>OGNF01000507.1_pt1 | contig 43079 bp, 32 predicted proteins | sample 1573321 | NCBI WGS metagenome assembly OGNF01 (sample SAMEA2581911, study PRJEB24529) | metagenome | biome: Human gut stool | place: China | collected 2011 | reverse complement strand
CGAACGAGGCCTGGCCGCCCATTGGCGATACAAAGGAGTGAAAGGTGAATGTGGTCTTCTGGAATTGCTTGCTTAATTCGCTGCGGTATGAAAAAGTTCCGCTACATATTGCTCTTTCTTATGGCCTTGCCGGCCATTGCGTTGCAGGCCCAGGAGGCCGGCGACGAGGATACACCTGCGGCCGGCGGCGATGCGCCGGCGCTGCCGTTGCAGGTGCAGGTGGGCAAAGTGGCTTATCAGGGCGACAGCATCCCCCACATCATTCTGCCCGAGCTGCAGAAGTATCCGCCGCTTGTGCTCCGCAGCGAGCGCGAGAGGAAACGCTACAACCGGCTTGTGACCAATGTGAAGCAGACATTACCGCTGGCCAAACTGGCCAAACAGATTGTCATCGAGACCTATGAAACGCTCGAACTCTTGCCGACGAAGGAGGCCAAGGCCATGCATCTGGAAAAGATGGAGGACGAGCTGCGGCGCCGCTACAGTCCCGTGCTGCGGCGCATGAGCCGTTCGCAAGGCCGGTTGCTCATCAAGCTCATCGACCGGGAGTGCCACCAGACGGGCTACAGCATCACGAAGGCCTTCGTCGGTTCGTTCAAGGCCAATGCCTATCAGGCCATAGCCTTTTGCTTCGGACACAGCCTGACGAAAAAGTATGACCCCGAAGGCGACGATTTCTTTACCGAGCGCGTGGTGCGCATGGTCGAGAGCGGACAGTTGTAGTGCGGATGGGCTTGCTTTTGCAGAGTCGGGTTGGCATATCTGCCTTTTTTGCCTTTTGCTTTTCTGTTTTTATCCGTTTTGAAGAATAACGAAAGGGTCTGTCTGATGAATTTCTTTATTTTTGCGGCATAAAATCACAGATATGCCCAGCAGGACTGCCCTTTTGTTCATCGTCCCGATGGTAGTCGGCACAGCTGTTCAGGCTGTGGCCGGAAATTTTCCCGTTTCGTTCTTTTCGTTTCCCTTGAGTGGATTGTTCGGTGCCCTTTGGGTGGCGGCATTGGTTGTGCTCTATCGTGAGCGGCGCCAGTCGTGGCTCGTCGGTGCCCTGCTTTCGGGCAAGGCCACGGCGTGGAGTCTGGGGCTGTTTGTTGCCGGCTGTCTCGTCATCGGGCTGTTTCCCCAGCTGCGTCCGTCCGAGGCGGCGGCCCGGGGCGGCGTGGCCGGAATGCTGGGATGCTACAACTTCATGTCGTCCTGGCCTTTCGTTATCATGCTGGTGCTGCTGCTCAGCCATTTGGGACTGGTGACGCTCCGGGGCTTCTTGTCGAAGAGGCCGCACCGCTGGCGCTTTCTGCTCAATCATGCCGGTGTGTGGCTGGCGCTTTTTGCCGGTTTTGTGGGTGCGGCCGACGGACAGGACACCCGCCTGCTGGTGGAGCGTGACGGATGGAACCGCCTGTCCTACGACCGCGACTCGCGACCTGTCTATCAGCAGGAAAGCTACCGGCTCGTTGATTTTGAAAAGGAAACCTATCCCGACGGTACGCCCATGAGCTACCGGGCGCGGGTGCTGGCCGCAGTGCCGGGTGCCGACACCGTGTGCATGCACCTGGCCGTGAACGAGCCTTATGGCATTGCCTTCGGCAGGGACGTTTATCTGAGCGGATACGACCAGCAAAGTGCGGAGCCGCGCTATTGCATCCTGCAGATAGTGCATCAGCCTGCCCGCTGGCTGATGCAGGCCGGCATCGTCATGGCCTTTGCCGGGGCCGCCCTCCTGCTGGCCGGAGGACCGGTGCGCCGCAGTGCGGCAGAAAGGAGGACCGCGGCATGATGGTGGGATGGGGACAATTCGTCTATTTCGCTGCTGCGGCGTCGCTCTTGTGGGCGGCGGGTGCAGCCAGTGCGCTCTTGCCGCGGGGCAGCCGGCGGATGGCCGTTGCCTTCAGCCTGGCCGGCATTGCGGTCTATGCCGCCTTTGTGGCCGGCTTGTGGTGCACTCTCGGGCGGCCGCCTCTGCGCACCATGGGCGAGACACGGCTCTGGTATTCGCTCTTTCTGGGCGTGGCGGGACTGATTACCTATCTGCGCTGGGACTACCGCTGGATTCTGGCCTTCTCCACGCTGGTTTCGACCGTGTTTTCGGTCATCAACGTGCTCCGGCCCGAAATACACGATGCGGCGCTGATGCCGGCCTTGCAGAGCGGATGGTTCATTCCGCACGTCACGGTCTATATGTTTTCCTATTCCGTGCTGGGCTGTGCCTTCATCATCGCCGTGGCCGGATGCTTCCGCCACCGTGAGCGCTATCTCACCACGGCCGACAGTCTGGTACGCACAGGAGTGGCCCTGCTCACGTTCGGCATGCTCACCGGTGCGGTGTGGGCCAAGGCGGCCTGGGGTAACTACTGGAACTGGGACCCCAAGGAAACCTGGGCTGCCGTCACTTGGGGCGGCTATCTGCTTTATCTCCATTTGCGGCTGAGGGGGAAGGTGCGGCCGAAAGTGCTTTACGCCGTGCTGATTGTCTCTTTTCTGGCCTTGCAGATGTGCTGGTATGGCGTCAACTATCTGCCGGCCGCGCAGGAAAGTGTTCATTTGTACAACCGTTCCTGACCGTCGGGCGGCGCAGTTTTCCGTGTGCCCGCCGCGGCTGTTTTTTCCGGCTAATGGATAATTCAATCATTCAAAATATAATTGTTCAATCACACAAAAAAAAGAAAAACAGTATGAAAACAGGTTCCAAGATTCTGATTGCGGCCTTGGCCGCAGTAGCTGTCCTGGCACTGGTCTACCGGCTGGTCAACACGGCTCCATCGGCCGAGATGGAGAGTGACGCACAGCTGAGTGCCATTCTTGAGAGCGCGGGCTGTATGGACTGCCACAGCAGCAACCCCGACCTCCCGTTCTATGCCAATTTCCCCATTGCGGGCGACCTGGTGCAGGATGATGCACGCAGAGGTTATCATTCCTTTGACGTGGAGCCGGCCATGAAGGCGCTGGCTTCGGGCGGAAAGGTAGGAGAAGTCGACCTGGCCCGCATTGAGAAGGTGCTTCTCGACGAAACCATGCCGATGGCCAAGTATTATCTGGTGCACTGGGGAGCGTCGCTCACCGGAACGGAAAAGGAAATGGCCCTGGCTGCCATTGCCGCCCATCGCGCCGCAGCTTATCCCAACTCGCTGGCTGCTGCCGAATTTGCCAACGAAACCGTGCGCCCCATTGCCGATGCGCTGCCGGTTGATTCGCTGAAAGCCGCGCTTGGCAAGAAGCTTTACCACGATCCCCGCCTTTCGGTCGACAACACCATTTCCTGTGCCAGCTGCCACGGGCTCACCACCGGCGGTGTGGACAACAAGCAGTTCTCCGAGGGTGTGAACGGACAGTTGGGCGGTGTGAATGCTCCCACCGTTTTCAATGCCTACTATAACTTCGTCCAGTTCTGGGACGGCCGCGCCGCCACACTGGCCGATCAGGCTGCCGGTCCTCCGCTCAATCCCGTTGAAATGGCTTGCCAGTCGTTCGACGAAATCTGTGAGAAGCTGAATGCCGACAAGGCCTTCCGCGAGGAGTTTGTGAAAGCCTATCCCGACGGCTTTACCCAGGCCAACATCACCGACGCCATCCAGGAGTTTGAAATGACGCTCCTCACCCCCAACTCCCGTTTCGACAAGTATCTCAAGGGCGACGCCACCGCGCTCACGGCCGAAGAAGTGGAGGGTTACAAACTCTTCAAGGACTACAGCTGCGCCACCTGCCATGCCGGCGAGAATCTGGGCGGACTCTCCTATGAGTACATGGGACTCTGGAAGGACTACTTTGCCGACCGCGGTACCGAACTGACCAACGAGGACAACGGACGCTTCAAGGAAACGGCACAGGAACGCGACCGTCACCGTTTCAAGGTGCCCGGACTGCGCAACATCGCCCTGACCTGGCCCTACTATCACGACGGAACGGTCAAGACGCTGGAAGAGGCTGTCAGCTCCATGGCTACCTATGAGGTAGGCAAGAAGCTGACCGATGAGGAAGTGGCCCGCATCACGGCATTCCTCAAGACCCTCACCGGAGAATATCAGGGCAGCGTGCTGACCAATACCAACACCAACCCTCACAGCAAATAAGAGGACAGATTTTTTCCGGCAGGCCGCGTCACAGAGACTGCCGGAAACAGACTTCCCGGCGGGAGACGTGCGGACATGATTCCGGCATCGTCTCCCGCCGGTGTTTTTTCCCTGTTGCGGGCGGCCGGGTAAGGATTGATTGCGGTGGAGTCCGGGCGTGCGGCACCGTCTGCCGATTTCGGCCGGTCCCTTCCTCCGGTATTCCGGATTTTCTTGTTAACTTCGCTGCGGATATCCGCCGTGTCCGGTCCGCCGGATTCCCGGTGCACGCATTCCGTCTGCCGCCTCACTTTCATGCATAATTCCTTAATCCAGTTTTCCCTTCTGATGAAAATCTTCCGCCATTTATGCCTGTTTCCGGCTCTGTTGTTCCTGACGTTCCTGACCGCCTGCACGGCCGAAGACCGGCGGGCCGCACAGGAGCACGTACGGCAGTTGGCCGACGAGGCCGTCCGTGAGCTCTCCGCCAGTGCCGGCAAGGAACTGGAGCGGGCAGCCGATGCCCTGGAGCGGGCCGGTGAGGCTGCCGCCGGCTATGCCGCCGATGCCGGAGGCGAAGTGTGGGCTGCCCTGCAGCCGGAAGAAGGCGGACGCCTGGAATTGCCTGCCGTCCGCGACGCAGAGGCGGAAAACATCCTGCAACGGAAAGGGTTCACCCTCTCCTACAACGCGGAGCGGGGCGTGCCCAACTGGGTGGCGTGGGAACTGAACGCGGAAAAACTGGCCGACCGGGTGAGCCGTGCCGCCCATTTCTATCCCGACCCCGACCTGCCGCCCGCGCAGGCCGTCGAAACCCGCGACTACAGCAATTCCGGCTGGGACCGCGGGCACATGTGCCCCGCCGCCGACAACAAGTGGGACGCACAGGCCATGCGCGAGAGTTTTTACATGACGAACATCTGTCCCCAGCACCACAATCTGAACCGCGGTGACTGGAAGGAACTGGAGGACAACTGCCGCCGGTGGGTGGAAGAGACGGGAGGCCCCGTCTACATAGCCTGCGGCCCCGTGTTCTACGGCAAGGCCGCTTCCCGCTTCATCGGAAAGGAACACCGCGTGCAGGTGCCCGACGCCTTTTTCAAGGTAGTGCTGGCCGGACTGGCCGAAGGCCGTCCGCGGGCCGTCGGATTCCTCTTCAAGAACACTTCGGGCAACCGCCGGCTCGACAGCTACGTCAACACGGTGGACGAGGTGGAGCGCATCACCGGCTACGACTTCTTCGCGGCCCTGCCCGACAGCGTGGAGCAGCGCGTCGAAGCCGCCTACCGCCTTTCCGACTGGAAGTGAGGCTTCTCCGGCCGTGATGCAAAGCCCCTCCGGCCGTATATTGGGAAAATGGAATATTCATCAATAAAAATATATAGAGTATGAAAACAACGAGAAAAACATTGCAACTGTTGCTGTTCCTATTGTTTTTGTGCAGCGGTGTGCATGCGCAGAGTGGGCAGTGGACCGATGAGGGTAACTATGACATCTCCTGGTATAACCCGTCGCAAACGGAGTTCCGCCTGCAGACTCCGGCGCAACTGGCCGGACTGGCTTATCTGAGTCAGAAGGAAAATGTGAATTTTGCGGGTGTCCATATTCAGCTTGACCGCGACATCAATCTGTCGGCCCACTATTGGACCCCGGTCCCCCAGTTTTCCGGTTGGTTTGACGGAGGGGGACATACGCTTGACGGCTTGCTCATCCGGGACGTTACCGCAGGCGGTGAGATGGGATTCATTGCCATCTTGAAATCACGGCCCATTCGTATGACGGCTTCTGGTGTCGGCCGGTTGACCTTCGGTCCTGCCTGCCGGTTGTCCGGTAATATTTCAGGCCGGGAAGATGCGGCTGTCGGAGTAGTGGCTGCCCGTGTGGAAGGAGAATGCCTGGTGTCCGACTGTCACTTTCAAGGCACAGTTGAACTGACCGTGAAAGATGCAAGAGCATATGTGGGTGGTATTTGCGGAGATATGTCGGGCACGGCATTGGGATGCAGTCATAGCGGCCGTTTGGTGCTGACGATAGAAGATGAGGGAGACGTTGATGCCGGCGGCATCACAGGCCGTTGTCTGTCTGGAGGTGTGCGCCTGACGGCATGCATGAACAGGGGACGGGTGGAAGCCAACAGCAGTTCGGCTTCTCAGAGGGGTATCTCGTTGGGAGGTATTGCCGGGACTGCTTTCAGTAAGAGCATTCTGAATTCCTGCCGGAATGCGGGAGAAGTCTGCATCAACAGCACGGTTCCCTCCACATCGTCTGTGCTGTCAAGGGCAGCCGGGCTTGTCTGCTGTAACTACGGTCTTGTCATCAACAGCAGTAACACAGAGCGTGTTACGGTCAATGGAGTCCGTGTCAGGGCCGGTGGCATCTGCGCCAGTAACCATGGCCGCATCGTTAACAGTTACAATACGGCAGAAGTGGCATGTAATGGAAAGAAGGATTCCGGTTTCCACAACAAGGGGGGCGGCATAGCCGGTGAGTATAGTTTCAGCCAAATAGGCCGTGAGCCGCTTATTTACCGCTGTTACAATGCGGCGCGTATTACCTCGACCGGTTCTACCGAGCAGCTGGGTGCCATCGCGGGGGATCTTTCTTATGAGACCTCCCCTTCCAACCCTCCTGCTGTCCTCCGGTCGTGCTTTATCACGACTCCCGTTGCTCCTGCCGTCGGTAATGACTATTATCATCAGTCCAGGTACGTTACCGTCATTGAGCCGTCGCAACTGACGGAAGCCGCTTTCCGTGCGCAACTGAATGGTGATGCCGGCGGTTACAATGATACGGCCACCGTAGACCGCATGCATGTCTGGGTGGCCAACGGTCCCGTGCTTCCGCATTTTGAAGTGGCTGATGCCGTGTGTGAGTCAGCCAGCTATTACAGTGCGGCATTCCGTTTGCTCTATATGGAAGAGCGTCCGCAGCATGTTGTCCTCCGTTACAGAAAGGTGGGCGATCCGGTTTTCCAGGAAATGGACTGGGGCGCTTTGGATGAACTGACACTGCCGGTGAGTCCGGATACCGAATATGAATATGCACTGGTAGTGAAAAGTGGCGGAGGAGAAAATCTCATGCCGGCCCGGCGGTTCAGGACACAGGATGTCTTTGAGGAATTGAGCGTGAACACGACGATGACAACCGCTCATGCGCTGACCCTCATCAAGGGCGACCGTTCTCTTATCAGGAAAGTGTTCTTTGAAGTGGGAAAAAATGCGGATATGAATCCTGTCATCGCTACGGTGGAAGGAGGTCCCATGGATGAATACGGGTTTGTCCGTGCTACGATATCGGGCCTGAATCCCGGTGAGGGTTATTGTCTGCGGGTGCGGCTGGAAACCACGCAAGGCACCTATTATAGTTATATTCGCGATTTCGGGACAGCACGGAGCGGAGCTTATGTCAAGACGCTGACGGAGAAAATGACGCAGTCGACCATGACTTTCGTTCATATGGTCAATACGGATAAGGCGGATGCCTCGCTGACGCTGAAAGAGAGCGGCAGCTGTTGCATACCGCGTGACACGCTCCAGAAATATCCGGAATATATGTATGAAAAAGACCGGTGGACCCGAGTGAAAGGCGAACCTGACACTTATGGTGAGGAGAAAAATGTGTTCCGCTCCCATTTCACCCGTCTGAACGAGAATTGCACCTATTTTGTCTTTCATTATGTAGTATGGACTGACAGTCAGGGCAAGGAACTGACGGAATACTATTCTGCACTCAATGATGTGTATACCACCTTGCCCATAGCAGCTACGTTCGAAGTGGGAGAACTCACGCAGACTACGGCGCAGCTCATTGGTTCTTTTGAAACAGGCGATGCCATCGTACTGGAAAAGGGAATCAATATCACCGGCGTTGATTATGTGCTGGAAGGCGATGAGACAGAAGTGCGCCTGACAGAACAGCTGCCCGGCTCCAGCTTTTATGCCTATGCCTATGTTCGCACGCCGGGCGGCTTGTTCCGTGGAGAAACGAAATACGTGAAACTGCCGGATATCTCCGTGCATGCACAGGTGGAGGAAACAGGACAAACGTTTGCGCTCGTAGCCCTTGAAGCAGAGGCTGGTGATGCACCTGTGGTGAGAACGGGCGTGGAATGGATGACCGACGGCCAGAAACACAGAGCCGAAGGCGCTGTGGCGCGGATGACGGGGCTGCCGGCTAATAGTACGGTCACCTTCCGTCCCTATGCCGTGGTCGGTGTGATGGGCACCGATGGAAAAATATATGAACTCAATTATTATTCAGACTATTCTACGCTCCAGACAAAAGAAATACGCGTGACTATCGACAGGGCCGATGCCTGCTCCAACCGTTCAGCCACCCTGCATGCACTGACGGAATGTGACACGTGCAGCGATGCCGAATTCGGATTTGAATGGCGGAAATATGATGCGCCGGAACTGGTACCTTCGGAAACCGTCATTGCGCCGGAACCGGTTGACGGCCGCCTGGCTTTCAGCCTGCGCGGGCTGACTCCCAGCACCTATTACAAGTACAGAGCCTTTATCCGTTATCAGGGACGGGAATATTTCAGTGACTGGATAGGATTCGGCACCGCCGATGCCTTTGTGCTGTTCCCGCCAACGGTGCACACCATCGTCATTACGGCGCCCGACGGGACTACCGTCACCTTTGTAGGGTATATCATCAGCGGGTCGGAGGACATTCTGCAGAAAGGATTTGAATACTGGGTGGACGACCCGGTCAGCCGGACGGCAGGGAAGCAGGTGGTGATTGTCGAAGGCAACGACATGAAGGCGACGGTCAGTGAACTGTTGCCTCACACGACTTATAGATACAGAACGTTTGCAACGACGGCGTCGGGCACGACCTATGGCGAGGAGCGAACCTTTACGACGGGCGAAATCACAGGGGTGGAAACGATAGTCGGGGCAACTGATTTTACGTTGAAGACAGACCGCAGAACGGCTGGAGGTGATACACCGCTCCTGATCGGAGGAGTGACGGACGGTCAGTTGCTTTGCAGGGTTTATTCTGCAACAGGTCGGCTGATGGAGCAGCAGACGGTAATGGCAGACCGGAATACCACCCGGCTGATGCTTTCCACATCCCGCTATGCGCCAGGAGTTTATCTGGTGCAGGTGATTTGCCGTGAAAGAGCGAAGACGCTGAAATTCGTAGTGCGTTAATCCGGCAGGCGGAAGAGAACGGGCGAAAGCATCCCGTTCTCTTCCGCTTCGGCTATGCAGGAACTACGTTGGGAAGCCTGCCATAAGTTTATAGAAAGAGAAACTGTATGAAGAAAACCGTGACAGCAAAGAAAGCCATCATCATGGGAGCTACCTCCGGCCTGGGCCGCGAAGTGGCCCTCCTGCTGCTTCAGGAGGGATGGACCCTCGGCCTTGCCGGCCGCCGTGCCGACCGTCTGGAAGCCTTGCGCCAGCTGGCGCCCGACCGTGTGTTTACCGCCACCATCGACGTGCGGCAGGAAGGTGCCGACGGCCAACTGGAGCAACTCATCGCCCGCATGGGCGGCATGGACCTCTATCTGCACAGCTCGGGCATCGGCCGGCAGAACGCGTCCCTGGCTGCCGACGTGGAGACGGAGACACTCGAGACCAACGGCACCGGCTTCGTGCGCATGGTCACCGCGGCCTATCGCCATTTCCGCCGTCAGGGGCATGGCCATCTGGCCGTCATCAGCTCCATAGCCGGCACCAAGGGACTGGGAGCCGCCCCCGCCTATTCGGCCACCAAGCGTATGCAGAACACCTACATCGACGCCCTCGAACAGCTGGCCCATCTGGAGCACCTTCCCCTTGTCTTTACCGACATCCGCCCCGGCTTCGTGGCCACCGACCTCCTCAACAACGGCCGCCACTATCCGCTCCTCATGCGTCCTGAAACCGTGGCCCGTCACATCGTGCGTGCCCTCCGCCGGCAGCGGCGCGTGGCCGTTATCGATGTCCGCTACCGCCTGCTTGTCGCCCTTTGGCGCCTCATTCCCCGCTGGCTGTGGAAACGCCTGCCGGTGCAGAACTGAGCAGAGGCGGAAGTCTGTTGCGGATAGTTATGAAAAACCCCTTCTCTTCTGTTGCCGGTTTTACGCACAGAGACAAGAGCCGACGGAAACTTGATTTTTACAGAGAGAAATGCACGGAATTAATTTCAACGGCAGCGACAGAGGGGTGAATGTCTGCATGTCCTGCCTTTGAATGGCTATAGTGGAATTACTTTATAACCGCTATAGCTTTTTTGTTTTTGAAAAGCAGATGTTTAGGGGGGAGGTAAGTTAGCCTGTCCGTCCCCCGTTCAGGACGGCCCTTGACGAAGTGGAGCCATAGGCGAAACGAAAGTAAGGATTGTTTTTTCTAAAGTACTGAGAGAAAAAACAATCGTACTGACTGTTTTTTCGCGGATTTCTGTCCCTTTTTTTACGGATATTTCAGGGGGCGCGGGATGCGGGGAGACGTTTCCCGCACGCCGCGTCGCTGTCTTTTTCCTGGGGCTTATGCCGGCAGGGAGGCCCTGTCGCGCGTCTTCTTGCGGAAGCGGAGCCAGTACATGATGCCGGCGCTGGTGAGGCCGAAGGGGAAGGCGAGCCAGATGCCGACGATGCCGCCGTCGAGCACAAAGCCGAAGAGGTAGCCGGCGGGCAGGGAGATGACGAAGTAGGCGATGAAGGCGTAGACCAGCATGGGTCTGACGTCGGCGATGCCGCGCAGGGCGTTGGCGAAGTTGATTTGCAGGGCGTCGCCAAACTGGTAGAGCAGGAAGGGGAGGATGGTCTGTGCCACCATGAGGCTGACGGCCTCGCTGTCGGTGAACCATGAGCCGATGTGGTGGCGCAGCAGGAAGATGGGGATGCCGGTGAGCACCAGCAGGGCGAGCATGATGTGGAAGCCGTGGCGGGCGGTGCGGCGCACGTTCTCCAAATCGTTCTGGCCGTGGAAATTGCTGATTCTCACGGCTACGGCGGCACCCATGCCGTAGTACATCATGAAGCATACCTGCGAAACGGACATCATAATCTGGTAGCTGGCCAGCTGCAGGCTGCCGAGCCAGCCTATCATGATGGCGCTGAAGCTGAACGAGGCGGTTTCCATGCCCATCTGTCCGGCGATGGGCCAGCCCAGGCGGTTGAGCTGTATGAAGTCGCGCCGGTTGATGCGGCCGGCGAGGAATCCCCGGCGGTAGACGGTATAGCGGCGGGTGAAGAAGAAGAGGGCAAGATAGGCCGCCACCATGAGGATGCGCGAGACGAGGGTGGCCACTCCCGCACCGGTGATGCCCATTTCGGGCAGGCCCAGGCGGCCGTAAATGAGGAGATAGTTGCCCGCGATGTTGAGCACGTTGCCCGAGAGGAGTATCCACATGGACACCTTGGTGTCGGTGATGCCGTCGGTGAACTGCTTGAAGCCGTTGAACCAGAGCACGAAGGGGAGCGAGGCCAGGAGCACGAGGAAGTAGGGGCGGATGTAGGGCAGCAGTTCTTCGGGTTGTCCCATGCGGTCGAGGTTGAGGTAGAGCGTGCCCATGACGAGGCACACGAGCAGGGCCATGAGGGTGTTGGCGGCGAGGCTGTTGCGCAGGGCCTCACCGGCTTCGGGGTGGCGTCCCTGCCCGAAGAGGCTGCCCACGATGGGGGTGAGTCCGTAGGAGAAGCCGGTGCTGAAGATGATGGCCAGGTTGAACATGTTGTTCACGAAGCTGGCGGCCGCCAGTTCGGTGGTGCTGTGGTGGCCAATCATCAGCGTGTCGGCAAAGCCGAGGACGATGACGCCGATTTGTCCGATGACGATGGGGAGTCCGAGCGAGAGCAGGGTGAGGTAGGGCCGTGGGAGTTTCATGTCTCTTTTCGCGTTTGTGCGGGATGGTTATGGGGTTTCGGGGTGCAAAATTACGGAAAATCTTTGGAATAGCCCTGCTCCGTCTCCGGGACGGGTGGGCTGGCATCCGGCGGTGCCGGCCGCGTAATGCCTTTATCTGATTTCGTATCTGGCCTGATAGCGCCTGTAGAAGATGACGGCCAGGATGAATCCCACCAGGGTGAAGGGCACTCCGGCCAGGGCGGCATACTGGAATCCCCGGGCTACGGCCAGTCCGCCGGCGTAGGCTCCGATTGCGTTGCCGAGGTTGAAGGCTATCTGTATGCAGGCTCCGCCCAGCATCTCTCCGCCCGGCGCCACGCGGATAATCAGCAACTGCTCGGGACTGGAAACGGCAAAGAGGCCCATGGTGCAGAGGAACATGAGCGAAACGGACAGCCAGGGGGAGGGCGAGAGGTAGAAGATGGCCAGCAGCACCAGGCAGATGCCGCCTTGTGCCACCATCAGGATGCGTCCCGGCGTGTAGCGGTCGGACAGGCGTCCGCTGGCGAGGTTGCCCACCACCATGCCGAATCCGGCCAGCACCATCAGGGCCGTCATGCTACTTTCGGAAAAGCCGGACACCTGGGTCAGCAGCGGACTGATGTAGCTGTACCAGCAGAATACGCCGCCGTTGCCCAGCGCCGTAGCGCCCAGAATCAGCCAGGGGGCCGGATGCCGCAGGAAGCGGAACTGCCCCTTGAAGCCCACGTCCTGCAACCCTTCCACCGTGGGCACCCACCGCCAGATGTAGTAGAACACGATGATGCTCCAGATGCCGACGAAGAGGAAGGTGATGCGCCAGGAGATGAGATGGGTCAGCGAGGTGCCGAGCGGTACGCCGAAGAGGTTGGCCACCGTCATGCCGGCTATCATGATGGAAACGGCTTCCGAACTCTTGCCCTTGTCGGCAAGCCGTGAGGCCACGATGGAGGCCACGCCGAAATAGGCTCCATGCGGCAGGCCGGAGACGAAGCGGCCAACCAGCATCACCCAGTAGTTGGGGGAAAAGGAGGCCGACAGATTACCGATGATGATGAGCGAAACCAGCACCATCAGCAGCTGCTTGAGTGGCTTTTTCCGGGCCAGGACCAGGATGGGGGCTCCGAAACACACGCCCAGCGCGTAGGCTGAAATGAGATGGCCGGCCCTGGCGATGCTGATGCCGAAGTCGGCGGCGACATAGGGCAGTATGCCCATCATGGCAAATTCGGCCATTCCGAGTGCCAGCGTTCCGAACGCCAATGCAATGAGACTTTTTTTCATGGTGTTATGGTTGATTGGTATAAGTGTCGGGTTGTGGGGCGGAGTCGTTCCCGTGTTTCTCCGGTTCCTGCGCACGGGGGAGCGCCCCCCTGGCCGTCTGCAGCCTTGCCGCTCTGTCCGGGCGGGCATGAGGGCATCCGGCGCGGATTTTGCCCCGGTCGGTCCTGCCCCTTCCGGCGGCCGGCAGCTCCAGTGCCGGCAGGATTTGGGTTTCCCTGTGGGGAAGACCGGATTTTTCGGGGTGCAAAATTACGGAAAATCTTTGAAACGGCTCCGCTCCGGCTTCGGCAGGAACGGGAATATGGAAACGGAAATGCTGCGCAGACCGGAGGAAAGGTGCAGACCTTTTCGTCGGCCGCTGTCGTTATGCCCGGATATGCGTGCGCTGTGTGCGGACGGCATGTTCGGCCGGAGCGATGAGAAGAGCGGGAGCATGGTCCTGGCGTTCCGCCCGCCGGCTACAGATGTACGGCCGAAAACGATGCCGCCCGTCGTTTCCCCAGTTCGATGTCGTGTGAGGGAGAAACGACGGGCGGCCGTGTGTGGTGCCCGGCGGAGGATTTATTGTGCTCAGCGGGCGGCAGTGTCTTCCAGCAGGACGACTTCCGCGGCGCGGGTCGGCATTTCCACGGTGCCGCTGGCGGCGTCGACAACGGCCACCTGCTTCAGGCGGCCCTGCCCGTCGCGCACGCGCAGCCGGCTCGCCGGGATGCCCGTCTGCAGACGGCAGCGTCCGCCCTTTTCGCTTTCCACCTGTATCCACTCCGTGCGTCCGTTGCGGCGCAGGGCGCTCACGAGGAAGGCCCCCTTGGCCCGCATGTTGACGAAGGAAGCGTCGGTCCATGCCGTGGGGAGGCCGTAGAACACACGGATGCGGTCGCCCCAGTCCTGCAGGTAGAGTTCGTGGAGGGAGGCGACGGCTGCCATCGGTGTTTCGATGCAGGGGCCGGTTTCGGCATAGAGCGTGTTGGGCTTCAGGTAGCGGCTGAAGAAGACGCGGAGCTGGGCGAGCGCGCCGTCGCCGTCGCCCCGGCTGGCCAGCATGGCGGCCTTTCCCGTGCGCGAATATCCCTGGTTGCCCTGCCAGCGGTCCACGCTGAGGCGCATCCGCGGCCCGTCGATGGGGTGATCCCAGTCGAGCAGGTGGTAGGGGTAAATCATGAAGAGGTGCGAATAGTGGCGGTGGGAGGTGGCGGTGAACGCATAGCGGTCGCTCACCTTGTAGCCCGTCTTTTCGTCATAGGGGAAATCGACGAGACGGTCGAGAAAGTCCTTCCAGCGGGGCAGCATCGGGTCGTTGAGGCCACAGGTGCGGTCGATGTCGATGAGCGTCTGCAGTCCCCAGCGCAGGTTGGCCAGGTCGTAGTTGGTGTTGGGCCCGATGTTCTTGCTGATGTATTCGGGCGATGCCGTCGGTGGCAGTCCGTAGCGTCCGTTTTCGGTGGTGCGGATGTGGAAGAACAGGTTGACGGCCGACTTGAGCAGGGGGAAGAGCCGCCGGGTGAGCTGGAGCGTGTCGCCATAGGCCTGGCAGTGCTGCCAGTAGTAGAAGAGCGTCCAGGTGAGGTTGCCTGCTTCATACTGGTTGGACTCGACGGTCTGTTTCGGGTCCAGCGGTGCGTGCAGGTCGTAGGTAGCCGTTCGGGGCAGGCAGGCGGCGTCGGTCCAGTCTTCCTGTCCGGCAATGTCGGTGACGTTGCGGCGCAGGTTGTCGCGGTGGTTCCAGAGCGCGTCCCACAGCGGTTGCGCCAGTTCGCCGAGGTTGGCCTTCACCTGCCAGGAATAGGTGAGCTGCACGTTGAGGTTCAGCCAGATGGCCGTCCACGGCGTGTCCCAGGTGGGCCATACGCCCTGCAGGTCGACCACCGGTTTTCCCGGCCGTGCGGTCGAGGCGAACTTGTAGTATTGCATCCAGTAGAACTTTTCGATGGCAGGGTCGGGGAAGGTGAGATAGGCCGCCTTGCGGTAGAAGGCGTTCCACCATTCGCGGTGACTCTTTTCGAGCGCGGCGGCCGGTTGCTCCAGGGCCTCGTCGATGAGCCTGCGGGCGACCTGCACGGCCGTGGCCTCGTCCTTTTCCTGTGCCACCGTGGCCACGATGCGGCGCCGGTTGCCCTGCCGCACTTCCTTCCAGGCTACGGCATAGACGCGGGCGATGTGGCGGAAGGTGGTGTCGGTGGCCAGCGGCTGCACCAGCAGTTGCAGGCCGTCGGCCTCTTTCCGCACGGGCCGGGGATTCGATTCCTTGCGGTGGTTGAGGTAGTCGTCGGGCGCCGTGCCGTTCATGCAGTAGCGCGGACTGATGGCCTGTTGTGGCACGAAGTCCCAGGTGAAACCGGTTTCGCCGCCCTCCGCCTCGGTTTCGAAGACGATGATGTCGCGGCGGGCGTGCACGTAGGTCTGGAAGTGCAGCGCTCCCCGCGTGGTGGTGAAGGTGCCCCGGGTGATGGCGTCGTAGATGGAGAGCCGCATCTGCTCGCCGTTCACCTCGCCGCACGTGCGCAGGGTGAAGTAGCCGATGGGCAGGCGGGCCGAGTTGAACAGGCTGTAGGGCGAGCGGGCCTCGGTCACGTCGCTGCGGCCCACGTTGAGGCGGTAGGTGTTCTTTTCCAGCTTGTAGAGATTCGTGCCGATGAGGCCGTTGCCCATGATGGCGCCGTCATAGTAGCCCGTGCGCAGATGGTTGTCCATGGAGCGCTTCACGGGGTCGGCCGTCAGGGTGTCCCATTGCAGGTCGTGGCGCGAGAGAAATTGCCGCCAGTCCACTCCCTCGGTGGTTTTCTTGCCGTCGGCACACAGGCCGGAAGGCAGGGTGGAGTCGGCGCGGCCGGCCGTGATGCCCGTCAGGAGCAGGCCGGCGGCGAGGCCGATGCGGCACAGACGGGTGAAAAGGCTGCGGCGCGGGGCCGTGGGGCGGACGCGGTGGGAGCCGGCGGCGGCCGGCAGGGGAAGGGAGTTCATAAGGCTGTTACTGTTTTTCATGGTTTGTTATTTGCTTCTGAGTGAGCGAAGGCCGTGCCGGAACCGGGCGGAACCGGTACTTTCCCCTCCCGGGCATCCCCGTCGCGGCGGCCGCTCCCCGCAAAGGTAATAATTTTTGTCAATTGGCGTGCCGGGAGCAGGCCCGTTTTTCCGGAGAAATCCCGTCCCGGCCGCATGGGGTGAAGAGAAACCGGGAAGGGCGCGGCACCGCGGACGTGTGGACGGAGCGCCGCAAAAAAAAGGGCGGAGAAAGAGGCGTTTACGAAAGTAAGGACAGAAATTTCTAAAGTAAGGATAGAAAAAACAAAAGTACTGACTGTTTTTTCTAAAGTACTGAGTGTTTTTTGAGCGGCCGGTGCCGTCGCGTTTCTGGCTTCCGGGGGTGACCGTTCCGCCGGACCGGACGGCCGTCCGGCGCGACGGGGCAGGGCTATGCGTTGAGATGCTCGATGAGCACCTTGACGCCGATGGCGATGAGGATGATGCCGCCAAGCAGGTCGGCCCTGACTTTCCGGGCAATGGCTTTTCCGCACTTGATGCCGGCCGTGAGCCCGACGAGGGTCAGCAGGAAGGAAACCCAGCCGATAATCAGCAGGGAATTCAGAATTTCGGAGAACTCCGTCATGCCGATGCAGGCAAACGAGATGCCGACGGCCAGAGCGTCGATGCTGGTGGCGATGGCCAGGGTCAGGATGACCTTCAGACGCTCGGGATTGAAATGCCGGTCCTCCTCCTTCTTGAAGGATTCGATAATCATTTTGGTGCCTAGAAAAGCCAGGATGCCGAAGGCAATCCAGTGGTCAATGTGTTCGATGAAATGCCGGAAATATTTCGCTCCTATCCATCCGATGAACGGATTGAACCCTTGGAAGAAGCCGAAGGCGAGCGCCATCGTCAGCATGGTTTTCCACTTGAAGCGTTTCAGGATGATGCCGCTGGTCAGCGCCACGGCGAAGCAGTCCATGGCAAGTCCCACGGCCAAAATCCAAATTTCCAGCGTTGTCATGTGTGTCTTGATTTTCTTACGGACTGCAAAGTTAGTTTTTTATACGGAAGAAAACTCCTTCCTGCGCCCCGCAAGTGTTTTTTTCTTTCCTTTCGTCCCGTTGCGCCTCCTTCTCCGGCTTCAGGGGAGCTTACCACATGATTATTTCTTTTTCAATTTTTCATAAATGTAATATATGATGGCTATACCAATAGCAACGTATAACAGCGTAACACCTATAGCCTCAATCCAAGCCCATAATGGTAACATTAGAACAAACCCTACACCCATCAATATTAGACTCATACATCCACATCCAGACTCTTTGTATTCTCTTTTTTCTTTCTCAGCTTGTTTGGATTGATGAATACAAATGAGAAAAATAGTTAGGCCTATAAGAAAAAATGGTAGTCCTTTAACTAAACAATCTCTTATTTCGTTTCCGTCAGCTAGTCCTATTATATCATAACTACGTTCAGAATAATAACGTTGAGCAAAGCACAAGACAGGAAAAACAAGAAAATATAAAGTGAGAATCAAATTTTTCATCTCTCTCTTATATAATGATTATCTTCAATACAATTAAATATTGAGTTCAATGCGAGTTATCATTCATTACAATCTCTGATGCTTCTGTCCAACCTTTATATGATAGACATACGGCATATGTTTTATCTATTTTACCTATAAAAAGAGAGATTCTACTCATTTTTGCACCATCGCTAATTTCTTGATAAACTGTATATCGTTTGAATCCATTTTCATCAATATCTTCTGAAATATTTTCTTTTTCAAAATCTTGATAAAATGTAAACAGTATATTTTCACGTATTTTTTTTGCTTCTTGAGCGTTCCCACACAAACGAGAAAAATCTATATCTGACAAGTATAATTTTTGTTTGTTTGAAACCATATATCCAAGTCGGATAAAATCAAACTTTACACCATTCCAAAAAACAGGATTTAATATTATTAAATATTCATCATCTGCTTGATGGACATTTGATAATGACATGGTATTAAGATGTGATAATGCGTCATTTATGTTCATACCCCATCTAAGCCCAAGAATTCCATCATATTTTGCATTTTTGGGATTGATTTCAGTACAACGAATTTGTTTTACGTCATTATACAAATCCATTACTGCATTATCAATAATTTGCTTAAATTCGTTTTTTGTTGGACGTTTTGTTTGATAAGACCCCCATCCTCCGATTATTTCTTTTCTATATTTATCGTAAACTAAAACTAATGTACTATATTCTGTTTCAGCTTCTTTTTGAGAAACAACTTTAGTTTCAATATTTTTAAGTTCAAAGTCATCACGATCAACAATATATACTGTTACCGATTGAGAATATATTGTATTTGAAAAAAATAGGAAGAAAGTAATGACCGACACTTTAACAAATGAACAATGTGTAAAAAGATTCATATTTCATATTTTTATCCCTTTAGTTCCTACAAGGGAATAAAACAATGAAGCGTGGAACTGCAATATATGATATTCGGGAAGTCTAATAAAGACCAAAATGAAAAAAAGAGCTAAACAAGTGCAAATATAATCATTGATATACTGTATTTTATGTGGTATCAGATTCGGGAATGACTTTTTAATTTGTCTTAATCCGTTGCAAGTTTCTTCGGGATATATGGGAACATTTACGGGAATTTGTTATACCTTTGCCGCATAACCGAAAAAGCAACGCAGATGAAAGTTACCGTCTATCTGAAAAAGTCTTCCCCCGGGGCCTCGAACATCTGTTTCAGGGTCAGGGATAAGAATGTGGACATAAAGGTTGTTTCCCCGCTTGAAGTGCAAGACAAGTACTGGGATTCCGACACCCTCAGCTACAGGCGCACGACGGCTGTTCCTGCCGCCGAGCAGAAACGGCTGCCGGAACAGATCGCCGCCATCATAGAGCGGGCGGAGAAGACCTTTTCGGACAAGGCGGACAGCAGGTGGATGAGGCAGGTCATTGAAGATGTGCTGTACCCTGCCCGTGCCTTCGAGCGCAACCACCCGAACCTGCTCGCCCGTGTCCACGAGTATCTGGAGAAGTTTGACGGTGCGGAGAGAACAAAGGAGCATATCGTCCGCTTCGAGCGCAAGATGACCCGCTACCACGACTACCGCCGGGAGATACTGGGCGAGGCGGACTTCACCCTCTTCGTGGAGACCGTCACGTTGGAGCAGATGAACGCTTTCCGGGATTATGTGGTGAACGAACACCTGCTGCGGCAGGAATATCCCGACTTCTATGCTCCCCGCCTACTCATCAACCACCGTCCGAGGCCGCTTTCCGGTACGACCGTCATCAACATCATGAACCTTTTCTGCACTTTCCTGCACTGGTGCAAGAAGATGAAGTATTCCGACAACGAGGTCTATGCCCTCTACGGTTGCAAGGAGCCTACCTACGGCGACCCGTTTTTCCTCACTTCCGAAGAAAGAAACATCCTGTATGACGCAGACCTGAGCGACAACCCGAAGCTGGCCGTCATCCGTGACATCTTCGTGTTCCACTGCTATGTCGGCTGTCGCGTGGGTGACCTTTACCGTCTCACAAGGGACAATATCAAGGACGGTTTTCTGGAATACATGCCGCAGAAGACGAAGAAATGTCAGGCGAAGACCGTCAGGGTGCCGCTGCACGAAAAGGCGTTGAAGATACTGGAACGATACGATGCCAATTCCGACAGACTGTTCCCGTTCAGGCAGATACACACCTACAACCTCGGCATACGGGAACTGCTGAAGCGTTGCGGCATAGACAGGATGGTCACCATCCTCGACACGCACGGCTACAATACCGTGCAAAGACCCTTGTACGAGGTGGCCACGAGCCACACGGCACGCAAGACCTTCGTGGGCAACCTATACAGGCAGGTGCCCGACCCAAACCTTATCGCCTCCATGTCGGGGCATGTGGAGGGCAGCAGGGCGTTCAGCCGCTACCGCACGATAGACGATGACATGAAGCGCAGGCTTGTGGACATGATAGACTAAGACAGAAAGGAGGACATACATATGAAAGTGACCGCATTCATCCGGAAGACCGCCGCCAAGAACAACATCACCGACCAGGCACGGATCTATTTCCGTGTCCGTGACATCGGCGGCGTGGACATCAAGGCCGCGAGCGAACTCTCCATCAACCCCAACCACTGGAGCCCGGAAAGGCAGGGCTACAAGCCCCGCGTGGCTCTGGTGTCGGAGGAGAAGAAGATGGGCTTCGACAAGGACGTGCAGCAGATTACCCACCTTATCACGAAAGAGTACCACCGGGGCGTGGACGGCAACTGGCTCAAAAGCCTGATAGAGGAATACCACCATCCCAACATCAACGCGAGGGGCGGCAACAGGGCCGACGAGTACCTGCTCTCGTACCAGATACGGAGATACATCGAGGAAACACCGCTCGCGGACGAAAGCCGCAAGCACCACCTCGACAATCTCAACAAGGTGCTGCGCTACGAGCGTTTCCGCCACGAGGTGCTGCATCAGCGGGGCTTTCACCTCTGCATCGATACCATAACGGCTGACGACATCAGGGACTTCAAGTTGTGGATGCAGGAGGAATACAAATATGTGGACATGTATCCCGTATTCTACCGGAACGAGAAGCACCGCGATGTCGGGCAGAAGCGTTCCGAGAACAGCATGTCGGGCTCGCTCTACCGCATCCGCACCGTCGTCAAGTGGTGCATCAAGCGCGGACTGACAAGGAACAATCCCTTCGACCAGTACCAGATTGCCCGGCCGATGTACGGCGACCCGTTCTACCTGACACTTGAAGAGCGTGACAAGGTGTACTATGCAGACCTGAGCGGCATGGGGCCTACCTATCCGGTTTACCGCGACATCTTCATGTTCCAGTGCCTGATAGGATGCCGCGTGAGCGACCTGAACAGGCTGACCAAGGCCAACATCGTGGACGGCTTCGTGGAGTACATCCCGCAGAAGACGAAGATGGAGCATGCCAATACGGTGCGTGTACCGCTCAACCAAAAGGCACGGGAGATACTTGAACGCTACAAGGATCTGGAGAACGCCCTGCTCCCCCGGTTCTCGCACTTCGGCTACAACAAGAAGATAAAGGAGATACTCAAGTATGTGGGCATCGACCGCAAGGTCATAGTCCTCGACCCCAAGACAAGGGAGGACGTGGCAAGACCCTTGTATGAGGTGGCATCTACCCATACGGCACGCAAGACCTTCATCGGCAATCTCTACAGGCAGGTCAAGGACCCGAACCTGATAGCCTCTATGTCGGGACATTCGGAAGGAAGCCGGGCCTTCGCACGGTACCGCAAAATTGACGACGAGATGAAGAAGGAGCTGGTAAACCTTTTAGACTGATAATTTCCCTGTTTCCCCTCCACAGACAATGCAATATGAATATGGACGAGCAGAAATTGACATACGAACAGTTCAAGGCTGACATCCTCCAGTGGAAGGACGCGCACAGGGAAGAATACCGCCGCTTCGCGAAAATGATGGCGGACGGGAACGAGGTGCAGTACCTTGCCGTATGCCGTGCCATATTCAGACAACTGCCCGGCATCAAAAAGGAATGGCAGATGTCATGGTGTGACGACAGCACGGACGGCTTTAGAAACATAGACCTCCATTTCAAGGAGAACGCGGTGCCGGGGAAGATCGTGGAACTTTACAGGAAACAGAGGGAAGAAGACACAGCCCCGCCTCCGACCACATTCTGGGGCAGAATGAAATACATTTTCAGACAGAGCCTGAGAAAACGCTGCGTGACCTTGTCCGCCCCTCTTGTATTGAGCTGGCTGTATTACGGCAAGAGCTTCGAGGCCATGGTGGACATGGTCAGCAGGCAGGCCGGGCATCCCAAGGCAGGGAACGCCGAGAGTATGGGCTGTTCCATTGTCGTCAGGCAGATTATCGAGGTGTCCATAAAGAACGGCTTCCGCACGCAGGAGGACTGGAACAGACACTTCGCCATGAAGGACGCGATTGAGAAAGGCGGCATCGGCGAATGGGCTTTGCAGTCCGTAAAGGACAAGATGGGCGGTAATGATACCGGAAGCATTCAGACAAGCACAACGGGATCCGGTATCGGCACGGCACCGCAAGCGTTGCGGACGGCAGGAAAGAAAAAGATACAGGAGCGACCACTTGCGGATTATCTCAAGTGCGGAAATAAAGAAGCGGTTATACAATGTATCCGCCGTTTCGTTTCCATAAACACGAGTGCCGTCCATCAGGCACTCCCGTTCTATGTGCTGAAAGACCTGCGGCTGGTGGCCGGAATGCACGCCGCGAAGGAGTACAGCGTGGGGATGGCATTGCAGTTTCCCGACCTGCCATCGCTGAAAAGCGAAAGCGCCATACGGCAGGCGGTCGGCTTCCTGAAGGCGGCAAAGCATGTCATCAAGGACGGGAAAGACCAGATGGCACCTCTTATCGAGAGTGACGAGAACCGGGAACTGTACCGGACACTGGCAGCGGAAATCAGAGAAATCGCTGCCGATGATGAAGCGGAAACTGCGGCCGGATAGGGTAAAACGAGCCGTTTTACATGGTCATGCAGACTTGAATGGTCATGACAATTTAAGACAAGGCATTATATATCAATCTGTTTCAATTCCAATATACTTTTGCACCGTCAATCCTTTTCCCGAGGGTCGGCGGTGCTTCTCTTTTATACGCCATCGAAAGGGAGGCATCAGGGAACTTTTGAAGATGGTCATCACAAAATTCAAAACTGATATTTATGATTACCATAGAAAGTCTGGTTGAGCAGGGCGCGAACGTGAAACTGGAAGTCACGCCAGCCGACCTTAAGATGTTTGCCGAGGCCATCGTGCAGCGCACGATGGCGGCCCGGCAGGAAGAACTGAATGCGGAGATGCGGCGTGTGGCGGAAGAGACATGGCTCAACACAAGACAGGTGCGTGAGCTGCTGAACGTGTGCGAGGGGACGCTCAACCTGTGGGCGAAGCGCGGCTACCTCGTCCCCGTCAAGGTGGGCAACAAGAACATGTATGCCAGATCGGATGTCCGCCGTGTGCAGACGGGAGGCAAGTCCGAGAGTGTGACATCCTATTGCAAGAAGAAAAATGGCTGACATGACAAACACCCGACTTGAATTGTGCAACATGATCCGCATGGAGGCGGAGCATATCAGTGATACAGGCTTCCCTCTGGATGTCTTTCCGCAGGCCGTGCAGTCCGTCATACTCGACATGGACCGGTACGAGAACTACAAGACCGAGTTCATCGCGACGGCCATGCTGTCGGCGGTATCGGCCGCATTGGGAGGCACCTACCGTATCCGCATCAAAGGCGAGTGGCAGAGCAACGCCGCCCTCTACATCATCCTCGTGGGCAGGCCGGGACTGGGCAAGACACCGCCGCTGGAGGCGGCATACCGCCCCATACGGAAGCACGACTACGCCCTGTTCAGGGCGTATGAGTCGGAACTGGAGGCATGGAAGGCCGCCGGGGAGAGCGGTAGGAAGCCCGTACTGCGACGCACCGTCGTTTCCGACTTCACTCCGGAATCGCTACTGCTGACACATAACAGCAATCCCCGCAGCGTGGTCATTCTGGTGGACGAGATAATGGGCATGTTCAACTCCGCCAACCGCTACACCAACGGGCAACTCATAGAGCAGCTGCTCACGGCATGGAGCGGCGGGGCACTGGATGTGACAAGGGTCAGCAACACTATACCTGTGCATATTGAACAGCCGTGCATCAACATCATCGGGACCACGCAGACCAAGCGTGTGCATGAACTGCTGACGAAAGGCTTCGAGGAAAACGGCCTGCTCGACCGCATCCTGTTCGTGCTTCCCAAGTCCCGTGAAGTGCCAAAATGGACCGATTGGGATGATGGCGGGGAGGACAGGGCTTCCATGGCGGCGGCACGATGGGAACAGATACTTGGCAAGGTACTCGCCTTGGACTATGACACGGGAGAGGAAGAAAGGATGCCCCATGTGCTGTCTATGGACAGGGAGGCAAGGGAATATTTCTTCTCTTGGTGGAACAGGAAAGTGGAACGCATCAACCGGATAGAGGACGACGCCCAAGTGGAGAGTCGCGAGATGAAGCATCCGGCGCAGGTGGCACGGCTGGCCCTGCTCATGCAGGTGTTGCGGTATGCCATCGACGAGAGCCACCTGCAGTCTGTGGATACGGCATCGGTAAAGGCCGCCATCCGGCTGAACGGCTACTTCGAGGACTCGTACCGCCGCATCCGCTCATTCGTGGCGGAGGACATGTGCGAGGATCCGCCCAAGGTGCTGCTGTCGCTGTTGCCGGACACGTTCGACACGAAAACTGCCATCGCCATTGGGAAGGAATTGCAGAATGTCAGCGAGCGCACGGTGATGAACTACCTCAAGGAGCTGTGCCGGAGCAGGCTGCTGCGGAAGTCCAAGGCCGGGCATTATGAGAAGATCACATATGATAAATCTGGTAAATCTGATGACAGACAATGAACCGTCACCCCCAGACTGCAACGGATGACCCCCTCGTTGCAGCCTGCAGTCTTTGCAGTTTTGCAGTTTCAGGGTTCTAAAAACAGGTATTTCCTGCAAGACTGCAGGAACTGCAAACTGCAAATGACGGTTTCCACTTGCAGGAATCCACAAAAGAGAGCATCATGACCGAATACAGATTCCATCTTCAGAAATACCGTCCGGGCAGCAAGACCGTCTGTCCGGAGTGCGGCAGGAAAGCCTGCTTCACCCGTTATATCGACGAGGCGGGAGAGATTTCCTTCCCTGACAGCGTAGGCATGTGCGACCATATCAACAGTTGCGGTTACCACTACACACCGAAAGAATACTTCCGGGACAACCCGGCTGTCAAAGAAAGATTGAATGGGCAGGAAAGGTTTGGCGGCACACCGATAGCTGCAAGACCGCCAGCAAGAGCATTGCCCGAACAGAAACCACGGATTTCTTTTCTTCCCTCTGATTGGGTGGAGCAGTCCATGCGCAGGTACGACATCAACCCCTTGTACCGATACTTTACCAAAGTGATGGGCAAGGAGAATGTGGACAAGCTATTCAGCCTATACAGGGTCGGTACCTCAAGGAGGTGGGGCGGTGCGACCGTATTCTGGCAGATAGACCGGAACAGCAACGTGCGTGCGGGCAAGATCATGGGCTACGATGCCGTAACCGGACACCGTATTAAGGAGCCTTTTAACCAAGTCAGCTGGGTGCATTCCGTGAGGAAGGTGCAGGATTTCAGGATGAAGCAGTGCCTGTTCGGAGAACATCTGCTGTCGGACAACTCCGCCGTAATGTCTGCCAAACCTGTAGCCATTGTCGAGAGCGAGAAGACGGCACTGGTCGCCGCCCATTTCATCCCCGACTTCATCTGGCTTGCCACCGGAGGGATACACGGGTGCTTCAACGGCGAAGCGGTGCAGGCATTGGACGGACGGGAGGTGATTCTTTTCCCCGACCTTAAGGCAACGGAAGAATGGCGGCGATGGCTGCCGCTGCTGAAATCCATATGCAGGCGTGCCACATGTTCCGACCTGCTGGAAAGGATCGCGACCAATGAACAGCGCAGTCAGGGACTGGACATTGCCGACTTCCTGCTGATGGAGGACACGCCGCAGATGATTCTTGCGAGGATGATAGAACGCAACCCCGTACTGCAGACCTTCATCGACACCTTCGGCCTCGAACTGGTGGATGCAGGGAGGGTGGAATGACGGAAAGGTATCGGACAGCTTGCTGTCCCATGAAAAAGGGGTTGTAAAATCCCGTAGCATATTAGGGCATTTTCACCGCCTCCGCTCCGCTTCCGGCAGTCAAAAAGCCCATAGGCCGAGGGATGTCCCTCCGACTTCAAATATATGCCTCCGGTAATAGGACGGGATTTTACAACAGAAATTATAATCATAAAACGAACGGATATGAGTAATACACAATACGCGGTCTGCCACCTGCAGCGTGGCAGCGGTAATGACTCTGGTATGTCATGCCATATAGAAAGAAAGGATGCCAAGGGGAAGAAATATGTCCCGGACAATGCCGATGCTGGCCGGACACATCTCAACCGGGAACTGGTCAAGTTTCCCGATGGCGTGTCCAGCCGCACCGAGGCGATACAGCACCGCATCAATACCGCCGGACTGCGCCGAAAGGTCGGCAAAAACCAGACAAAAGCCATCCGTATCATCCTGACCGGGACACATGAACAGATGATGAAGATTGCCAATGGCGGCAGACTGGACTGTTGGATTGATGCCAACCTCAAATGGCTAAGGGATACATTCGGGAATGAGAACCTTGTATCGTGCGTGCTGCACATGGACGAGAAGACTCCCCACCTGCACGCCACCATCGTTCCCATTGTGACCGGGGAGCGAGTCCGCAGGAAACGTGAGGGTGAGAAGAAGTATGAAACGAAATCCGGTCCCCGGCTGTCGGCGGATGATGTGATGCGACGTACGCGGCTGCACGAATACCAGAACAGCTATGCTGCGGCCATGAAACCGTTCGGGCTGCAGCGGGGCATTGTCGGCTCCACCGCCAAACATCAGGCAAATTCGGATTATTACAGGCAGCAGGTCATCCGTTATGAGGAGGACATAGCCAAGTTGCAGGCAGATGTGGAGAAGGCGCAGGAGGGCAGGAACACCATCCTCTCGTGGTTCGGCAAGGGAGACCTTGCCAAAGCGAAAAAGGAACTATCGGACAAGGATGAGAAGATTGCCGAACTCAATAAACAGATTAAGGCTCTTCAGGCAGAAAAGGCACGGTTGCAGGAGCAACATAAATCAGGAATCGAAAAGCTGCGGAACGGCTACCAGAAAGAGATAGACGCAGCCATCCGCAGGGCGGAAACCGCCGAGCGGCAGTCAGAAGAGAAAGATGCCGTCATAGACAGGCAGCGAAAACAGATAGGCCTGCTTGACCGTAAGGCAAACCCTCAGCGTTATAGCCTCTCATCCGGTGCCGAGCTTGTCCGAATCAACGTGTCCAACTACCGGAACCCGTCGCTCCACATCTGGACACGGGTCGGCGAGGAGCTTTTTGAGGACACCAAATTCCAGATAGACTATGATGTGGCCCAAAGACATTTTAACGGCCAGATCACGGACGAGGAATTTGTCAACGCCGTATTCGAGCCGCAGGAACAGGTAAGCGTGAAGCAGGCCGAGCTGTTGGGCGCTGCTTTCACTCTTGCCGCCGGTGGACAGGCAGAGGTTCATGTCGGCACCAGTGGTGGAGGGGTGTCTTCGGAACTTCCGTGGAATGATAAGAAATCCAAAGGATTGAAACGATAAAGCTATCAATTCAATAGATAGATTAGCAGAAAAATATCTACTTTTGTATTGGATATAAAAATATAACGATGAAATTATCAAAATTATATAGTAAGTCACTTTGGAAAGACAGTTTTTTGTACGCAGTTAGTTTCATTGCTGCTATAGAAACTATTTGTGCTATCGCTAATTTTAGCATTACAGATATTTGCAATATACAGAAGTGGTGGGAGAAAGGCTTGGTTATTGTGGGTGTATTTTTATTATTTTGGCTTATAATATCTGTAGTAAAGGCATTCAGAGCAGACCATTCAATCACTTTAAAAATAAAAGGAATCAATGTTAAAATTGAAGAAGGGGATATATTTGAGTCAACAGATTGGAAATTAATCCCTTTTAATGAATTTTTTGATACCACTGTAGATGATGTCGTTATTGCTCGGAACTCGTTGAATGGAAAATTCATAGAAAGATTACAAGATATTGATGATTTGAAGCGACAAATTAACGAAGCAGAAGACATACCTGGAATGAAAAGAAAAACAAAAGCAGGTAAAATTTGTTATCCACTTGGACGAATCATTGTATATCAAGATTATTTGTTATTGGCATTTTCTCATTTTGAGAATAATCAGGCTAAACTATCTCATAACGATTACGAAATTTGTCTTAGGGCGATGTGGAATGAAATAAGCAGAGTATATGCTAATAAACCTATTGCTATACCGTTACTTGGGGGAGGAATAACACGCATTACAGATAAGAATGAATTTAATTTGCTTCGTTGCATTCTTTGTACGCTTAAAACATCGAATGCTCCAATATATCAACCGATAACAATTGTATTGACACGAGAAACTATTGATAAAATTAATTTGTATGATATTAAAAAAATATTTTAATCATGTATTACAGGACAAGAACTTACATCGCCGGAGATTGGGATCATGACAAAGATGCTGTTGAAGCATTACACCGATGGAATGAGAGTTCCAAATACGGACTTTCGTTTTCAGATGCTCATGAGTTAAAGCAAGCAAAGGACACAAGTCTAAATTGCTCGATTAAAAGGTCATTGGCTGAGAGATTGGATGCATCTAAAACATTTATCCTTATCGTTGGTGACCATACCAAAGAGTTAAAAGCTGGAGGATGTCAATACTGTGGTAGTTATAACAGCTATAGGGGAACCTGTAGCAGAGGTCATACAATAGATACTCGAAGTTATATTGATTTCGAATGTGAGAAAGCAATTCGAGATGGTTTAAAGATAATAGTCCTATATAAATCAACATTCGTCAATAGGGACAAATGCCCAGAAGTAATCAGATGGAAAGGCATTCATGTTCCTATGGAAAAATGGATTGGAAATACCTTATATTGGGATTATGATTCGGTGAGAAATGCTATTGGACAATAACTAAACACTGCCCCATAGTTTTTTGTCTATGGGACAGTGTTTTATTTACCAAGTTATCACTCTATCTACAATCTCCTGTTGTTCGGCGCTGCTACGACGCAGATAGATACGGGTAGTTTCTATGCTTTCATGTCCCATGAGGTCAGCAAGCAGAGCTATGTCATTGAATTTCTCCAAAAAATTCTTGGCAAACCGATGGCGGAAAGAGTGGGGATAAACGACTTTTTCATTCAGTCCGTATTTCACAGCATAGTTCTTCAACTGCTGGGCGATACCTCTTGTAGTGATACGCTCTCCGAAACGATTGAGAAAAAGGTAACCACTTGTGCGATTGCTTTTGATCAGCCATTCGGCTGCCTCCTTGCGTAATGTCTTCGGGATATAAATTCGGCGTATTTTGCCACCTTTGGTGTAAATATCGTAATACCCAATCTGAACATGCTCTACTTTTATTTGTATCAATTCACTGACTCTTGCGCCAGTCGCAGCGAGGAAACGCACTACAAAATACCATGTCAAATTATTTTCCCTTTTCAGTTTGTTTTTTAGGAAGATGTAGTCAGCATTGCTGATTACATTCTCTAAATATGAACGCTGTTGCACCTTGACAGATTTTAATCGCAAGCGCGGCTTTTTTATGCACTCAAGGTATTTATTCATAGCCTGTATGCGCAGATTCACAGTCTTTGGTTTGAAGGTTTCGATGAGATAAGTTTTATAGATAAGCAAATTTCGCTTGTTCAATTCCCTATGCCTGGAATAATACTCCTTGATGGCATAAAGATAAGCATTAATAGTATTTTCCGCCATATTCCCTTGACGCAAATACAATTCAAAATCTTCGTTGTTCATATTCTCTACATTATTAGTTAAACAAATTGTTATCACTAATAATGTAGAGAGTGGTTAGTGTTTTGAGTTCCTATTATGAGAAGTTCCTCGCCACGGGGGTGGTGAAGTGCATTGATGAGGAGATTCCGTTTGAGATTCCAAGTAGTTGGGAATGGACACGCATATCGTCTATATTTCAACTTAATCCAAGGGTAGAAGCCAATGATAATATGCTTGCAGCATTTATTCCAATGGAAGCAATTAGTGCTGTATATGGTTCAGATTACCATTACTATGAAAGGAAGTGGAAAGAAATAAAATCCGGCTTTACTCAGTTCGCTGACGGAGATATAGCATTTGCTAAAATAACGCCATGCTTTCAAAACAGGAAATCAGCCGTTTTCTCTAATTTACCAAATGGTATAGGAGCAGGAACAACAGAATTAAAAGTTTTACGTCCATATGGGGAAACTATAAATCGTTTCTATACCTTGTATTTCCTTGAAAGTCCATACTTTATTGATGAAGCTACTTTTAAAGGTACAGCAAATCAACAGCGTATTGTTGTTGGGTATTTGGAAAACAAGCTTTTTCCGTTACCTCCAATTGAAGAGCAATGTCGAATTGCCGGTAAAATTGCTGAAGTTTTACCGATAGCGGATAGATATGGCAAGACTCAAACAAAACTTGATAATCTAAATGTAGAATTAAAAAATATACTTAAAAAATCTGTTCTTCAAGAAGCAATACAGGGCAAACTTGTTCCACAGATAGAGGCAGAAGGCACAGCACAAGAGCTACTTGAACAGATACAACAGGAGAAGCAAAAACTTGCCAAAGAAGGCAAGTTAAAGAAATCAGCTCTCAATGATTCCATTATTTTCAAAGGTGACGATAACAAGTATTATGAGCAGATAGGAAGTAAAGTGGTTGATATAACTGGCGATATTCCTTTTGAAATCCCTCCAACTTGGATGTGGTGTCGATTCGGCACAATCGTTAAAATGCGTATAGGAAAGACACCACCGCGTGGAGAGCAGGTATATTGGAGTAATGGTAAACATAATTGGGTTTCAATATCAGATATGGTTGAAGGAGGGACAATAAAAGCAGTAAAAGAAAAAGTGTCAGATATAGCTGTTAATGAAATCTTTAAGTGTTATCCAACTCCTAAAGGTAGTTTGCTTATGAGTTTCAAACTTACTGTAGGACGCACATCTATCTTAGGGGTAGATGCCTATCATAACGAAGCTATAATCACGATTGTGCCATATGCAGATGTTAATAATATATTTCGAGATTATCTGTTTTATATTCTCCCTACAATTTCTAATAGTGGAGATTCTAAAGATGCTATAAAAGGAAAAACACTTAATAACAAAAGTCTAAATAATTTATTGATTCCTTTGCCGCCTTTACTTGAGCAGAAAAGAATTGTGACAAAAATAGAATTAGTAAATAGCAAGATTAAGGGCTAATCAGCCCTTAATCTTGCTGTATATTTCATTGATTCTGTTCACAATTCTCATTTGCTCTTGGTACGGTGGAATGCCGATAATAAGCGAATAGAATATCTCCTTGTTTAGATGTGGAATGGCTGCGCCTCGTTTAGGCTTTCGCAATAACTCCTTGTAGAACAGAATATAGTTTAAGACATACGGCAAATGCATAATAGAACTAACCCAGAGTTGCTTAAATGTGCTACCCATATAGCCATCGCAAGGCACTGTGAAAACTTCGCCGGAGTTCTCCCCATCCACAAGGATGATATTATCTCCTTTGTGGACAAATTTGCCTCTTTGCTGATATTCTCCGGCACTCTTGCCTCGTAAAAATTTTGCATCAAGACACAACTGCTGTCCCTCTTTCTTTTCGCCATCAATGAGAGAACAAATTGAGGATAATCTCACAAGCGACCAACTATAGGGAAAGTCATAATCACACTCTATCTGAACGGCTTGCCCATTTATCTGCTCATAATACTTGCTAATTCTTCAACTTTAGCCACTATTCGCTGTTGCTCTGCAAAGGGAGGAAGTGGCAGAATATAGCTTTTTATTGTTGCAGTTGAAAGTTCCTTTTGTTTAGTACTTCCATCAGCTTTATCTTCAATAACAGATTGTACTGTATTGCTTGAAAAATAGTAATAGAGATATTTAGGAAGCACAAACTGTTTTAATGCCCGTATGACAGTAACATGGCTATCAGCAACGGCTATACCATACGGATTTAGACTGCTCCGATAAATAGCCATTCTGCCTAATGTGCCTAATCCCGTAGAGTTCCACATCAAATCACCATCTTGCAACAATCGTTCTTCGCTGTAGGACATCAATGTAGAAGGTTCTATAAATTGTGCTTTATCAATAGAAAATCCGCTCCATTGATTGCACTTTTGCGCTATAACAGGATATTTCCTTATTAGAGAATATTTTGGTGATTTCCCTCGTTGGATATAAGAACAAATATCATTAAGTCTTACCCAAGCCCAAGTTTCAGGTATTTCAAAAGGCATTTCATCGTCAATACAACACACTTCTTTTCCAATCTTCTCCCAATACTTGTTATCGTCACCTTTGAAAATGATAGAATCATTGAGTGCAGACTTTTTCAACTTGCCTTCATTCACAAGGCGCTTTTTCTCTTTACGAATCTCGGCAAGTAATTCTTCGGCTGTTCCTTCCTCAACAATTTGTGGAACAAGATGTCCCTGTATTGCCTCTTGTAAAATAGATTTTTTCAGTTGTTCCTTGACAGAGGTATTTAGTATGTTAAGTTCACTTTGCGCCTTGTCATACCTTATTATTAAGGGTTGCAAACTTTCAATTTGATTAACAATTCGCGCCTGTTCTGATATGGGAGGAACTGTAACCAAAATGGAATTCATCTTTTCCTGATTCATCTTTGGCTGTGCAGTCCCTGTTACATAATTCACAAGTGATATGGCGTTTATAAACAAAGCTATGTATGCCAGATTAAGTCCTCCGCATACATCAAGGACATGAGCATGATTATTTACCCAATATTTCCCTTTGGCTATAAATGCAATAGGAGTACTTCTGTTGATAAGGTTTGCGCCATCTTCTCCTATCAACAACAAGTCTTTGTCAAAAAGATATTTATCAACTTTATCAATTACTCCAGATGCCCCGTAGTAATCGTACACCTTTTTAAGAGTTTGCCGCTGGGCAACAGACAATGGGATCCTCTCGCTATCCCGATTTATCATTAAACTTCCAAACCTGCACCACTCCCACCCTTGTGGAATCTCAAACGGAATCTCCTCGTCAATGCACTTCACCTCCCCTGTGGCGAGAAACTTCTCATAATAGGAATTGTCCTCACCGCGATAGATAATGGATTCGTTCTTGTCTTTTTTGATTTTCTTCTCTTTGACCAACCGAGCCTTTTCCTCCCTAATCCGTTCAAGAAGTACTGATGCAGGTTCGTCATTCGGATCTTGCGGTACAAGTTTTCCCTGTATCGCCCATTGAAGTATGCTGTTTTTAAGTTGTTTTCCGTTCATTTATTTGCTGTATTGAAATGTGAAACGCTGTCTCACATATTTATCATTCGGGATATTCGTCAAGAATCTTGTCAAGTTGAGCCTGCAATTCTTCTCGCTTTGGGAGGTATAATTGGTATCTGGCAGCAAAAAGTTGATTCGTAATACCTTCGAGTGCATACTCCAACAGCAGCTCATCTTTCTTTGCGCCCAACACAATCCCGATAGGAGGATTATCATCATTCTGACATATCTCTGTCTTGAAATAGTTCAGGTAAAGATTCATCTGACCTATGTCTCCATGCTTGATCTCACCCCGTTTTAAGTCTATCAGAACATAACATTTCAATATGCAATGATAGAACACCAAGTCCACCTTGAGTCGTCTGCTTCCAATGTGCATCACAAACTGGCGCCCCACGAAGGCAAACCCCCGTCCGAGTTCCAGTAAGAACTTTTCCATATTGGCCTTCAGAGCTGCTTCCAATTCACCTTCCTTGTACTGTTTCTTCTGCGGAAGTCCGGCAAATTCCAAGACAAAAGGATCCCTAATAATATCCTGTGGAGTAAGCACCTGATGCCCCTCGTTTGCCAAAGCCAATACTCCTTTCTTATCCGTACTCAATGCAAGCCGCTGAAACAATGCACTTTTTATTTGCCGTTTCAGCTCCCGCACTTTCCAGCCTTGGCGTATGGATTCCGTGAAGTAGAACTTCATCTCCAAAGGGTCATCACATTTCAACAACTCGAAATAATGACTCCATGTCAATTTGTGAGACAGTGTCTCACTTTTTGGGAAAGCGAGATAGAGTTTACGCATATAGGTTAAATTGGACCGGCTGAACCCACGACCGCATCTTATTGTCAAGTCCTTTGATAGATTTACGAGAAGTTGCTTGCCGTATTCGGCCCGAGCCATCCCTTTTTGCTCAAATTCAACAATATATTGTCCTGTCTTCCAGTTCGCATCAAGAAGGTGTGCATTTACGGCTGTTATGGCATCGGCCTTAGCCTCCGTCCATAAATCCGTAATATGGTTGACAAGTTCACTGTACGCCGGATCGTTATATTGCACTATCGTTGTTTCTGTATTCATCTTCTTTTTCTTTTCTAATAGGTCACCTTTCTATTTCTATACCGAGAATTTTCTGTATCTCGGCCAAGGTCTTGTCTATCTCATGGTCAAGAGCCGCCCGTTTTTTGTAATAGTCAGCCAGCAGCTCGGCCGGAGGCAAAATTTCTTCATCTTCTTTCGGGAACTTGCATAAGTCGAAATTGCAGTCAGAACCAATCAGGTTTTCGACTGAATAGCAGCGAGCTTTCTCGTTCCCTTCCTCAATAATGATTTCCTTACGGTTATCCCACCATTCTTTGATAGGATTACAATGTTCCAAACGCATCGGTTTTGTTTTGGAGAAATGCTTGTATCCCTCCGGCATATCCAAACGATAGAACCATGTCTCTTTGGTAGAGTAACCGACAGGTGAATCTTCTGCCTTTTCATTATTGAAAAACAGAATATTCGTTGCTATGCTGGTGTAAGGCGAAAAAATGCTTCCTGGCAATCGAATGATTGTATGCAGATTAAAATCACGCAACAATTTTGTCTTTATGGCTATCTTGGTATTGTCCGCGCCAAACAGAAAGCCATCAGGAACAATAACGGCTGCTCTGCCGTTTTTCTTCAAGCGATACATGATAAGCACCATGAACAGGTCGGCAGTTTCACTGCTTCGCATGTCGGAAGGAAAATGAGACTTGACATCGGCTTTTTCGTTCCCACCATATGGAGGATTCATGAGTACGACATCAAATTTATCCTCTTCCGTATAGTTGAGAACATCTTTAGTCAGTGAGTTGTCATGAAATACCAATGGCTTATCTATGCCATGGAGCAAGAGATTTGTTACACACAGCATATAAGGGAATTGTTTCTTTTCGATACCAAATACAGATTGATTAAACTTCTCTCTGTCTTCAGCAGTAACCACTCGCTTGTCAAGTTCTCCAAGCCAACTGGTAATAAAGCCACCGGTTCCACAAGCAAAATCCGCCATCTTCTCCCCAATCTGCGGCTTAATTATTTCCGCCATAAATTCAGTTAAAGCTCTCGGCGTATAAAACTCGCCGGAAGATCCGGCGGACTGCATTTCCTTGAGTATGTTTTCGTAAATTTCACCGAAAGCATGACTTTCTTCATAGTCGGCAAGATTGAGATCGTCAATTACATTCAGAACCTGTCGGAGTTGTACCCCATCTTTCATATATTGGTTGGCATCTTCAAAAACAGTTCTTACGATTGCTTGTCGGATAGGTGTGTCGGGAGTAATCTCTATCTTCTTGAGTTTATCAAATACCACATTGTTGACAAATAATAGCAGGTCATCTCCCGTCAGGGCATGCCCGCTTCCATCATCGTGAGCCCAATTACGCCAACGGCATTCTTCAGGAATAATGGATTTATAATCATCCTCCATTTCCCAGTCATTCTCTTTCTCGTCATAAACTTTAAGAAAGAGCATCCATGCCATCTGCTCTATGCGCTGTGCATCACCATTGATACCGGCATCATTGCGCATTATATTGCGTATCCGTTTTACGAAATTCGACAAACTCATATTTTACTTTTCTTTTTATGCTACATTATATATCAGTTGAGTCAGATTGTTTACTGCATTAAGGTAACCTTGCTTGCCGCCAAACAGTCTGGCAATGTTTGCAGGGGAGCCAAATCTTCTGAATGGATCGTTTTTCAAAACCGAAAGATTCTCCAGTTCAGAAATACCCTCGTCCATATATTTGTCAAGCAGAGCTTCAAGCACGAGTCTGGCTTGCTCTCCATATTTACTAAAGACATCTCGTTTCTTTACTTGCTCTGCTCGTTCTCGTCTTGTCAAGGTCTTCTTTCCGTATGCAATATGACAGATAAAGTCAAAGTCATCCACATCATCCATATTCCGGTCATGCTTCAGAACCGCAAGGTCAATACCGGCTTCTTTAAGCATTTCCGCTATCTCGCTTTTCCTTTTTAGGGCATTCCACTTAGAGGTAAAGGTTTCTATTGTCGCATATGTGTCAATAATATTCTTCTTAGTATAATCTGTGATGCTTTCTGTACGAAGTAGTTTCCCGTTCGTATCATAAACGGAAACCACTTTATTGATTACTTTTACTTCACAACCATTTTTATCCACAATTGGTTTTGGTCGTGGCACCGGTGTCGGGCACTCACAAGGATTTTTGCCACAGACGGGACATACCGAAGGTGGAGTAGGTTTTGGACAGACACAAGGATTTTTGCCGCAAACAGAACATGGCTTCGGAGGATAATCTGGATCAATCTCTATCGGGCCATCCCAATCCGGATCAGCAAAAAGGCGTGTCACATTGCGAAAGTCCATTACTACAAAATGTGTTTTCCCTTCTTTTTCACGAATGCGGGTGCCTCGTCCTATAATCTGCTTGAACTCTGTCATTGAGCCGATCTGTTGGTCGAGGACTATGAGTTTGACCATTTTACAGTCAACACCAGTTGATAGTAATTTACTGGTCGTAGCTATTACCGGATATTTTGATGCAACAGAAATAAAATAATCCAGTTTCCCTTTGCCATATTCATCGCTGCCAGTAATGCGGACTACATAGTCGGGATTCTTTTTGCACATATCTGCATTGGCATTGACCAGTGCGATTCGCATTCTCTCCGCATGCGCCTCGTCAGCACAAAATACAATGGTTTTTGCCATACGATCTGTGCTTTTGAGATAGTTGGTTATTTCTTGTGCTACTTCCCGATGGCGATCTTCAATCACGATGTTATAGTCGTAGTCACTGTTGTTGTATATCCTGTCTTCGATTTCATTGCCGTAAATATCCTTTTGGCCTTTGATTGGTCTCCACTCATCCCCGATGTTTGTTGAAATATTTATGACTTTAAACGGAGCAAGGAAGCCATCTTCTATCCCGTTTTTCAAACTATATGTATAAACAGGCTCACCAAAATATCCAATGCTTGATTGATAACGTGTTTCTTTTGGCGTTGCAGTCATTCCGATGTGTGATGCAGAGGAAAAATAATCCAGTATGGTGCGCCAGTTGCTGTCATCTTTTGCACTTCCTCTATGACACTCGTCAATGATTACGAGATCAAAATAATCCGGATTAGGGAAAAGCTCTCGATAGTTTTTTGCATCATTTTGTCCGATAAGTTGCTGGTAAAGTGCAAAATACACTTGATGAGAAAGCAATTCCTTCAATTTGTCCTTGTCCTTGGAATAATCTATTTTATGGATTACTTTTTCCAAAGGCTTGAAATCTTGTTCAATGGATTGATCTACCAATATATTGCGGTCGGCCAGATAAAGAACTTTTTTCTTTAATCCACTCTTAAGCAGTCTCCAGACTATTTGAAACGCAGTGTATGTCTTACCTGTACCGGTAGCCATCACAAGTAAAATACGGTTTTGCCCTTTTGCAATGGCGTTGATAGTACGATTTATAGCATTAAGTTGATAATATCTTGGAGGGAAAATATTTTGTCCGCTACACAATGGCTGGTTAATGACAGCTTCCTCCTGTTCATTAAGCCCGTTTCCTTCGTTTATCTCTTTTTTATACCGTTCAATCAATTCTTCGCGGGTCGGAAATTCATCCATACCGAAACATCGTTCCTGTCCGGTTAGAAAATCATGCTCGGCAAAACCCTCTCCATTAGAACTGAACGCAAATTTGACATCGAGCATTTTTGCGTATTCCATCGCTTGTTGTAAACCATAGGAAACAGTATGCTTGGCATCCTTTGCTTCAATAATAGCGATTGGCGTAGCTTTATTCACATAAAGCACATAGTCAGCGAACTTTGGTTTTTCACGATGCACAATATTGCCATGCAAGCTGATTTTACCATCGGTAAATTTCACTTGTTGTTCCATGAAAATACTATCTTTTGTCCATCCCTTGCTTGTGATGGCTTCGTTGATATAGCGGAACTTTACATCTTCCTCTGATAATTCATGACTGATGCCCATGTTCATATAATATTTTATTATCGGAAGTTCAACTCATCAAAACTCGGAGTTCAATATTCGGTTATCTATATCATTGGCGTTCTTTCTCGTCAGTTATCAAATCTTTCAAATCTACTTGAAGTATCTTTGAAATCGCTAAAAGTGTTTCCAAATCCGGCTGGTACCTGTTGCAAGCGTAACTATTGATTGTACTGAAACTCTTGCCAACTTGTTTTGCAAGCCAAGTTTGTGATATACCTTTTTGCTCAAGAATATCTTTTATCCTGTTCAACTTCATACCACTCTGAATTTTGCTACAAAATTACGCTAAATTTTGCGATATTAGGGCACTTTCGACGAACAAAATTGCTTTCATGCAAAAGAACACACTTTTTGAACAGAAAAATGGGTTGATAGCATGTACTGTTTTCTTAGAAAAACTTATAAATCGCGGGAACTTTGCGGTATCAAATTACAACGAGTATTGAATGTATAATTTGATAATCAGAAAGATATAGAATGTTATTCGGTTCAAGTGGGGAAAAATCCTAAAATTATAATAGCCGGAATGACTAAAAAAATTGAGGCTTGCTATGTTGATACCCCTTTCGCAATAGGCGTAGGAGTATATGCTATATATGATTTTGCTGGATATAATCCATTCTACATTCTAGGCATTTTAAACTCCAAGAGTACAACATATTTTTTAACTGTAGAATTCTCGGACAAGCATTTAGCTGGAGGATATTTAGCTATTGAAAAATCAACGATAGAACAATTTTTATTTCCTCAAAATGTTCCATCAGATGTTCAACAACGTATAGCAGATATTGCAAAATCCATACATCTTGCTAAAAAAGAGAATCCTAAAAGTGATACTGCTACATTAGTTTCACATTTGCATTCAATATGATAAATAAAATCATCAAACAAAGTGTATAAGCACAGCAATAGTCTGCACACTTGCAGGCTATTATTGTATCCAATCGTCATAATAAACAAATTATTATAAGTACCTTTGTGTGGTAGTGTTTCAAACAGTGTGTCCGGAGTAAGTTTTCAGACCTCTTAGCTTTGCAAATATATCAATTTATCTGTTACTTCATTGGCAGGCGCGCTGCCTGCGACAGCTGAAGAATAAATAGCGATAGCCCGCAACCAGCCTAGATGGCTTGTCCTTTTGTATTACATATCTGTCTTAGAAAATATCGCGATCATATCTTTTTTATATCTATGGGCAATCTTCTAAGAGTATTTTCCATTTGTTGTGAAATCGATGGCGCGGTTAGAAATAATCTTTCCCGAGCTCTACTCATTGCTACATAGTAAACTCTGTCAGATTCGTTGTCTTTAAGATTAGGGTTAATAATCATGTTTAACGCTTTTTCTTCTGTGAAAACGACAAGTACATTTTCAAATTCGTCCCCCTTTGCTTTATGTACTGTTCTTTGAGCGCTTGAATCTTCCAATAATCCAACACATTGAGATAATTCTCTGTATGTATGAGAAGAGTAAAAACTATAAATACTAGTATCTTTTTTAATTTTAGTTATTTTCCAGCGTTCGCATAGATAATCAAAGAAATCTTTTAATGTTCCATTAGAATATTTTTCATAATCATCAAGTGCTTCTTTGACAGAAGTGTAAGCAGCAATATCCATAACTCCAATGTTTTCGAGCATTTTAAAAGCTGCTCCGAATTGCTTGTTTCTTGCATGTTCAATGGCTTTTATCCATATAGTTACAAACTCTTTTCTATTTGCATTACTATCTTTGATTTGATTTAATAAGTTACTGTTTTGAACGTGGGCATCCACACATTGTTTCAAGATGTTCGCCTCTATATTTCTATATGATAATGCATGTACTTCATTAGCCGCTATTCTCTTTGCTTCTTCATAGCAAGCCAACAACTCACCAACAAGCAGCAAGGGCTTCATGCCATGCTCGTTTCTTATGGGGTGTTGTTGGAACTCTGTCCTAATTACATTAAGTAAATCAATGATTTCATTACTACTTCTTCTATTATCCAGAATGGTATAGTCCAGTAAACCATCTAAGGTAAACGAGGCAAATTGATTTGGGTCCGCCCCCAAAAATCCATAGATAGACTGAGCATAGTCACCAATAACGCCTACAATAGCTCCATTCTCGCCTAACGATTTGATAATTTTTGCCTGAATTGGGTTGGTGTCCTGGAATTCATCAATGAAAACATAAGGGAACTGTATTGCCAAAGTTCTGCTGATAAATGGGTATTTCTGTATGAGCTTGTAGCTGAAATAGAGAACATCGTCATAGTGCATATATCCTTTTTTCCATGCCAATTTTTTATAAACGACATATGCATTTTCATTCAAAGCATAACCCTTCTTACAGCATTTCTTAGGTGGATTCGCATAACATTTTAGACTGCCATCTTCTTGCAGCTTCCACTTTGCTGCCCTAATTGCTGTGAAAGTAGCATCTTGTTCAGCATAGTACTGCTTAACGGCCTTCCTTATTTCTTCAAAAGTATTATAGTCAGATAATATTCTGTCATCTTCGCCATTTAATAGTTCTATATTAAATCCTTCGTCTGTTGCGATAAAATGCAGATAAGGCTTAACTATATAGGCATAAAGGAAACTGTGGATTGTACAAGAAAGAACACGGCTTCTATCCTCATACATTCTGCCCATCAACGTGTCTGCTCCTACATTGGTATAGGAAAGGCAGGCGACCTTACCCATCTTCCCAAGACTTTCTGAGTCTTTCAGTACATGGGACACATGCAAGGAAAGCCAGTGAGTTTTACCAGCTCCTGGACCTGCTGAAACTCTAAAGTGGTGATTGAAATCAGAACTTATCTCAATAACCATTCTAATGCATTGTGAATATAAGGTGGAACATTGAAAATCTTCTTATGTTCATTGCCTGCTTCTAGTTCAAAGTTTTCTTCTAAAGCGAGACAAAGTTCTAAAGCGTTTTCGCCTTTATCCAATGATGAAAGGTAGCGAGCAGCTATAAGATGACGTCTCTTTTCATCCTCTTCCCAATCAGTATTGTCAATAGAGGTCTTGACATCATCCCATTTCTTATTATTTTTCACTTTGACCTTTGCTTGTGCATAATCGCCACCCATCATGTTTTTTATCTCGGATTGATTCGACATAGATTCCGTAATCAGCAATTCAAGATCTGGATTACACAGAGCGAGTTCGTATTCAAATGTTTTACCTTTATTTGCATCTTGTGAAAAATACCTGATAGATGAATGATCCCTAAATGCATTTTCCTCCTCTTCTGCGTTCACAGAATATTCGTAATGCTCATTATCTTTATACAAATCAAATGGGTAACAAACTGTAAATTTACAATTTGCCTCTTTCTTCTTTCTTACAGGGTCTCTGTCTGTAATACATGCCACCTTTTTAGGTATTGCGTTTGGTGAAGACTCTATATTGAACAACTTTACAAAATGATTAAAATATCGACCATTAATATTTACTACTGCCACATGCTGATCTTCCAGTGATTTACCGTCATAGCGAGCAAGTGTGCTCATCAATAAATTTTCTGCAATACCTTCTACCAAAATAACTTTACGAGCAAAAAGCATGTCCGACTTTGTTGCATCCAAGAATCTTTGTACATAGTTCTTTGATTTTTTGTCTTCATCAGAATCTGTAAATACCTTACCTGGGTAGCAAACATTTGTGACACCATCCTCTCCCTTATGCAAACATATTATATTATCCAATTTTACTGCGGCAGTAATCTGCGAGGAGTGAGTTGTGATGAAAATCTGGCGCACTTTATGATCTACTTTTAGATTCTTGTCAAGAAATTTAAGAAACTTGTATTGCATGGCTGGATGCAAGTGTGCTTCAGGCTCTTCAATAGCAAGTATCGGATATACTTTGGCATTATCTCCCATATAGTTGCCATCAGCATCAGCCTGCATTTTGGCAAGCAAGAGAGACATATATATTAGGTTGTTATATCCCAAGCCATTATGTGTGGCTGAAATTTCAATGTCTTCGCCATACTTGATAATAAGTTTCAGTGCTGAGAATAAATCCTGCTCTGTCAATGTACTCTTAAAATCAGGCAATGCATTATTGAAAGATGCTCCTGTTTCATGTGCATAATCAAGCATGACATCTTTCCCTTCCGACAATCTTTCCAATAATGAAGTCATAAGAGCAGTCGCTTCATTACCGAAGTCATTCCTTACATCCTTTAATTCTGATTCCTTCTCTTCTTTCGTCTTGTCCCCTTTGGTCTTTATTCCATAATCTATAAAGAAATTTAGCACATCCTTCAGCATGGTACTTCGCCCATAAAACATATCATCTTCTACGTTTCTCATAGCACCTAAAAATTGGAAGTCAAATCGTTCCAACTTGTCCATTTCAGGTTGAATAGGTGCATCCAATGGGCCCGCAAGCAATTTATATACATAATAGCGGAGAAAATCATTCTCAAGAATACTCCACCCATTCTTGATATCCTCCACATCTGCCATAGCTGCTTTATAATCATCTTCTTTTTCTGCTGGCAAATAAAACCGATAAGTCAACATCGCAGCATAGCCATTCTCCATATCAGTAAACCAGTTAGCAACCACTCTCAAATCCTCTTCTTGCTCATTATACTCAATGTTACTGTTTTTGAATGTTACTGATATTGTAACTGATGGTGACTGGCTTTTCAGATTTTCAAGAGAAATATCCCTATTGAAATCATTAGCATTTAGTCTCCTGTATCTATAATGTGGCTCTATTACCAATTGTAATGCCTTCAGTAAGTTTGTTTTTCCAGCATTGTTATGACCTATTAGGACATTGAGGCCATCATTAAATTCGATGTCCGAATCTTTAAAATTGCGGAATCCTTTTACTTTTATATTTCGCTGTGGCGGTAATG
>OGNF01000502.1_pt1 | contig 43321 bp, 43 predicted proteins | sample 1573321 | NCBI WGS metagenome assembly OGNF01 (sample SAMEA2581911, study PRJEB24529) | metagenome | biome: Human gut stool | place: China | collected 2011 | reverse complement strand
AGCCCCGATAAAATCAGGGCTTAAAGAAATGCGTCGCGGAGTTTGGGACGTTTACTTACAAGAATACCTCATCATTATAAATAAGCGGAGGCTATGCCGAATTGTCGGTGTAGCCTCCGTGAGTTATTTGATTTGATATATGTGATGTGCCTCTTGGTTCAGTGAGCCATGTTTGCGTAGCAAGAAGTTCAGAATATAAGAGTTACAAGCATGTATAGGATGTGGGCCACGATAGCGGCGGCGAAGCCTCCTATAGTGTGCGCGAGAATTGCTTTGGGAGTAAGGGTGCGGTAGCCGAGTGAATCAAGCATGGCGGTATGAGTGCTGAGGTATCCGCTCCAACACATTCCGATTGCGCAGAACACCGCGATGGCATTGCCGTCCACCCATCCGGAAGTGATGAAGTTGGGCACAAGACTCAGCGCAGCACCAACTGCTCCCAGCGCAGTAATCGGGAATGCTACAAGATGCGGATCGTTGAAGCCGAAGAGCCATTTGAAAATGAAGTCCACTTTTCCGGCAAGCCAGGGGAGGAGTTCCACGCCTTCATATGCAGCACCGGTATATTCGCCTGAAGGAGATGCTCCGAATGTGAGAATCATCACGAGAGTGGAGATAATCAGCACGCCCGGAATAATGGCGATACCCACGTCGACACCTGTGCGGCCACCGTCGAGCAGCGCGTTGAGCACGCGGATGAAGCCCGACTGGCCGCTGTCTTTCTTCTCCTCCTCCTTGATGGCTTCAGCCTCAACCACAACCTCTGTGGCATACTGCGGATAACTTTTCACCACGAATCGCTGCATCAAGCGAGTGGACACGATGCAGCCGCAGAATGCGCCTGCAAGGCCTACCACCGGTTCCCAGAAGTATCCTTGACCAATCATGAATACCATCACCAGCAGACCCATGCCGAAGGCGGTGCCGAAATTGGTGAGGGAGATAAACTGATATTTCTTGAAATATTGGGCGAAGCGCTTGTCATTGGCAAGCGATATAATTGCGGGGTTGTCGCTGAGGAATGTCATCACGGCGCCAAGCGAGGCAACGCCGGGAAGATTAAAGAGCGGCTTCATGAGTGGACGCAAGATGCGTTCCAGAAGTTTCACCACTCCGAATTCCACGAATATGCGGCCCAGCGCGCCAGTAATCACACAGATGCCCATAAGATAGAACACTGTGTTGATAAGCAGATCGTGGGCGGTGTGCATCACGGTGTTGAGCATATTGGCGGTGCCCATCCGGCTTCCAAGATACCAGAATAGTCCACCCACTATCAAAAGGCATGGAATTCCAGGAGGAAGAATGCGGCTCAGCAGGCTTCGTTTTTTTTCGGGTTGAGCGAGTGTGGCGGTTTCTGCATTGATGGCCTCTGAAATCTTTTTGCCACCGACGCCATCCGCTGTCCCTGAAATCGCGGGGGATTCATTAAGATCTTCCGGGTCGGGACGATTGTCGGAAGTAATCGGTTCCATCACTTCGGATTCTTGATTTATGCGCATTGTTAAAGTCAGTGTTTGCGGTTAAGAGAGAATATGTTCATGTCCCAGGTGATGCCGAAATCGAGCAAGTATGTGTTGTGCTGCATCACATCGGCACTGTTGGCATTATGTCCCCAGGAATAATAGAAATTTCCATGCAGACGCAGTGAGGTGCGTTTCTTTAGCAGCGGGAAGAACTCCACACCGGCGCCGGCCATTTTGAGTTCGGTGCCATTGGCCACGGTGAAATCCTTCGTGGTGCCGCTTTTGTTTACGTCGTATGTGAATTTGCCATGCACTCTCCAGCGCGGGGCGGGGGTATAGGCAAGGTCTGCCATTATGGAACAATCCTTGAAAAGAAATGTCTGCCCGCTGGCGGCACGGTTCATCAGATCTAATTCTAGCCGTACGGGGCCGAAATCGAATCGGTTGCCCAATGCCAGATAATTGATGAATTTACCCGGGAGATATTCAAAGAGATTGGCCGAGTAAAGGGCCGAGAAGCAACCGTGCTGGCCGGTCCACATAAGATTGTAGCCATACATTGTCTTGTTTTCCTTCGTATAGAAGGGGCTTTGCACGGCCTGTATGCTCAGCATATCGTTGGCAGTTACGTTATATCCCACACTCACTCCCAGCTCGTAGCAATTGATATTGTTCCAGAACACGCTTCCGCTGTAAATGTCGATAGGGGCGCGGTCGTATTCAAATCCTCCGATTTTCACCACCTCCTTGCCGGCTGAGAAACTCCATCCTTTGAGTCGGTATTGCAGGTAAATCCAGTCGGTGGCATCGAAAAGATTGTCAATGCCGGGCTTGTAGATTCTCTGGCGCCAGGAATAGGTGAGATCCGGCACAATGGAACCATCTATGCGAAAATTTAGATACTTGGGGGTAAAGCCGGAGTTCGATTTTACGGTGTGGCCATCATCATTCCAGTCCTGCTGGAAATCTATACGTGCTTCTGCGGAAATATTGAGAAGATCTCCGTTTTCATACTCCGTTTCGGCTGCATTTGCCTGTGAACTGATTGCAGTTGTGAGTAAAACTGCTGCTAATGTTAGGTTAGTTTTCACTATGAGTGATTCTTTGCTTTGTTTCGGTATCAGATAAGGTAAGTATGACACCGAAATTATTTAATGTATTGATTAGTCAAAGCATCTTTTGGCGTCTTTTCGGCGCTTTGTGCGACTCTGATCAGTCACGATGCCCGCATCGCTCCTTCTCAGACTCACACAAATCACTCGAAAATACACTCAAAATATGCATTAACTAATTTGCGGGTCATACTTAGTGCAAATTTAAGTGAAAATTTATAACCATACAACATTACTGCTCAAAAAGCAGTGTTAAAAAAATGGCTGCGTCGTAAAAACGCAGCCACTCCAAGTATTTCGAGTTTCTTATTGTCCTGATAATAGGATTATTGCATTTAGATTTCGCAAATTCAACTTATCGTTTATCGTTTAGGAGTTTAATGTGGATATTGTCGCATTGTGCATTGACTTCACAACTCTCCACTCTCAACTCTCAACTTCAAGTTGAGCTTGCGCAATTTGACTTATTTCACCATTACCTTGAAGGTCTTGCCTGCAGCACGCACGATGTAGAGGCCGGATGCAAGGCCGGTGGTGGAAGCACGACGGCCGTCGAGAGTATATACCTCAGCGTTGTCGGAACCCTTGACGATTACCTCGCCATTGCCGCCGTATACGCTTACTGCATTCTCTGAATCAATCACGTTCTGCACACCGGATTTCTTCAATGACTTCTGAGCGGCATTTACGATTTCACCTGTTATGGCATTTGTAACGATAGCCACAACACGCATGTCGTCGCCCTTCACATTCTTAACAGCGATATTTTCCCAACTATTGAGAGGATTATTGGCTTCAATCTTGTTGGGGAAAGAGTTGCCGGGGTATTTGTCGATGTAGCGGGCCACGTCGTTGTACATATATCCTTCAATTTTTTGATCCTTGTTTTCAAATCCGCCCATCTTTCCATTAGCACCTCCGGCATATGCGTTTTGCTGCGTGTAGGGCCCTACATTGTCTTCCAGCACTACGTATGTGATATTGTGGGGTATCTCAGTGTTTACGCTGAAAGTGGTGTTGGTTTCAACATATATCTCATTATTATTTCCGGAGCCTGCAGCCTCGGCGAATTCAACCTTGCAATAGGATTCATCGCCGAAGAGAGCCATGACGTCATCGAGATATTTGCCCATTTTGTCATAGTAATTCCGATAGGCACCGCCGGAAATCATGCGGTTAAAGATGTAATATGGAACGCTTCCCGTAAATTGCATTGCTGTATACCAGTCTGAATATGACTGACATGCCATTTGATCGTTGTAATGCACTGCAATCGGGATGATTCGGTCGGGATAATTCTCATTCGCCATCTCTGTAAGCACAATAGCATAAGGACACCACATACACCATGTGCCGGTAGCATCTTCCATCACAGTCACACGCTTGAAGCCTTCCGCATAGCAGGTAAGTATTGCAGATGTGCTCTTTACAGAGTAAACATTAACCTTGCCATTAACCTTGGTAATGGTAGAGGTAAGATTTCCAAGATATGCGGTTTCGCTTGTGAAAGGCACGGTGATAACCGTGTTCATACCACTCTCGAGTGCCTTGTCAAGTTTAATCTCCTGTGTGGATGTGGCATTTGTCAAGGCAGTTTCAATAGTTACGCTTTCGATTGCGTTCGAACCTCGGTTAGCCACAGTGAGTTTGTACGCACTCTTCTGACCCGGTGTGATTTGAGGAATTTCAATGGCTGAGGGAGAAGCCATGTCAACCGGAAGGTTGTCGCCTTCTACAATCAGCTGGATGCAAATCGATCCATATAGACTCGAGAAGCCGCCACCATTAGCGAAATCAGCAGGGAAAGCATTTCCTGTGCCAAGTCCTGCGATACCATTGTTCACAGTTTCGGGAGTCGGTATTCCATCAACTACGATGTAATAGCATTCTGTTGCAGGAACACGGAAATAGAAGCCACCATAGATGCTCTCAGGATTCTCGGGGATTTCATACGGTGTTTCAAACATGATGGTGTTCCATGCATGTTCGGTTGTGCTGAGTTTGGCATCTACCTGAGTAATGCGTTCTTTTAAATCTTTGGTAAGCCATGCGGAAATATTTACGCATTGATTGCCGCCATTGCCGTTGGATGGAGATGCAATCTTTATACCCACAATCTTGGAGCCGACAAGATTTCTGAGGTCTGAAGCGCGGAATTCCTGACCGATATAAACAATCGACTTGTTGAGTTGGGCGTTTGTTAGATAGAGACCGCCGTCTGTGGGCTCTCCGCAATATGCCATAGTATATGTACCGGCACGAGTCGCTGCTTTTTGGGGGGCTACGGTGGCTGTCTTTGTAGCCAATGTTCCTGAAACGGAGAATCTGCCGTCAGGGCTGAGAGTTCCTCTCTGTACGGGGCCTGCCATTGCGCCGGCTGCGAGCAATGCTGCGCCTGCAAGAGCCAGAATACTTCTTTTCATGATATTCTTTTTTTGTTAGCTTATTTTACGTAAATCTTGCCGTTTTTCTTCACGCATCCCTCTACGCCATAAGCATAGATGCCGGCGGGAAGATTGGATGTGGAAACGCTGCCGTTGCCCTCAGCGTCAACGCTGAGCACGGCGCGGCCCTGAAGGTCGTAAAGAGTAATTGTGGCTGCGCCGTCAAGGTGGTAGACAAGCATGCCATTCTCGAACAAGAGATCGGCATCCTTTGCAATCATCGAAACGCCACCGGTGTTGTCGTTGACCACGATGATATATTCCTGGCTTGTCTCGGGCTTACCGCTTACATTGATTGTAAGTGTACCAATGAGATATTCAGGCTCAGTAGGAGAAAAGACCTCAATCTGAAGGTCATAAGGATTGTTGGCTTCAAGAGTGAGATTTTTCTTAGTTATTTTGTAGTCTGGATTAGTCATTCCGCCCACAGTTTCGCACTGCCCTCCTGCGCAAATCTGGAATCCCTCCTTGCCGTTGGCAGTCAGAGTGGCGTCGATTGTGGTGGCTTCCGAACTTGTCACGAAGATGTCGCAATTGTTCATTTCAAACGGTTTGAAACCGGTGAAATGGATTGACTCGCCGGGAGCGGCAGTCTTTTTGTCTGCACCCCAGGTGAGCGTGAAGGTCTGCGCCTGAGCGCCGATGGCTGCAAAGAGTGCAGCCGCAAGTAAAAGTTTCTTCATATCTGTTTTTAGTTTATTAATTTGTCTGCATGTAATCATCAATCCTCAATCATCAATCAGAAAGAATCTTGAATCATCAATCCTCATCCGGAGTTTCAGGTTTAGATTTTGGAATCACAGGCTTGCGAACCACATTGAGCACTCCGCTGCCGTCGAACACGATTGCAACCACTGCGAGGTTTTCCACCTGCCAGTGTTCCTGACCGTTCCAGACAGCCTGCATGTTGGTCTCGACAGTCCGGGCAATACCTGACTTGAAATCAACAGCGTATCCGTTCATGTCGTAGGCCATTCCGCGGAACACGTTATTATGCACGTAGTTATTGTCGGTTGTGCCGTTCTCGAGACGCTGCGAAGCCACGATGCCGCTTTCCACCACCCAGAACTGAACTTTGGCATTTCTGTCAGATCCGCTCATCACATCGGCCTTCATATTGATGATGCCGATATTAGGATTGGCTTCGTCGGCCTCAAATCCAACAGTGAGGTCAATATTGACGTCAGTAGGCTGTTCAAGCGCTGTGCGCACCTGTCCGGCCCACTGGAAGCGGTCGGTGGCCGCCGCCATATTCACTGAACCCATGGGCCATTCCTTCACGCCATAGGTCGACATGATAGTGTTTCCCTCCTCGGTCATCAGTCCGATGCGCCCAGACGGGAAGTCAGTATATTGCTTTGAAAGCGCCAGACCGCCGCAATGGATGCTGACGGCAATCACCTTGTCGCTGCCATATTGTGCTTCGAGTTGCTCGATGATATGATGCGCATCCGGGCAATTCGGGCAGAACTGGCCTGTGAAATCCTCCAGGAGCACATTGCGCTCAGCCTTCGTTTCTCCAAGAAAGATATAACGGTCGCCCTCCTTCACATCGTCGCATGCTGTGAAAGCCAAACCTGTGGCTACTAATGCGGCAGTGGCCAGAGTGGCCTTGAATATTGTTTTCATCATATGATTTTTCTATGAAGGAAGATTTTAGAAATTATAACTATAGGCAATCTGGAAGCCGTGCATTGCCGGCACCTCGCGGCATACACCGCCCGAGCAGTTGAAGCCCTTGCGCGTGCGTCCGTAGGACACCATCAGACGGTTGCTGCGGTAAGTACCCGTGAGACCGAACATATAATAATGAGTACCGGTGTCGCCACAGTTCCACATATCGCTCACGCTGAGCATGAGCCAGGGAGTCCAGCTTACCTCCACCAGGCCATAGGCCCAGTCTTTCTGGTCCTGGTTGCTGAATAGATACTGGAGTTCGCCGCGCACTGTCCATTTGCGGTTGATACGGTATTTAGCGTCAGCCACAAGCACATTGGCATGGATATACTTCTCATCCTTCTCCACAATCTTCAGCACATTATTGTTGAAGAACTGGTTCATATACATGAAAGTCATCTGGAAATCCTTGGTGAATTTCTTTTCCACCTGCACGTTGACATCGAAATAGTTGGCCTGACCCATCTGGAAATATGGGAAAGCGCCACCCTTGGGAAGGCTTGCGCCGTCAGTTCCCATCGGTGTGCCGTTGATACCCTCGGGCTCCGGTCCCTTGGCGAGGCTGCTGATGTAGCTGGCGTTAATGGTAAGTTTAGTGCCGTATTTGCCGCCTAACGGAGTCTTGCGCTTGAAATTATAGGAGAAAGATCCCTGGAAAGCCCATTCGCCGGGAGCGTTCTGGGTAGCATAGGGATACATGGCAGCCAATGAGTAGGTGTGCTGATAAGTGAATGCGGGCATATTGTTGATAAACGCCGACACACCCTTCACGTCGCGTTGCGAGCGGTAACTCATGTTCTCGCTGCGCTTGGCCTGCACATAAGCGCTCCAGCCCTTCTGCGAATAACTCACGCTCAGCATCTCTGCATGTCCGTTGCCATAGGTGTAGCCATTGTCGAAAGAAGGATCCTGACCCTTCCATGCATATTCGGCGAGGATGTTCCATCCGTTGCTGGTGAAAGTGCTTCGCACATCGTAGGCATTCACGAATTTAGGCACTTTCAGCATATAGTTTGTGCCCGGCACATCCACGCCGGGGTTATCCTCATGCTTGAGCGCCCAGGAGCCTCCGATCATCCAGTTGGCGTTATGACGCCGCAGGGCAGGGATATATTGCTCCATATAGAGTTCGGCATTGGCGCCATACACCTGGCTGTGTTTGCTCCAGTCCCAATATCGGCGCTGCACGCCGCCGATAAGTGTGAGTCTCAGGCCCTTTACTGCCGTAATGTTAAGTCGTCCTCCTCTGATGGCATTGTCGATGCCCAGAGAGCGCTCCTCATATGTGCGCAGGATGAACCCGCTGCCAAACTGCTCGTAGAAGTCGCCCGCAGTGAGTTCGAAGCCCTTGTATTTGCCCTTCACCCAGACATTGCTCAGACCCCAGCCTGCGAAATCATTCTCATAGCCCGGAAGAGGCCATTTCATGAATTCAGCACGTAAGCCTGCATCAACATATTTGCTCGCCAGATTCACGTCGGCGTAGGTGTTGAAGAGTATCTTATGATCATAGGTGCCGGTATTGATTTCATCGTCCACCTCCGGAAATACAATGTCGGCCTGCACCGAACCGTGCACCGCCACCTTCTTCTCGGCCATGGCGGCCGGTGAAAGAAGCGCCGCACCGACTATCAATATTCCGGCTGTTTTCAGTCGTTTCATTCTGATGTCAGTTTGTTTATAGTGTATGATCTGATGTCAGTTAGTTTAGGAATGTAAGTGCATATTATTTGGCTTCGGCATTGAGCTTGCGGATGAGCTCGATGAGATGCTCCTCGCTACCCTCTGTGTAGCCCTGATGCGACTCCACGATATTTCCTTTGCCATCCACCACCACTGTGTGAGGCACATTCTGCACGCCCATGGCGCGCTTGAAGTCGCCGTTAGGGTCGAGAAGCACTTCATATTCCCAGCCGCTGGCATCAACCACCGGTTTCACTTTCGTCACATTCTGAGCCTCGTCGATCGATACGGCAATAAGCTTCATGCCTGTTTCATCCTGCCAGTCCTGATAATATTCATTGATGGCCTTCAGCTCGCGGCGGCAGGGTTTGCACCATGTGGCCCAGAAGCTGATGATGAAGGGCTTGCCATCGTTCTGGAGAGTTGATGTGTCTACCACTTTGCCGTTCAGGTCTTTCAGCTGTACTGAAGGAAGCTGTGCGTCGGCTCCGAATGCACTCCCGAGCAGAATCGCTACAAGAGCAATGATTTTAGAAAGTGTTTTCATGTTATTGCGGTTTTTAATGTTTTTTATTTTGTTATTTACTCTCGTTGATTTGCGGCTTTCACAATTGGTGAAAAATTGAAAAACCGGTCGCTTTCCATCTTAGACCAAACATGTTGGCGTTTGTAAAAAGCATTCAGCGGATAAAATTAATTCTAAACTCGTAAATATCCAAATTTCCACCCTTTTTTTATCGATTTATTTTATTAATTTTGTGTCGGCATCCCTGCAAAGGATGATAGTAAATCGCCCGCAGAGGATTGAAAATCGCAAATAAAATGACCCATATGCAGCCACATATAGTTACACTTCCGCGTCATCTTGACCCCCGGGGAAATCTTTCGGTGATTGAGGAATTCAAGGAGGTGCCCTTCCGCATAGAGCGATGTTATTGGATCTATGACGTGCCCGGCGGCGACGGCCGCGAGGGACATGCCTACAGGCAGAATGAAGAACTGATTGTGGCGCTTTCGGGATCTTTTGAGGTGTGCGTGTCCACGTCTGAGGGGGAGGAGTCGGTATTCCGCCTCAGCCGATGCTATGAGGGCCTCTATGTGCCTGCCGGCACATGGCGTGAGCTCCGCGATTTTTCCACCAACTCTGTGGCTCTCGTGCTCGCCTCCCGTCCTTACGACGAGGAGGACTATGTTTTCTCTAAAAATGATAGCGATGCGTAAGAACACCGTATACGACTGCTCCCTTATCGAGCTCCCGCGCCACGACAGCCCGCGTCTCGGCAATCTTTCCGTGGTGGAGAGTGGAGTCACGCTCCCTTTCCCCCTGAAACGCGTGTTCCATATATATGATGTGCCTGGAGGGGAGAGCCGAGGAGGCCATGCGCATATCGCCGTCTATGAATTCATAGTTGCAGCCACGGGGAGCTTCACTGTGACGCTCGACGACGGTAAGGCTCGCCGCACCGTGATGCTCAACCGCCCCTACATGGGCTTGCTTGTGGTGCCGGGCATATGGCTCACACTTGAGGATTTCTCCGGCGGAGCAATCGCGCTGGTGATGACCTCCGACACTTTCGACCCCGCCGACCATATTAAATCATATGAGAAGTTTTTGGAGATAAAGACTTCCGAAACCAAAGATAATCATGTCTGATATAAAGATACCTTATCTTGACCTGAAGGCCGTTACAGCCTCATTTGATGGTGCGCTTGAAAACGCAGCTTCATGTGTTGTTTCGTCGGGGCGCTATCTGCTTGGAGAGGAGACAAAGGCATTTGAAGAGGAATATGCTCGCTATATCGGCACGCAACATTGTGTGGCAGTGGGAAATGGACTCGACGCGTTGACCCTGATTTTCCGGGCATATATTGAAATGGGGCTTCTGAAACGTGGCGATGAGGTGATATGCCCGGCCAATACTTTCGTGGCTTCAATCTTAGGAGTTTCGGAAAATGGGCTGGTGCCGGTGCTTGTGGAGCCGAATATCCACACGCTTAATATCGACCCCGACCGCATAGAACAGGCCATCGGACCCCGCACCCGCGCCATCATGCTTGTGCATCTTTACGGCCGTTGCGCATATTCGGAGAAGGTCGCTGAGATTTGCCGCAAGTATAATCTTCTGCTTGTTGAGGACAATGCGCAGGCGCATGGTTGCATGTATGATAATCGCCGCACCGGTTCGCTTGGCAATGCCGCGGGTCATAGTTTTTATCCGGGAAAGAATCTTGGAGCATTGGGCGATTCCGGCGCAGTAACCACTGATGATAAGCGTCTTGCCGACATGGTGCGTTCGCTTGCCAATTATGGCAGCTCGCACAAGTATGTGTTTGATTACGTGGGCCGCAATTCTCGTATGGATGAGATTCAGGCTGCCATGCTGAGAGTGAAGTTGCCGCGTCTCGATGACGACAATCAGCGCAGGCGTGAGGTGGCGCTTAGATTTATCCGGGAAGTGAATAACCCCGGGATTTCAATGCCGGTTCTTGTAGACGAAAAGCAGCATGTGTTTCATATCTTCCCCATACTTTGCGGTGAGCGCGACAGGCTTAAGGAATATCTGGATGCAAAAGGCATTGGCACATTGATTCATTATCCCATTCCGCCTCACCGTCAGGAATGCTATAGAGATAAAGGAATTATGAAATTTCCTGACAAACTACAAATCACAGAGCGTATCCATGAAGAGGAGTTGTCGTTGCCTTGCAATCCGACGCTTACCGATGAGGAGGTGACCTCAATCATCGCCGCATTAAATGCATTTGAATAACCATCATTAGAATTTGAATATCATTCATTGAAGATACGATATGTTACCCAAAGATCCCTTTATGTTATTGAGCGTAGTCAATACGAAACTGCGCGACGACTATTCCAGCCTTGCGGAGTTGTGTGCCGCAGAAGGCATCGACGAGGCCGACCTCAAACAGCGCCTCGCCGCCGCCGGTTTCGAATACGTCCCTGCGCTCCGCGCCTTCCGGTAAATCAGTTCTTGCAATATTGCTAATTGTGCCAGTAATTTCTTGCATGTTTTTGCGTTTAATATTTGCGACTTGGCGTCGACTTATTGAATAATTGAATCGTATATATGGAAAGAGATGCATTGAATAGGATACATTCCAGAAAGGAATTGAAGTTTTATATTGCTGCTGACAGGATGATGAACCGTGGCAAATTCAAATGGTCGTGGAAAGACCGGTTGAAGCATCTTGTTGCGCCTGATTATATATTACTCTATCTTAAGCATCTCCGATATATGCAGTATTTGACGAATAGTAAAAGTAAATCGCCGATTTGGGCTTGTCAATACTTATATCATTTCCTGAGGCATAGAAAACTTGGCTATTTCTTAGGATTCTCAATCGGATATCAATCGCTTGGATATGGAGCCAACATACCCCATTATGGAACAATAGTAGTGGGAGGGGATAGTCGAATAGGCAACTATTCTGTAGTCCATTCTTCAACATGTGTTACTGGTCAAGGAAATGTGATTGGCAATGCAGCCTATATAGCCACGGGTGCAAAAATAATCTCAAGTATAAAAGTTGGTGACAATGTGCGCTTTGCAGCCAATTCAGTTACGAATAAGGATATGCCTGGAGACAGCATAGTGGCAGGAGTGCCATCTAAAGTAGTCAAATCGGCCATCCCCTGGTATTTGCGCGATGGCCAACAATTCACCGACAGATATAATGCCTGCGAGGCTCTCCGCAAAGAGATGTTTGGCTAATTGCCAACATTATTGTTTGCGGCCGAGGAGGTATAGGGGGCAATAGGTGAGAGTGCGGAGATGAGACATCGCGCTAAGCGGAAGGCCTGTGTCGGGCGCCGATCCCGCCACTCCCGTATGCTTCAGATGCATCAGCATCTCCCTCGCACTCCGGAATTCAACACGGATAATATCCTCCTCAACCATGACATCTGCAAAATCCCTTTCCAGCCATTCCCTCAGACTCTCCGCCTTCGGATAGATCAATGGCGATGGACGCAACTCATTCAATTCTGCCATGTTTCCCGGCGTAAATGTAGAGGCTGCGAAAATTCCACCCTCATTCAGCATCCGGCTACAATTGTGCAGGAATCGGGGCAGGTCGCTAAACCATTGAATGGCAGAGGCCGACAAAATGCAGTCGAACTTCTTCTTACCTGCATTCTCCTCCAGCCAGCGCTCCGCATCCCCCTTCACATAACGTTCTTCAGCGCAAATCCCGAAAGGTCCGCACTCCGCAATGTCGATGAACACAGCCTCCGAAGGTTCCAGAATAGCCTTATACTCACGGGTGAAAAGTCCCGACCCGCAACCAATCTCAAGCACCCTTCCACCCTTTTCCGGCGTATAATCAGCAAGCATCAGCGCCAGTCGCGCTGCCGCACTATGCTGTGCAATGGCATGGGTATCGTACGACCCCCAAGCCTTCGAGAAACGTTCCGATACCTTACGAGTGTCAGGAATCACACTGCGGCTGATGAGATCAAGCGGGTAATAATGTGCCCCATCGAGACTGACAATCTCGGTTTCGCACTCCCCCTCCCAATAGCGTTTCATCGACTCGTAGGGGAAAATCCTGTCACCCTTGCTCAGATAAGCCCTTACCCAGGGGAGGCGAGCCGCCTCACGCATCTCTATTACGCCAGCTAATTTTTCAGAATCTTTTCGTGCAGCCTCTGAAATCGCATAAAGCTGATTGCGAAGCGACTCAATATCATCAGGCTCCGAATCCGCATCCCCGAAAAATCTCAGGAATGTTTCCTTATCAGGCATCATCCTCAGACGGAACTTTTTCAGGTTACGTTCATCGAGACCCCTGGCAGTTCCTGAATAGATATCCTCGGGAATGCCATATAGGTTGCTTACCGGTTGCGGCGTACCATTCAGTGCGAACGCTTGGGTGATTCGCTCCGCAGGAAGAACCATCTCCGCGCAGAAAATGCCTAACGACCACGCGAACAGATATATGGTATAATACTCATTCAGGAAAGAAGGGTCAACACCCAGATTGTCATAATCATATGCTACGAGCAGGTCCCATCCCTCGCGGCGCATGGCCTCATAATCATGGGGCTGTGTGCTCCATCCTGCAAACACCAATATCAACCGCGTATTTCCCTCCTCTTTCTGAAGATATTTAAATTTCATTTCACAATCAACGCTTTATCAGTTGTCCTCATTGAAAATGTGTCTGACCACATCAGCCGTCTTCACCAGATCCTCATCGTGCAGTGCAGCGTTCAGTGAAAAGCGGATTCTCTCAGTGCCTCGTGCCACGGTAGGGTGGCGGATAGGCAACGCCGCAATCCCGGCCTCTTCCAACGCATGGCAAATCTGGAAGCAGCGCGCAGTGTCTCCCACAATCAGAGGCACAATCTGCGACTCGCCCGGAATCTCCTTCCCGGTGGCGTCTGCCAATAATTCCCTGAATCGGCGGGAAAGACGCGCCAACCGTTCCCTTTCCTCCCTCATCCCCAATATTGCCTCAAGCATTGTCAGCGACCATGCAGCCTGCAGCGGAGGAAGCGATGTGGAGAAAATCAGACTTCGCGACGCATTGATTAGATATGATTTCATCATCGGTGAAGTCACAGCGAATGCACCTGCCGAAGCGCCGGCCTTACCCAATGTGCACATTATGATATCCACTTCATCGATCACCTCCCATTCCTCGCACAGACCAAGCCCCTGCTCACCGCGGACTCCATATCCGTGCGCTTCATCTATATAAAGGATAATCTGAGGATACTCCTTTTTAAGTGCCACAAGTTGTTCGATGGGTGCAAGGTCGCCATCCATGCTATAGATTGATTCCGCGAGTACCACAATTCTTTCATATTCCTTACCCTTTCTATCGATAAGTTTGCGCAGGGATGAGATGTCATTATGACGCCAGCGCTCAAACTCGCAGCCGCGCTGCGTGAGCCCGTCAATCATCGAGGCGTGCACCATCTTATCGGCAAGGAAAAGAGTTCCGGGCACAGCGAGTGCGCCGACTATTCCGGTGTTGGCATGCCAGCCGGAATTGAACAGCAGGGCAGGGCGGCCATAGAGTTGTTCGAGCCTATTCTCGAGAGCCTTGAACGCACCCTGATGCTGCGCCAGAAGTCTTGATGCCGAAGCCGACATCGGAAATCTGCCATAGCGCTTCAGAAAACCATCCATGAATTCCCCCTGACGCTCTGCAAGACCCAGATAGTCATTGCTTACCATATCCACAAAGCCGCCATCGGCGCGGTGGTGTGGAATCACCCGCAGCCGTCCCTCGTCGCGGTACTCCTCCAGGCGACGACCATACTCCTGCAAAGGATCATTCTCCATACATCTCCTCCAATATGGCAATCAGTTCCTGGCACAGTTTCACCACCTGCTCGTCGCTCACGGCAAGGTAGGGGGGCATGATATATGCGTTGTGGCCGAAGGGACGGATCCATACTCCTCGTTTCACGCAATGTTTCTGGAATTCGCCCGTGTCCACTATTGGTTTCACCTGTATTACGCCGATACCGCCCAGTACCCTTACATCATCCACAAAACCGAGTTCGCGGGCCGGTGCCAATTCCCTCTCCATGATTGCCTCAATCTCCTTCACGCGTTTCTGCCAGTCCTGCGAAAGCAGCAACTTTGTGGAGGCCACGGCTATGGCGCAGGCAAGGGGATTGCCCATGAAAGTAGGACCATGCATCATGCAACCGCTCTGCGAAGCCGAGATGCGGTCGGCCACTTCGGCTGTGGTGGCCACAGCCGCGAAGGTCATATATCCCCCGGTGATTGCCTTGCCTATCAGCATTATGTCGGGTTGGACACCGGCATGTTCCCATGCGAAGAGACGCCCTGTGCGGCCGAAGCCCGTGGCTATTTCATCGAAAATCAGAAGTATGCCATATTTGTCGCACTCTTTGCGTAATTCCCTCAGATACTGTGGATGATAGAATCTCATGCCTCCGGCGCCCTGCACAATCGGTTCGAGGATTACAGCCGCCAGGCTCTTGTGATGCTCCTCGATAAGCCGGCGCATTGGAGTGAAATCCTCCGGATTCCATTCGTTGTGGAATCCGCATTGCGGAGCAGGAGCGAAAAACCTTACAGGGAGAGCCTTGCCGAAAGCCCCGTGCATGCCAGTCACTGGGTCGCACACCGACATTGCGTTCCATGTGTCGCCGTGGTAGCCGTTGCGGATGGTGGCGAAATCCGTCTTAGCCGGGTCGTTGCAGGCCTGCACAGCCATCTTCATCGCCACCTCTGTGGCCACAGAACCCGAGTCGGCATAGAAAATATGATTCATCTTCGGCGGCAGGATGGAGAGCAGGAGTTTGCCGAGTTCAATTGCCGGTTCATGAGTAAGTCCGCCAAACATCACATGCGACATGCGGTCGAGTTGGGCGCGGGCCGCCTCGTTGAGCACCGGATGATTGTAGCCGTGAATCACGCACCACCATGACGACATGCCGTCGATAAGCGTGGTGCCATCCTCGAGATAAATCTCCGCCCCACGGGCGCTCTTCACCTTATATGTGGGTAGCGGATTGTGAGTACTCGTATAGGGATGCCACAGATGGTCCCGGTCGAAACTATCCACATTCGGATTTGTCAGGTCTTTATCCTTTTCGTTTTCAGGTATCATATCAAGTCAAATTTTCACTCTCCACAAATCACCCTTCATTCATCCCCCACTTATTACCGATTATTTCTAACTTATAACTTATCTTACGCCGGATCCACATCGTATTGAATCTGGGTGGCTTTCATTTCCGGGCGGGCGGCAAGGCTTTCATAGATGGCCCTCAGGAGATTCTTTACCTTCTTCATCGAGGCTCCGCTCTCCACCTTCAGCATTATCTGCTGCACATACCAGAGATTTACCCTCGACACAAATGGTTTCTCAGGTCCGAGCACTCGTGCGCCGAAAGTGTTTCGCAAAGCCAAAGCGAAAGTCACGGCGGCCGCATCAGCAAGCCGGGAATCCTTATTGCGGACGAAGATATTGATCACCTTTGTGAAAGGCGGATAACCATATTTCTCCCTTTCGACAATCTCCATCTCATAGAATCCCGTGTAATCATGCTCGCGCACTTTTGCAAGCACAGGGTCGTCGGCGCGTGAAGTCTGAATTATCACCCGCCCCTTGCGCTCGCGGCGTCCGGCGCGCCCTGCTACCTGCTCCAGCATGTTGAAGGCGCGCTCATTGCTCCTGAAATCCGGGAAATTCAGCAATGTGTCCGCATTGATCACCCCCACCGTCTCCACGCCCTCGAAATCCAGACCCTTCGACACCATCTGCGTACCCACAAGAATATCGGTGTCGTGGCTGGCAAAGCCCTCGATAATCTCCTGATATGCATCCTTATTGCGGGTGGTGTCAAGGTCGAGACGACGGATGCCGGCATCGGGAAACTGCTCCTTGATCTCCTCGGCGATTCGTTCGGTGCCATAGCCAAATGTTCCGATGGCGTTGCTGCCGCATGCCGGGCACACCGAAGGCAACTGCCGTGTGAAGCCGCAATAATGGCAACGCAGAAGCGCGGCATTCTTGTGGTATACCATCGACACATCGCAATTGTCGCATTTCGGCACCCAGCCGCACTGCTGGCACACCACAACCGGAGCGAATCCACGCCGGTTCTGGAAAAGGATGGTCTGCTTTTTGTCGCGAATAGTCTCAGCCATCGCTTCCCTCAATGGTTGGGAGAGTGTGCCTCGGGCAATTTTCTTCTTGCGCTGTTCCGGCATGCTTACAATCTCCACGTCGGGAAGCATCGCTCCTCGGAAACGTTCCTTGAGCGAAACAAGTCCATATTTGCCGTGGAGGGCTTTGTAATATGTCTCAATGGAGGGAGTCGCCGAACCGAGCAGTACCTTCGCCCCATGCATCGTGGCGAGCATTATCGCCGCATCGCGGGCATTATAGCGCGGAGCTGGGTCATACTGCTTGTAGCTGCTCTCATGCTCCTCATCAATCACCACAAGACCGAGCCTATGAAAAGGCAGGAACACTGATGACCGCACACCGAGCACCACCAGAGGCTCATGGCTCGAGAGAAGGCGGCGCCAGATGTCCACACGCTCATTGTCGCTGAATTTGGAATGATACACGATGAGGCGCTGCCCGAACACGAGGCGAAGCCTGTCGGTAAGCTGCGTGGTGAGGGATATCTCCGGCACAAGATAGAGCACCTGGTTGCCGTCGTGGAGAGCACGGGAGATAAGATGGGTGTATATCTCGGTCTTACCGCTGCCGGTGACGCCATGAAGCAAAGCTACATTCCTCTCTTTGAAAGAGTCAAGAAGCCTGTGAAGCGCCTCATCCTGTGCCTCACTGAGTTTAGCTAAGTTGATATCTCCCTTCTCTTCCTGATTGTTGAAGCGGTTCACGCTGCGGCGCTCCACACGGAAAATCCCCTTGTCGATCATAGCCTTCACCACAGCGGGTGAAGCAACATTTTCATCGGCGAAATCCTTGCGCTTCACCTCGCGCAGTTTTGCTCCCGTCTGCATCCAGCCCGACCTGTCGAGGTAATATATGAGCGCCTTCTCCTGGTTGCGCGAGCGACGGGTAAGGTCGAAAAACTCATGAATCTTATCGTGGTCGCCACGTTCGGCACAAAGTTCGATGAAACACTCGGTCTTAGGTTTGTAGCGTTCCACCACCTTCTCGTCAATCTCCACCAGCCCATGCTCAAGCATCGCAGCCATCAGTTGGCCGCAGTTCTTGAACTTGGTCTCTGTCTCGATTTCTGAGATGCGCATCCTTTTGCGCTCCTCCAGCAGCATCACCACCATCGCCATCCGCTCCGTCAGTTTAAATCCCGGTTGCGGTTCATAGTCCTCATTGAGTGTCACAAAAGTTTCGCTCTCGGGCTTCAGACCCGTGGGAACGGCAGCCTTGAACACCTCTCCCGGCGAGCACAGATAATACTCCGAAATCCAGTTCCAGAATTTCAGTTGAGGGTATCGCACGATAGGACGCTCGTCAAGGAGAGCCATTATAGGTTTCACCTCATAGGATGGAGCCTCATTGTGCACACGCTCCACTATGCCTGTATAATATTTCTTCTTGCCAAATTGCACGAGCACACGCGAGCCTGACTGTATCCGGCCCGCAATATCCTCTCCTACGGCATATGTGAACGTGCCATAGAGCGGTAATGGCAAAATTATTTCAGCAAACACAATGCAAAATTAGCGATTTTAAGTATAAATTCGTAATTTTGTGGCTTAAACTATTTAAGATTATGAAAAGAATTAAGATTGCACTGATTGTGGCTCTCGTGGTCATGGTGTCCGGACTCTCTGCGCAGGCCGGTTTCAAGATTGGTCCGAAGGTTGGTCTCAACGTGGAAAAGATGCACTTCAACAGCAAAACTTTCGATGGCAAAAACTCCTGCGGCTTCACTGTGGGCGTGATGGGTGAATACATGATTCCGGGACTCGGCGTGGGTGCCGACCTCTCCCTCCAGTATTCCCGCCTCAAATTCAAGGTCGATGCCGAAGGCGAAGTATACGACAAGGGCCTCAACTATCTGGAGATTCCTCTCAACCTCAAATACAAAGTCAACATACCGATGGTGGCTTCCATCGTTAAGCCGATGATCTTCACAGGTCCCACACTCTCGCTTCTCCTGAAGAAGGATGCATTTGTTGACCGCACTTGCCAGTGGGGATGGAATGTGGGTATCGGCGTGGAACTCATCAACCATCTCCAGATTTCCGGCGCTTACACTTTCGGCATCAACAATATAGTGAAAAACTTTGTGGAGTCGAATGAAGCCGGCAATATCAAGGATATCAAGGTGAAAAACAATTACTGGATGGTGTCGGCTGCATGGCTCTTCTAATGAAGAATGCGGATTAACAACAGACATATTTTGCAAAAACACATATAGCAAAAAATGAGGAAGATAATAATCACCCTCCTTCTCATATGCACGGCGATTGGAGTCTCCGCGAAATTCCGCTGGGGACCATCGGTGGGTGTAAACTTCTCCGACTATTACTGGAAGCAGGATCTCGTGGAGTCGCAGATGCTGCCCGGATTCAGCGCCGGCCTTATGGCCGAGGTAATGATTCCGGGCATCGGCTTCGGCTTTGATTTCGGACTGCGCTATACGATGCGGGGAGGCAAGGTTCATTTCGACCAGCAGCACATCTGGGCTGTTGATGGTATCGGCACCACCAACCTCTATTTCCACACCCTGCAGATCCCCCTCAATCTGCGCTTCAAGTATACACGCCTTAACGGCGTGGAGCAATATGTGGCGCCGATTGTGTTTGCCGGTCCTCTCTTTAATTTCAACCTTTCCCACAAGGATTGCCCGGCTGTGGAGAATCCTGCCGGGTCGGTTGGCATACAGGTAGGCATCGGCGCTGAACTCTGGCGCCGCCTGCAGATCACCGGAGGATATATGTGGGGACTCACATATGATGTGCGCACCATCAAACTCGATAATTTCTCAGCCAGAACTCAGGGCTGGTTTATTGACTTTGCTTTCCTGATAGGAAAATAAAACTTTGATTTCATGAGCGAAAAAGAAGATAAGATGAGCGAGGAGCAGAGAATCCTTGAAAAGACGGTGGAGGTGCTCAAGACTGTCTACGACCCCGAGATTCCGGTTAATATCTATGATCTCGGCCTCGTATATAGAATAGAGTATACTGAGGAGGACAGCACGCTGCATGTGGATATGACTCTCACTGCTCCCTCATGTCCGGCTGCGGATTTCATCCTGGAGGATGTGCGGCAGAAACTCATGGGTATTGAAGGCCCCAAGAAGGTGGATCTGCGCCTTGTGTTCGAGCCGGAATGGACGCAGGATATGATGAGCGAAGAGGCCAAACTCGAACTCGGATTCCTCTAATGCGTGCATATTTTCTGAGCGACCTTCATTTAGGCGCGCCATATTTCGCGGATTCCCGCGAGCAGGAACGCCGCGTGGTGGATTTCCTCGATTCCATCAAGGATGATGCCGACGTGATTTATCTTCTCGGCGACATCCTTGATTATTGGTATGAGTATCGCTATGTGGTGCCTCGTGGTTTTGTGCGCTTTTTCGGCAAAATCGCCGAACTCACCGACCGCGGTGTGCGTGTGGTATGGTTCATCGGCAATCACGATATCTGGATTTTCGACTATCTCCCGAGTGAATTGGGAGTGGAGGTGGTGGATGGCGGTCTCCTGGAGCGAATCGACGGGCATGCCTTTTACTTGACGCATGGCGACGGGGTGGGGCGGTTGAAGCCTTCCTTCCGCTTTTTGCGGCGTCTTTTCCGCAGCAAGACCTGTCAGAAACTGTTCTCCGGAATTCATCCACGCTGGACAGTGCCTTTTGCCTATAATTGGAGCCGGCATTCCCGCAAACTCGAGGGACCCTCGCCGGAAGATGCAGAGCGCATGATGGAGAGTATCACTCTTTTCAGCAGCGAGTATTTGGCAGAGCATCCCGACACTGACTATTTCATTTATGGCCATCTTCATCTGTTCCTGAGCCGGAAGATACAAGCGCAGACAAAAGAGGGGACAAAGGAAGCGGAGATGGTGGTGTTAGGGGAATGGATACGCCGCTGCAGCTACGCCCTTTGGGACGGTACCTCCCTCACCCTGCACGAACTTCATAAATCATAAGTCATAAGCCATAGTTTTAAGTATTAAACATAAAGGGCATGGCCTCACGGCTTTGCCCTTTATATTAGTTTCTACAGGTAAAAAATCTTAAGGTAAAAAAGATTGTTTAGGTCACTGCAAAATTATTTCTTTTTTGTAAGACCACCAAATAAAACAACCTGATTTTTTGACATTTTGTCATAAACATGTTGCATAACATATAAATTCCATCAAATTCCCCTGCACTTCCCGCGCGTCGCAGTGGTTGAGCCACAAGTCCGGGAGGGGCGACGTCCTCGTCGTCCACAGCAAAAAAAGAAATATTCTCAAAGCACGCTCAATGAATCACGCTTAAAGAATAATGACAAACTTAATTTTGGCAGGCAGAATGCCGGACATTATAGAAATATCTTGCTGAATATGCCAATAAGTATACATCAGAATCTGCGGCAAATTGTACAACATAATTCGTCAAATCCTATTTGTAAGACTTATGTCTAATCTTCTCAGTTGTAATCAATTGCAAAAGTTAAAATTTGAAATATTTGTAAGGGCGGTTAGTATGTTGTTGTATTTAAGCGGATTAATGGAAGGAGATTGTAGCGCATTTTGAGGCCGTTTACAAATGGTCAGATATGCTTATTGTTGGCCTATTTCGGATTTGTACTAAAAATCATTTGCATAAGACTTGATTTTATGCTATGGAATTGGATGCTGCTCTCGTGAAAGAGCAGTGATGAGAGATGAGGATTTCTACGCCGGTTGTATATGGCGCAAGACCGATTACTGGTCGTTTTGCTGGTCGCGCTGCTCCTTTTTGCGGAGGAAGAGGAAGAGAAGAAGGATGATTATGAGTTCTACTATAGTGACTACTACAAGACGTGTGATTTCGCCGCCTGCAATCAGCGACGGTGCAAAATATGCGGTCATCCCAATCAGATATAATATCATTAGCGTCGGCAACCATACCGATCTCCTGACTCCTTTCCTATGTTTCATTTTTTCTTTTTGATGGGGTTGATTTATTCTCAGTGGCCTGTTCCGCAGTAGCATCCGTGTCAGATGCTTCCTGTGCCTTCTTTGGCTCCTCTTTGGGGGCAGGTGCGGGTGTGGCATTGATGTCGCGGTAATAGGGAGAATCCACGGCCGAAAAACCTACGGTGGTTAGATGGTCGTAGATCTTTATGCATGCAAGAGCATCCAGCGCGGCATATTCCTGCTGATGGAGCGTAAGATGTGATGCCTCCCAGTTGGTGAGCCGCTGACCTTTGGAGATGCGCTGGCCGAAAAGAATCGCATAGATGCGCGAAAGACTGTTGTCGGCGATATTGTAATTCTTCACAAACCCCTGAAGGTCGATGAATCCCTTGGGTTCAAGAGAATAAATCTTGTGGAGATTGTGGAAATCATCGTGGATGGAAACGCCGATTTTGCGGATATTCTCATCCTCGAGGATGCTTTTAATCTCCGGCGTCAGACCAATCTTGTTCAATCTGATAAGGAAGCAGACGGAGTGTGTGGATAATTGCAGCAAGGCCACATTGAAACTTTGCCCACGGCGGAAGGAGGGCCTTGTCTCCGTGTCAAAACCGAGTTCTGTTTCCTGCGTGAGTATTTCGGCGGCGCGTCGTGCTCCCTCTTCGGAGTCGACAAGCACCACGCTTCGGTCGAAGTGCGCAGCCGGGAGTTCGGCAAGCTGCTCTTTGGTGATGCTTGCTGCCCAAAGTGCCTCTTTCAGTGGTAGTAATGTTTCGCTCATCTATTGCAGTTGTTTAAACTAAATTTGTAGAAACTATTCCGATATAAAGCATATAGTGATAATAATGCCTAAAGCTTAGGCATTTCGAGCATCAAGGTTTCGGGGAAGTATGCTTCGAGCCAGTGTCGGATATAATTACGTGTATCGTCGGCTATTATTTTGTCATAGTCGAAATAGTCGTTATAAATCACGGCAAAAAGGCGGAGTCCGGCATTGCTGATAGCGCTCAGGGATAGGAGCGTATGGTTGATTGAGCCGAGCCGTCCGTTGGTGATGAGCACTACGGGCAGTTCGCGTTCCCGGGCATAGTCGATGGCGAGATAGTCGCCCTTGAGAGGAACCATCAATCCTCCGGCACCCTCGATGAGCACATGGGAGTATTCCTTGAGAAGCGTCTCGGTGGCTTCATCGGCAAGACCGAGGTTAAGTTCGCGGTTGTCGATGCGTGCTGCAAGTTCCGGCGAACAGGGATAGCTGAAGATGAGCGGGGCAGTGATATGCAGGTGGTCGGCCGGCAGAAGTCCTGTGCCCATTATGCGGCGATGAATATCGATATCCTCGCTCATGTCATGACAGCCTGTCTGCACGAGCTTCTGCGTGATGACACTCTCGCCTTGAGCCGCAATCTGATTTGCCAGCCAACCGGTGGCATAACTTTTGCCGGCGTCAGTGTCGATGCCGGAGATGAAGAGAGTCTTGGGGAAATCGATTTTCATTTCAAAGATATTTTTGTGGTGTGGTGTAAAATGGTTATCACCCGGCGCCCCCGAGAAGAGGATGCGCCGGGTGATGATAGGGTGGGATGTTGCCCGGCGCGATTACCAGGCAAACATCGGATATTCGTTCATCATATCGTTGACTTCGCGGCGCACGGCACTGATTGTGTCGGGATCATCGGCGTTGCTGAGCACGCGGTCTATGAGACCTGCGATTGTCTCCATGAGGTCCTCCTTGGCGCCGCGGGTGGTGATGGCGGCTGTACCGAAGCGGAGACCGCTCGTGAGGAACGGGCTGCGGGAGTCGTAGGGAACCATGTTCTTATTGGCGGTGATGTCGGCTTCTACGAGCACGCGCTCTGCTTTCTTGCCGCTCATGTCAGGGAACTTGGTGCGAAGGTCCACGAGCATGCAGTGGTTGTCCGTACCGTCGGAGATAATCTTATATCCGCGGGCGATGAGTGCGTTTGCAAGGGCGTTGGCATTCTTCTTCACCTGCATTGCATATTCCTTCCATTCGGGCTGGAGAGCCTCTCCGAAAGCGACAGCCTTAGCGGCAATCACATGCTCGAGCGGGCCGCCCTGAACGCCGGGGAATACTGCGGAGTCGAGCAGTGCCGACATCTTCTTGATTTCGCCCTTGGGAGTCTTCTTACCCCAGGGATTGTCGAAATCCTTGCCCATGAGGATAATGCCGCCTCGCGGGCCACGGAGAGTCTTATGGGTGGTGGTGGTGACGATATGCGCGTGCTTCACCGGGTTTTCGAGAAGACCTGCGGCGATCAGACCTGCAGGGTGAGCCATGTCCACCATGAAGATTGCGCCGATTTCATCGGCGAGTTTGCGGATGCGGGCGTAATCCCATTCGCGGCTGTAGGCGCTGGCGCCGGCGATGATGAGTTTCGGACGTTCTGCGCGAGCCTTCTCCTCCATCTCCTCATAGTTCACGCGGCCTGTCTCAGCGTCTACCGTATAGCTGATGGGCTGGAACATAAGACCGGAGAAATTCACGGGACTGCCATGTGAGAGGTGACCGCCATGGCTGAGGTCCATACCCATGAACTTGTCGCCAGGCTGAAGCACTGCCATGAACACGGCCATATTGGCCTGGGCGCCCGAGTGGGGCTGTACATTGGCCCATTCAGCACCGAAGAGTTCCTTGGCACGCTCGATGGCGAGGTTCTCGGCCTCGTCTACAATCTGGCAGCCGCCATAGTAGCGCTTTGCGGGATAGCCCTCGGCATATTTGTTGGTGAGGCAGGAGCCCATGGCACGCATCACTTCATCGCTCACGAAGTTCTCACTGGCGATCAGTTCGATGCCGCGACGCTGGCGCAGATGCTCACGGTCGATGATGTCGAATACTTTGTTGTCTCTTTTCATGATAATAGTTCTTGGTATTATTGTTTGTAATATATTCTTTGAATTATAAGCCGGAACAGCTCTGCTTATCCGCCGAAGTTGTCGTAATGGATGCTTTCGGGCTCGACGCCGAGGGCATAGAGCATATTGTTCACGGCATTGCTCATCGGGCCGGGACCGCACATGTAATATTCGATATCCTCGGGAGCCTCATGGTCCTTGAGATATGTCTTATACATCACGTCGTGCACGAATCCGGGGGTATATTTCACGCCCGCTGCATCGGCGGCAGGATCGGGGCGGTCGAGTGCGAGGTGGAAATGGAAATTGGGGAATTCCTTCTCCAGAGCGAGGAAGTCGTTGAGATAGAACACCTCGTTGAGGGCGCGGGCACCATAGAAATAGTGCATCACGCGGTCGGTGGTGTGCAGAGTCTTTGTCATCCACATGATCTGGGCACGAAGGGGAGCCATACCGGCGCCGCCGCCCACCCAAATCATCTCAGCCTTCGAGTCAACGATGGGATGGAAGTCGCCATAGGGGCCGCTCATAAGCACCTTGTCGCCAGGCTTCAGCGAGAATATATAGGAGGAGGCGATGCCGCAGGGCACATCCTGGAATCCTACCTGGGGTTTCGGCTTGAAGGGGGGAGTGGCGATTCTCACGGTGAGCATGATTCGGTCGCCCTCCTCGGGATAGTTGGCCATGGAATAGGCGCGTACTGTCTCCTCGTCATTCTTGGCCTTGAGGCCGAAGAGTCCGAATTTCTGCCATGCGGGGAGATATTCGTCGCCAATGAGGCTCTTATCGATGTCGCCGTCGTAGGTCATTTCATACTTGGGGATGCGGATTTGCGCGTAGCTTCCCGGAATGAAATTCATGTGTTCCCCTTCCGGGAGACGTACTATGAATTCCTTGATGAATGTGGCCACATTCTTATTGGAGATCACCTCGCATTCCCATTCCTTGACGTCGAGCGCCGATTCGGGCACCTTGATCTCAAGGTCGCCCTTTACCTTCACCTGGCATCCGAGACGCCAGTGGTCCTTGATCTGTTTGCGGGAGAAATGCACAGCCTCCGTGGGGAGGATGTCGCCGCCGCCCGACACCACCTGCACCTTGCACTGGCCGCAGCTGCCTTTGCCGCCGCATGCCGATGAAAGATGCACGCCATTGTCGCCAAGGGTGGCGAGGAGGGTCTTGCCTGCCTGCGCGTGTAGAAGCTTCTGACCCTCATTGATCGAGATGGCCACTTCGCCTGAATTCACCAGCCAGTGCTTGGCCAGAAGAAGAATGATGGTGAGTGCCAACACTATGATGAGGAAAATGAGACTGGCAACAATCACATTGTTCCATTGAATCACATTGAGAATATACATCTTGCTTAGCTCTTTATATCTTTATGCTTAGCTCTTTATTTTTTGATGGAATCCTGCTCCGTAAGATATTAGAGTTTGATTCCGAGGAAGCTCATGAAGGCTATGCCCATCAGACCTGTGATGATAAATGTAATGCCGATTCCGCGGAGGGGCTTGGGCACCACGTCCTGATTCAGGCGTTCACGGATAGCGGCGAGGCAGGTGATGGCCAAAAGCCAACCGATGCCGGAGCCGGCGCCATATACTGTGGCTGTCCAGGCATTGTTGAATTCGCGCTGCTGCATGAAGAGCACGGCGCCGAGGATGGCGCAGTTCACAGCAATCAGCGGCAGGAAGATACCCAGGGAGTTATAGAGGGCCGGCGTATATTTCTCTATCACCATCTCCAGAATCTGCACAAGGGCGGCAATTACCGCGATAAACATTATCAGGCCAAGGAAGGAGAGGTCGGCGTAGGCATATTCGGCGCCAAGCCAGCTCAACGCTCCCGGCATGAGAAGGTATTGGTTGATACACCACGTGACGGGCAACGCGATTATAAGCACAAAGGATACAGCCACGCCAAGCCCGAAGGCAGTCTTCACATTCTTCGACACAGCCAAGAAGCTGCACATGCCCAAGAAATAGGCGAAGATCATATTGTCGATGAAGATCGACCGGATGAATAGATTCAGATTCTCCATTTTAATTGTCTTCTAATCTTGATGAGGATGTATGCTTATTCCTGTAAGTCTTTATTATGGGCGCGGTGGGCCCAGATGATGCAGGCCACCACTATGAGCGCCATCGGGGGAAGGATCATGAGTCCGTTGTTCTGATAGCCGGCGTCATACCAAGCCTGCGGGAACACCTGCATGCCGAAGAGGGTGCCGCTGCCGAGGAGTTCGCGGAAGAACGACACGATGATGAGGATTATTCCATATCCGAGGCCATTGCCCACGCCGTCGAGGAAGGCGGGCCAGGGGCGGTTGTTGAGCGCGAATGCCTCAAGGCGCCCCATGATGATACAGTTGGTGATAATCAGACCTATAAACACCGAAAGCGCCTTTGACACCTCATAGTTGTAGGCCTTCAGCACCTGGTCGACCACTACCACGAGGGCTGCCACCACCACCAGCTGCACGATGATTCGGATAGACTGCGGGATGGTTTTGCGCATAAGAGAGATAATCACATTGGCCAGCGCGAGCACAGCCGTCACCGAGATGGTCATTACCACAGCCGGTTCCATCTTGGCCGTCACGGCCAGCGCCGAACAGATGCCTAGCACCTGCACTATCACGGGATTGTCTTTCGAGAGAGGATTCACGAAAGGCAGGAACGTTTTCTTCAGATTCATTGCTTATCCTCCTTTTCCCCTTTAAGCGTTTTGAAATAAGCGGAGTAGGGTGCGAGCGAATTTGCGAGCATCTTCTGCACGCCCTGGCTCGTGATTGTGCCGCCGCTCACGGCATGCACCCAGGCGCCATCTCCGGCTGATGCCTCCTGACCCTTCTTCACCACCTTTACAGATGTGAAATCACCCTGCGGGCTAAAGATCTCCTTGCCCTTGAACTGGTCGCTGAAAGCAGGTTTTTCGATTTCGGCTCCAAGTCCGGGAGTCTCTCCCTGATGGGCGAAATAGGCTCCATAGATAGTGTCGCCGTTGGCGTCGAACGCGATGTAGCCCCAGATTGGACCCCAGAGTCCGGCGCCATATACGGGCACGATGTATTTCAGGCCATTGTCGGTGGAGCATACATAGACGGGGAGCTTGCGCTCAGCATCGGGGAGTTTGGTCTGCTGTGCCACATTGACATCGGGAAGCTGCGAGGCGTTCTCGCTCTTCTCCACAATCTCTCCCTTGCTATTGACGATATATGATTCCTGTATATGGCTGGCATAGAGGTCGGCCACACTCTCACCCTCTTTGGGTGAAATGAGCGCCGAGGCTAAGATCTGGCGTTTGGTGTCGTTCTCGATATTCTCCTCCTGACGCGGACGCAGGGCCTGATATACCACAGAGAGCAGAACGCCCACCACAGCCACCAGCACCACGGCATAAATCACAGTGTATGTGTTTCCTTGTCGATTCATCTTTGATTGATTTTATTCGGTACTGGCAATTCGGTTAATTGTTAGCTGTAAGACGGCGCATGCGGCGGCGTATGTTGGAATTTACCACGCACCAGTCGATAAGCGGCGCGAAGCAGTTCATCAGCAGCACGGCAAGCATAGCACCTTCGGGGAAACCGGTGTTGTAGCAGCGGATGATGATCGCCACCACTCCGATGAGGAATCCGTAGATGTATTTTCCTATGTTGGTGCGGCATGCCGTCACGGGGTCAGTGGCCATGAACATCACTGCGAACATGAAGCCGCCGAGGCACATCTGCTCCAGCGGGGGAAGATATGTGCAGGGATAAAGCGGGCTTGCCCAGTTGTGGGCCACAAGCGACATCAGGAATCCTCCGATAAGCGAGGATATCACGATGCGCCAGCTTGAGGTGCCGGTGAGCAGCAGTATGAGGCCGCCGATGAGGATGAGGAAAGTGGAGGTCTCGCCCCAGGAGCCGGGGTAGAGGCCGAAGAAGATGTCGCTCATGGAGAGGGGGTCGCCGGTGACGCCGAACACAGTGGCATCCGGTGTGCCGGCAGCTGCCATCTGACCAAGAGGGGTAGCGCCGGAATAGGCGTCAACAGCCTGCGAGCCGCCGAGGCTTACGAACACATTGTCGCCGCTCATCTTGGCAGGATAACTGAAGAAGAGGAAGGCGCGGGTGACGAGTGCCACATTCAGGAAGTTATAGCCTGTGCCGCCAAACACCTCCTTGGCGAATATCACTGCGAAGGCTACGGCGATGGCGAGCATCCAGCAGGGAGTGTCCACCGGGCAGATCATCGGAATCAGGATGCCCGACACAAGGAAACCCTCCTGGATTTCGTGGCCGCGTATCTGCGCCACCACAAACTCGATGCCCAGACCCACGATATAGGCCGTGAGAATCTGCGGAAGCACCGCCCAGAATCCATAGAAAAAGAGGCTGAAGAGATTGCGCTCCGGCGATCCTATCGCCAGAAAGTGCTGAAGCCCGATATTCCACATTCCGAACAGGCAGCAGGGAAGCAGGGCGATGACCACCATGATCATCGTACGCTTAGAATCGTTGCTGTCGTGGATATGCACGCCTGAACGCGAAGTTTCGTTAGGCGTGAAAAGGAATGTGTAGAAGCCGTCGAACACGGAATGAAGCTTCTCATACTTCCCTCCCTTGTCGAATTTCGGCTTGATCTTGTCGATTTTTTGCTTTAATCCTTTCACGCTGTAATTATAGCTTTAATTTCGTTATTGTCGATTTCGTTGTAGGCTGAGTGGTGGCGTTACATCGTCTCCTTGCGCAGATAGTCGAGACCTTCGCGCACGATTTTCTGGAGCTCGATTTTGGAGGTGTCCACAAATTCGGGAAGAGCGAAGTCTTCCGGAGCCACCTCATAGATGCCGAGTTGTTCCATCTTCTCGATATCCTTTGCCATGATGGCCTTGATGAGGTATTCGGGATAGATGTCGAAGGGGAACACCTTGTCGTATTCGCCGCTGAGAATCATGGCGCGGTGGCCACCCTTGATGCGGGCGTCGAAATTGAAGGGTTTCTTCAGACCGCGAAGGAATGCGGGGAATGTTTTCTTTACGCTGTATTTGCCGGGGTTCATCGAAGCCCAGCCCATGAATTCATCGGCCTGGTCGCCCTCGTCGATCACGCTGATCTGGCGATAGGGGTAGCGAAGCCAGCCCTCCTGGGGATTGACGCGCCATCCGGTGAGCACATTGCCGGAGATTATGCGGAGATGGGTGCCGTCGTTGCGCAGACGCCCTTCGAGCAGGCTCTTCAGGCTCACGCCTATGAGGGTGTCGACAAAGCCCGGGTTTGTGACGTCGGGACCAGTCAGTGCCACCCGTGCGGAATAGTCGGCCACACCCTCTATCACTAGTCGGCCGATGCGGGCTGCGGTCATAGCGTTGAGTGTCCATACGGTCTCACCCTTATTGACAGGATTGATGGCCTCGATCTGCACGCCCACGTTGCCTGCAGGATGAGGTCCTTCGAATTCCACTGTCTCGGCTGCCTTGGAGTTCAGCCCTGAACCAGCCCGCACGGAAAGATAAACCTTGCCTGAAGTGAGTTTGGCAAGGGCCTCAACACCAGCCTCGAGATATTTGCCGATAAGCCCGGAGTTGAATTCGGGGGCGAGTGGGGCGGTGTCGAATGCCGTCACGAATATGTCGCGAGGTGTCATAGAGATGGGCACGATGTCGAAAGGACGTTGGCGCATCATGGCGAAAAGTCCGCTCTGCTTCAGTGCGTAAATAATCGATTCCGGCTTTGCATCGCATTTGAAGGAGACAGCCTCCTGCTTGCCCTCACGATGCACGCTGATGAATTGAATCTTGCGACGTTCGCCGCGATGAATCTCGCCCACAGTGCCTGCGCAAGGACTTGTGAGGCACATTTCCGGATCCTCCTTGGCGCAGAAAAGCGCGCTGCCGGCCTTCACGCTGTCGCCGGCCTTCACTGCTGCTTTCCATGTGTAGCCCGGAAAATCATCCGGCATGATAGCATACCATTCGCTCCTCGTGTCGGCAACGGGGGTGTCTTCGGCTCTTCCCGCCAACGGAATGTCGAGCCCCTTTTTTATTTTTATGGTTCTGGCCATATTGCTTATTTGCTGATTTCTAATAGAATGCATGGCCAACGCCTGAAAAGACGTCAGCCCCTCCCATTGATGACTGCAAAAATACAAAAAAATGTGAAATTACGCAAAAAAGTTCTCCTGTTCTCCCGTCGTTTGATTCCGACGGAGGAACAGGAGAACCTATATTGTGAGTGCCTGCTTAGAGGCTGTCTACGAATTTACGGTAGTCGGCGTTGTTGGGATCATACTGCAGATATTTCATGAAGTAGGATTTAGCCTTAGCCGTGTCTTTCTGATCGAGGTAGTAGTTGCCGAGATAGTTGTACATCTCTTTGGCATCTGTAGTGTAGCGGCTGGGATCGGCGCTGGCCTCGAGAAGTGCTACTGCTTCCTCATAATAAGGAGCTGCGGCGCTCTCCACGTGAGCCTTGTCGGCGAGCTGCTTGGCGATGTCTCCATAGAATTTCTTCGGCTTGTAATTGTCGGGAAGAATTTTTGCAGCCTTATCGACATATTCCTTTGTCTCGTCGAAGAATTTCTTCTGGAGTTCGGGGTTGTTCTTGCTCTCAACGCCTGCGTAGAAGCTGAATGTAGCCTGCTGGATAAAGTCGTTGTAGCCGGGTTCCTCGAGTTTGGCGAGATATCCCTTGTAGGCGTCGGCTGCTCTGGCGAGGTTGTTCTTGTCGACGAACATCATGGCGAGCTGCTTGTTGAAGTTGGCGTTCTCGGGTTGGTCCTTGATAGCCTCCTCAAGCACTGCGATGCCCTCGTCGGTGCGCTTTGCGCGTGAGAACTCATCAGCAATCAGAGTATAGTCGATGGGCGCCATCTTGTTGCCCTTCGGGTCTGCCTTGTGGGCTGCGTAAAGAGCCTCGGCAAGGGGGAGAAGCTGGCTTTCCATCTCTTTGATCTGGGCAGCGTTCATGAACTGATAGCGCTGAGCCGTGAAGTTCTTGGGGTTCTGCTGCAGAAGAGCGGTTGCGTAGTCGTAACCCTTCTTATAGTCGCCGCCGTAGAAGAGGAGGAATGCGTAGCGGTCCTCGTCCTGCTTGAAGTGGCTCGGGTTCTTTACGTATGCGCCATACTGCACGGCAGCATTCTTATAGTCTTTCTTGTTATAGTAAGCGTTAGCGAGTTCGCGCTGTCCGAGTGCCGACGTGGGATTGACTGTGAGAAGTTCCTTGAGCATCTTGATGGCATAGTCGGGATTGACCATGGTGAAAAGATTTGCATACTTCACATAGGCAGCCGTGGCATTCTTGTCATAGTTTGCAGCCATCTCATATTTGGCGGCGGCGTTGCCCCATTCCTTTTTCTCCTTGAGCTGGTCGCCCTCGAAGATATAGATGTCGGGGTTCTGGAGGTCCCATCTGCGGGCGTTCTCCACAGCCTTGGCAATTTGCTTCTCATAAAGGGCGGGATTAACGCTGTCGTATGCGCGTGCGATGGCAATTTCGAGCGATGCGTCTTTCTTGGCCAGTTTCTCAGCGGTCTTGAAGAGTTCCTTAGCGGCTTTTTCGTCACCGTTGAGAAGGGCTAAGCGACCCTGACCTACATAATTGTAGGCATAGTTGCTGTTCTGGGCGATACCGTCGGCAAAATATTTGTCGGCGCCGGCTTTGTCGCCATTCTCCAGGGCAATCAGACCAAGGTAATAGTCGGATACGGCCTTGTCGGTATTAGGATTCTTGAGACTGCGCTCCAGAAGATCCTTGGCATTGGCCATCTGGTCGGCCTTGTAATATTCCGTGCCCTCCACATGCGTCTGCGCTGCTGCGCCGAGGGCCACGCCTGCAAGACAGATTGTCAAGATTCTTTTGAGTTTCATATCTTTTATTCTTTATTTGATTTCGTTTCATGATTTGACCGCAATCCACGGTCAAGGTTTATTCCTATTTGAATCCTTATTTGAGTTCCACCACCCGTGCGTTCATGTGATAGGGCAGGATGCCTGTCTTGCTGATAATCTTTTGGCCGGCAAATCCTGTCACAAAGGAGTAGAAACTGTTGAGCACACTGTGCTTGGTGGCGGTGGTGATCATATACACTTTTCTGAATAACGGATATTCTCCCGAATTTATATATACCTGATAAGGTTTATATGCCACAGGATTGAAATCATTCTTTTCTGTGGGATTGCTCACCTTGATTATGTTCACCTCGGTGGTGAGTTCGGTGGCTATCGTATCGTTTTGATTCTGATAGTCTTCGAAGCGTTTGTCCACGGGCACGTTCTTGGCGTTCTGGAGGTCGCTTCCAAGCCAGCTCACAGAGATGATGCCCAGTGCGTCGGGGTCTTTTTTCACTACGTCAAACACGCCCGCATTGTTTTTCTGCGCATATGCGTGGGGATTGTTGGAAATCTTCGCGCCCTTGGGCATGAACTTGTCGCGCATGTAGCTCACTGTGGAGGAACCCACATTGTCAAACACGAGTTTGATTGTGGTTGTGTCGTTGCCGGCGAGCTGGCTCCAGCGGGTGATCTTGCCGTTGAGGATGTCGCCGATTTCCGTCATGGAGAGGGATTCCACATTGTTCTTTTTGTTGGTGATGAGAGCCACGGCATCTACGGCAATGCAGTGCGTGCGCACGATACGCTTGAATTTTTTCTTCATGTATTCGCGCTGTTCGGGTGTAAGCTCGCGGGTCACGATGATTCCCTGCGTGCCGTCGGCGAGGAGCGTGTCGAGGGCATCCTGCTCGCTTACATAGAAGGGCAGGATGGAGCTTCCAGGATATGAGAACTCGAACACTTCAATCTCCTCCTGGAGGATGTTGCGGAAACCATCATCGCAAAACATTGTGGCGCTTCCCTTGGCGTATTCCCCGCGCTTGGTTTCCTGGCATGAAATGGACACTCCCAGCAGCGCGACAGCTGAGAGTGCCAGCAAGGTATTCTTAAGTATTTTCACTTTCAAAAAGATTATTCATTAATTATATCATCAATAATCCTCTTTCCCCTTTTCCAAATTATCCCCAGCCTTTGTAGAGCCTTACGCCGCGCCATATTCCATACACGCAGAGCAGAGCGCCTATCACGATGCTGAGAGCCTGAGAATCGATGCTGAACACGTTGAAGATGAATAGAAGTCCAACTCCAAGATAAACCAGAATCATAATGATGCCGAATGCCAGACGGGCCCCTTTCGGTTGACGGGGTGTGTTGTCGTAATTATTCATAACTTTAATGTAGATTGTAAGTGGAATCGGAGAGTCGCGTCGAATCTCTTTCTCCGCTTGGGTTATATAAATTTAACAATTCATATGCCTTTCGTGTTCACACATTTTCCGGATTCAAAGTTAATAATTTCGCAGCGATTATCAAAGAGAAATATTTCGGGAAATGCAGATAAAAACGCAGAGCGGATATAAAGAGGGTAGGGAATAAATGTAAGGGGGAAAAAAGAGCAAGGGGGCGGTCAAAACGACCGTCCCCTTGCGGGATATGGAATCTCATCATTACTGATTCTGGAGTCTGAACACGACAGGAAGGTTGAAGTAGCTTCGTACGGCAACACCATTGTTCTTACCGGGCTGCCATCTGGGCATCTTCTTCACCACGCGGAGTGCCTCGCGGTCGAGGTCCTTGTCGACGCCCTTCACGATGTTGGCGGCGCCAATAGAACCATCTTTCTCAACTACGAAACGAACCACTACGCGGCCCTGGATGTCGTTCTGCTGTGCACTTTCAGGATAACGCACGTTATTGCTCAGCCATTTCATGAGCGCGGCCTGACCGCCGGGGAACTCTGCCTGCTGCTCTACAGCCACGAAGATTTTCTCCTCCTCGTGCTTCTTAACCTCAGGCTCGGGTTCTTTTACGACAACCTGCTCCTGCACGGCCTTGAACTTGTCGGCGTCATTGCTACCCTCCTGGTTGACAACGCCACGTGCGGTGTTATCCTCCTTCTGGGTATCCATGTCCATCACCTCGTTCTTAACCTTGTCGGCGTCGACGATCGCAATCTGGGTTACCTGGACAGTGGCAAGAACTTCCTGAGGCACTTCCACCTCGGGCTGTTCAAACTTCTGCTCCTCTACCTCAGGTTCCTCTTCGGCCTCCTGCTGCTCAGCGGCAAGCTGTGCAGCCATCATCTTCTCACGCTGCTCCTGAAGGGCAATCGCTTCCTGCTCGGCGCGATAGTCGGAGTATTTGCTCCATCCGTATACGATGAAACAGATCACCACCAGTCCTATCAGCATATAGAGCATCGCCATGTTGTGACGCTTGTCACTCTTCTGACGCACTTCATACGCACCGAAATCCTTATTTTTGTCGGCGAAGACGAGATTACGCCATTCCGCCGATGTCAGATCTACATTTCTTTTAGCCATTGTTTTCTGCTTGATTTAATAAATCCGACATTATCATTTATGGTGACGGTTCTGGTAGTCAATCACCATCGTGGAGTCCGCCTTGGTCATGTTGTCAATCTGATATTTTGAAATCGAATTGATCTGCATTTCGTCGAGCACCTGCACGAGGCTGCCGAAGCTGGCCTGGGGAGTGGACTTGATGATGATCACCGGTTTCTTCAGATTTTCATCTTTTCTGACTTTTGACGCTGCCTCATCATACGCTGCCTGAGCTTTCTCTCGACCCTCTTTTGTCTCGAGGTTGCCGAAGCCACCGTTGGCATATTTCTCTTTCAGCTTGTTGATTTGGTCAAGTACATCTTTGTTACGCTTCTGGATGATCTCGCGGATGCCCTGGGCCTTGCCGCTCTTCTCATCGTTGCGCATAAAGGAAGATTCCTGCAGGTTGTTGTTGGCTGCCACGCTTTCGGGTGTGGTGCCGAGGCCTGCTTCGCCGCCGGGCTTGCCGAAGTAGTAATATACCACAGGCACAACCTCGCCGTTCACTGTATCTACATCGAAGGAGCCGACCTTGCGTTTTGCATCGAGGATGATTGTCACTGCGTCGTCGGCCGATGCCTGCGACATGTTTTCTTCGTTGGTCACCTTCTCATTCGACGGAAGGGCTATTGTCAGCGTTTGGGATTTAATCATCGTGGTGCAGAGCATGAAGAATGTGATAAGCAACATGTTCATGTCCACCATCGGCGTGAAATCCACGCGTATATGCATCTTCTTCTGGTGGCTTTTCCCTTTGCCACCACCAGAGCTTTGTTGAACTTCTGCCATGTCTCTTATTCTTCAGGCCCCTTGAGGGCTGTCAATAGTGTGAATTTGTTCATGTGGATGGTCTGAAGGTTATCCATCACCATGTGTACCACGTCGAAACTGGTGTTCTGGTCGGCCTTGATGGCAACGCCTGTGCCGTCTTTGATCTTGTCGGCAAGGTTGGTGTTGTCGGTCTGGCGGAGTGCCTTCATCCAAATCTGGAATTCATTGGGCATAGCCTCGTTCTGATTCCAACTGATGGGAATTCCCGTGGGATGTGCGGGGTCGCCGTCGCCCTCGAGCCATTTGTCCATCTTAGTCTGTCCCTCATTCTGACCGGCCAGGTCGAGGAACTCTCCCATCTTGGCCAGGGGCACGCCAAACGAGCTTTGCTTGCTGAATGTGTATTTCTGCTCCGGTGTGAAGCTTATCTTGTTCTTATGAGTCTCATTATAGATCTCGCTCACTTTGTCCAAGAGCGCCATGCGCATCTTGTTGTTGCTCCAGTTGGATGAAGTGTCATTGTTCATCGTGAGCCAGACCTTTCCTTCAGGATTCACGAGCACCTGCACATAGTTGGTCTCCTGCACTTTCTCCGTAGATACGGAGGGGGGAGTCACCACAGTGGCGGGCTCTTTTGCCAGGAAGGTAGAGGTCAACATGAAGAAGGTAAGCAGAAGCACCGTCACATCACTCATCGCCGTCATGTCGATGAATGTGTCCTTTCTTGCTATTTTTACTCTTCCCATATTAGCTATTCACTTTATCGGTTTGTAATGTTCTCTTGACCCCCTGATTATTTGTGGGTGGCTGCGAATGTAGCTACGATGCTGAAACCGATTTCGTCGATAGCGTAGGTAAGGTTGTCAATCTTGTTGGTGAAGAAGTTGTAGGAGATTACGGCGAATGCACCGGTCATAATACCGAAGGCTGTGTTCACAAGGGCCTCGGAGATACCGGTGGAGAGTTCTGTGGAGTCAGGCGAACCGGAAGCTGCAAGGGCCTGGAACGACTTGATCATACCCATAACCGTACCGAGCAGACCGACGAGGGTTCCGAGGGTGGTGAGGGTTGCGATGATGGGGAGGTTCTGCGACAGACCGGGCATCTCGAGTGCTGTAGCCTCTTCTACTTCGTTGCGGATAGTGGTGAGTTTCTGCTCTTTGCTCAGAGTTGTGTTCTGGTCCATGTCTTTGTAGACCTTCAGTGTGTTGTAAACCACAGATGCAACGGAGCCTTTCTGCTTCTTGCAGCGGTCCATAGCCTCGTCGATCTTGTTCTGTGCCAGACAAGCCTTGATGTCAGCGACAAACTTGGTGGTGTTGCCCTTACCGGATGCTGTGCTGATAGCGATAGCACGCTCGATCGAGAGCACGATAACCGTGAGAAGAAGGGTCATCAGGATAGGCACGATGAAACCGCCTTTGTAAACGGTGCCGAGAAGGTTGATGGGGTGGCCTGCGGGGTCATTACCCTCGAAGTTGCCGGGTGCGCCCATTCCGAAAATAAAGATGCAGACTGCAACCACTGCACATGCCAGGATCACAAGAAATGCGTTCCGGATGCCACGGATGTTGCTGATCTTTTCCTCTTTCTTTACGGCTGCTGCCGCTGCCGTAGGCTTGGGAGCCATAGGTTTCTGAGATTCCATAATCGTTCTGATTTTTTTTTTTTGGTTTAAATGATTATTTATTTTGGTTTATTTTCTTCTTTACCTTTTCTGTTCCTATCCTTCAGTTGCTGACTCTTGGCCGGCAACATCGGCGCGGTGGGTTGGTCCGCACTGTTATACTAACGCAAAATTACTATTTTTTTTATTTAATGCAATGCTGTTTTCGCAAATTTTAAGTGTTATGCGGATTTTTTTTGATATCGAACTTAATTGTTGATGAGAAATTATGTTTTATAACACTTTTTAGGCCTTTCCAGGAGTGAGTCCCTGCTGTAGAGGCAGCGGGGTCGTACCTATTATTATATAGGCACGACCCCGCTTATTTAGATAATGATTGATGAGTCGATTATTTGCTTACTGCTGCCACGCCGGGAAGTGTTTTTCCCTCGATGGCCTCGAGCAGAGCGCCGCCACCGGTGGATACATAGCTTACAGCGTCGGCAAGGCCGAACTTGTTGACGCAGGCCACGGAGTCGCCGCCGCCCACAAGCGAGAAGGCTCCATTGTCGGTGGCTTCTGCGATGGCCTCTGCGATGGCGCGAGATCCGGCGGTGAAGTTGTCAAACTCGAATACGCCTGCGGGGCCGTTCCAGAGGATTGTCTTGGCGGGCACGATGGCTGCGCGGAACTGCAGGATGGAGTCGGGTCCAGCATCGAGACCCTGCCAGCCGTCGGGAATGTTGTTTACGGGGCAGATCTGTGTCTTGGCGTCATTGCTGAATGAGTCGGCTGCCACGCAGTCGGTGCCGAGCACGAGGTTGACACCCTTCTCCTTGGCCATCTTGATGATGTCAAGGGCGAGCTGCAGTTTGTCGTCCTCGCAAATGGAGTCGCCGATCTTGCCTCCCTGTGCCTTTGCGAATGTATATGTCATACCCCCGCAGAGAATCAGGTTGTCCACCTTGTCCATAAGGTTCTCGATGATGCCGATCTTTGTGCTCACCTTCGAACCGCCCATGATGGCAGTGAAGGGGCGCTTGATGTCCTTGAGGATATTGTCCACGGCCTGAACCTCTTTCTCCATAAGATAGCCGAGCATATTGGAATCCTTGTCGAAATAGTCGGCGATAACGGCTGTGGAGGCGTGGCTGCGGTGGGCTGTGCCGAATGCGTCGTTGACATATACGTCGGCATAGCTTGCCAGAATCTTTGCGAATTCCTTCTGACGCTCCTTCATCTCCTTTTTGGCTGCATCATATCCGGGGTCGTTTTTGTCGATGCCCACGGGCTTGCCCTCCTCTTCGGGATAGAAACGGAGGTTTTCAAGCAGGAGCACCTCGCCGGGCTTGAGGTCCTTGGCAGCCTCGGAAGCCTTGGCGCAGTCGGGGGCAAACTTCACGTCGCGGCCGAGAGCCTTGGCCACTGCGTCGCGAATCTGAAGAAGACTCAGTTTGGGGTTGACTTTGCCCTTGGGCTTGCCCATGTGCGACATAAGGATCAGCGAACCGCCGTCGCTGAGGATCTTTTTCAGCGTGGGAAGGGCGCCGCGGATGCGGGTGTCGTCGGTGATGTTGCCGTTTTCGTCGAGGGGAACGTTGAAGTCTACTCTGACGATGGCTTTCTTGTCTTTGAAATTGTAATTTTCAATCTTAGCCATTTTATTATCTGTTTTGGGTTTTCGTTAATGTGTGTTGATTATAGCTTATCTGAGATTAAACCTTTAATAAGGAATCCTTGCGTGTCTCGCGCACTGACTCTTATTTAATAACCGATTAAATCTAATACCAGTGTGCAAATTTAGTAAATTTTGGCGATATTTCACCTTTATTTTTGGTTTTATCCTCCTGTTTATGCCAAATCCGGATTAGTTTACGTAATTTTGCAGTGGATTTTACCCGAATTAGACAGATGAATCGAGTTGAGATATTAAAGGGATTGTATCGGGGAGTGTTCGGCGAGATGCCTGAAGCGTGCGAGCGGCTTGCCGGCGCAGGTGGCGACCGTGTGTATTGGCGGATGCATGCCGTCAATAGGCCATCGGCTATCGGCGTGGAGGGTGATAATGCCGCGGATTGCCGTGCTTTCGTGGCTTTGAGCCGTTGTTTCAGGAGCGCAGGGGTAAACGTGCCGGAGATTCTTGCGGTGTCAGGCAGCGGTATGGAGTATCTTCAGCAGGATTTGGGCGGGGTGTCGCTTTTCTCTCTTCTCGGTGATGAGGAAAACCGCCTCATATATGTACCGCAGGCCCTGCGTGAGTTGGCAAGGATGCAGGCGGTGCCGCAGGCAGAGTGGGAGAGGGTGGCGGAATATCCCCCGTTCTCACGGCGGCAGGCAATGTACGACCTCAATTATTTCAAATATGAGTTTCTCAAACCGATGGGCATTCCCTTCGATGAGGAGCGGCTTGAGGATGACTTCGAGCATTTTGCGGCCGACCTTGCCGATGATGCAAATGTGCCGCAGGGTTTTATGTATCGTGACTTTCAGAGCCGCAATGTGATGATTAAAGAGGCCCGTCCCTGGTTGATTGATTTCCAGGGGGGGAGACGCGGTCCGGTGGTCTATGACGCCGTTTCATTCCTCTGGCAGGCCAAAGCCGGATTCAGCGACGGTTTCCGTGCGCAGATGCTTGAGGAATATGCAGGGGCGCTTCGAAGTAATTCCTTCCCCGGAGCGGAAAAGGTACTTGCCGGAGTGAAGCCCTTCGCATTCTTCCGCACGTTGCAGGTGCTCGGTGCATATGGATTCCGCGGCCTTGTGGAACGGCGGGCACATTTTATAGAGAGCATACCCGGAGCGCTGCGAAATCTCGAAGACCTTCTGATCACAGGCGCGGCTGACCGTTATCCTGAATTGAAACGGGTGTGCGGGCTGTTGGCCGCAGACAGGCGGTTTGATACGCCTTCTGCCGGACCGCTTACGGTGACTGTGTTCAGTTTCAGCTATAAGCGTGGATATCCGGCCGACTACACCGGCAATGGAGGCGGTTTTATGTTCGACTGTCGCGCTATGCACAATCCCGGGCGCTATGAGCAGTATAAGTCGCTGACAGGGCGCGACCTGCCGGTGATAGAATTCTTAAAGAAGAAAGGGGAGATCGACCCCTTCTGCGAGAGAGCCCTTGGGATGGTAAGGCCAGCTGTGGAACGCTATCTGAAACGCGGTTTTACAAATCTTCAGATAGGTTTCGGATGCACTGGAGGCCAGCACCGGTCGGTGTATAGCGCCGACTATGTGGCCCGGGCGCTTGCCAAGGAATATCCGCAGGCCAAGGTGATTGTGATTCATCGGGAGCAGAAAATCCAAGAAGAATTTTGAATTTTGAATTATGGAAACGCAGGCTATGATTATGGCGGCTGGGCTGGGGACGCGGCTTCGCCCGTGGACTCTGGAGCATCCAAAGGCGCTTGTGCCTGTGCATGGTGTGCCTATGCTGGAAAGGGTTATTGGCAGAATGCGCAGTGAGGGCATCGGCAGGATTGTGGTGAATGTGCATCACTTTGCATCGCAAGTGGTTGAATTCATTCGTGAAAAAGATTTCGGGGTAGAGATATTGGTGAGCGACGAGAGCGGACGCCTGCTCGACACCGGTGGGGCCATCGCGAAGGCTGCTCCCCTTTTCGGTGACGCATCCCTCCTTGTGCATAATGTAGATATATTGAGCAATGCGCCATTGGAAGAGATATTGCATCGACATGAAACTTCCGGCAGGGATGTGACGCTCGTCACAAGCGGCCGCGACTCCTCCCGGCGACTGATGTTTGATGCAGAAGGCGTTCTGAGGGGCTGGCACAATCTTAACACAGACGAATTCCGGCCGGCGGGTATCAGAGAAGGCCTCGGCATTCAAGAATTGTCGCAGGAAGCCTTCAGCGGTATCTATTGCCTTTCGCCTAAAGCGGTGGCAAGCATTGTGGATTACGGTAAGGAAATCGGTGATGACAAATTCCCGATAATGGACTATTTCTTATCATTTCCTGAAGGAGTCAGAATGGAGAAAGAATATCTGGATGGTCTTCAGTTAATCGACATTGGCCGCCCGGAAACTCTCCGTGCGGCCAATGAAGCAGGTATTATCTGAAATTTTTTAATGTGCCTGTGGATAATGATGCTTGGGAGTCCTCACATTGTTCTTGTTCACACAATACTGGAACACACATCCCACTGTGAGGAAAACCACCGAGAGCCCTCCGAGAATCCACGTTACTGTAACTCCGCTTGTGAAGCATGATACTATAAGGAGTATCGAGCCAATCACATAGAATATAATTGATAATGATTTCATGGCTTTTAATGTGTTGTTTTCATTAAAACGCCTTTAGCGGCCAAAAAGATTGTTAATGGCTATTTTTTAACACTTTAACACTTTTCGTACCTCTGACTTCTGATTTCTGACTTCCGACCTGAATCAGAGCTCCGCCGCCTTGAGTTTTTCGGCGTTCTCGGCCACGATGAGACGGTCGATGCATTCCTGGATGTCGCCATTCACAAACGCCTGCAGATTGTAGACGGTATAGTTGATGCGATGGTCGGTGATGCGTCCCTGGGGATAATTGTAAGTGCGGATTTTAGCGGAGCGGTCGCCGGTGGAAACCATTGTCTTACGGCGCGATGCGATGTCGTCCATATATTTCTGGTGCTCCTTGTCATATATAAAGGAGCGTAGGCGCGAGAGGGCACGCTCTTTGTTCTTGGGTTGGTCGCGGGTCTCGGTGCACTCAATCAGAATCTCCTCCACAACGCCCGTGTTGGGATTCTTCCAGTTGTAGCGGAGTCGGACGCCGGATTCCACCTTGTTGACATTCTGGCCGCCGGCGCCGCCTGAGCGGAAAGTGTCCCAGCGGATTTCCCCTTCATGGATCTCCACATCGAATTCCTCGGCCTCTGGGAGCACGGCCACCGTGGCGGCCGAAGTGTGCACGCGCCCCTGCGTCTCAGTGGCCGGCACACGCTGCACTCGGTGGACGCCGCTCTCATATTTCATTGTGCCATATACATTGTCGCCGCTGAGCGTGAAGACAATCTCCTTATAACCGCCTGCGGCGCCTTCCGACACGGATGATACGGCCAGTTGCCAGCCTTTTGACTCTGCATATTTCTGATACATGCGGAATAGGTCGCCGGCGAAAAGGGCAGCCTCGTCGCCACCTGTGCCGCCACGGATCTCCACGATGGCATTCTTGGCATCATCGGGATCGCCTGGAATCAGCATTATCTTGATGCTCTCCTCGATTCGGGGAAGCGATGCTTCGGCAGCCTCCATCTCCTCGCGGGCAAGCTGGCGCATCTCTTCATCATTCTCGGAAGCAAGCAGTTCCTTACTCTCCTCGATGGAGCGCAGGGCAGTCTCATATTCCCTCTTCGCCTTGAGAATCTCCTCAAGGTCGTGATATTCCTTCGTGAGCCGAACGTAGCGCTTCTGGTCGGCAATCACCTGCGGGTCGGTGATGAGTGTTGACACCTCCTCAAATCTCGCGTCAAGTCCCTCAAGACGCGACAAAAGCATATTCTCTGACATAGAAGTTGTTTAAACTAATTTACGTTTAATAAAATTACTGAAGAAGTGTAAACTTTATGGTAATCTTCATTAATCTTTTGGGCGTATTTCTCCGCTTTCGTCAGCACCGACCAGGAGGTCGCTGCCTCCTCAATCGAAGAAATCCCCTCCAAAATCTTAGACCCCATCCCATAAAAAATGTTAATGCAGGGGCGACCGATTTTTGAT
>OGNF01000498.1_pt1 | contig 43613 bp, 42 predicted proteins | sample 1573321 | NCBI WGS metagenome assembly OGNF01 (sample SAMEA2581911, study PRJEB24529) | metagenome | biome: Human gut stool | place: China | collected 2011 | reverse complement strand
GCTCTGGGCGCTGCCGAGTATGCCCGTCAGAAGGGTCTTGCCAAGAAGTAAGCCACCCCGGCCTGAAAGGAGCAAACTATGAATCCTGTACTTGCAAAAGTCCTGAAGAAGACGTTCGCCACCTCCGCCACCGTCGTCGGTGCGCTGTTCGTGGTGTACTTCTGGAATCTGGACCAGAAGCTGATGGGCTGGGTTTACAAGCAGGTCAACACCATGTTCGACCGCAAACCCGTCGACATCAAGTTCTGAGTTACAACCAATAAGAACCGCCGCTTCCATCCGGAAGCGGCGGTTTTCTTTTGTGCGTCAAAACGAGCAGCCGTCGCCCGGCTGCTCGTTTCGCAATTCGCCTATGCGCCGGTCATGCCTGCGGCGGCTGCGCGTCGGCGCGCAGTGCGGTCGACTCTGCCTCTGTGATCGTCTTGACACCAAAGGCAAAATAAACGACATGAAACGCCCAGATGATCGCAAGAATCACACACGGCACCAAAAGCCCCTTGCGCAGCATGAGGAAAAAGCCGACCGCCATCAGCAGCGTTACCGGCAAGAGGATACCGGCCTTGGTGCGCACAGTCATGCCCTTTTTCTTCACGAAGGAGTCAAGGTGCTTTTTGTACATCTGCGTGCCGATGAACCAGTCGTGCAGCCGCTGCGATGAGTTGGCGAAGCAGAACACCGTCACGAGAAAAAACGGCACCGTCGGTAAGATCGGCAGCACGATGCCCACGCAGCCGAGCGCAAGACTCAGGCAGCCGATGATAAGAAAAATCAGTTGTTTGAGTTTCAATTTCTACCTCCTTGGAATCAGCTCATGCGGCCGTTTTCGACCGAATAGACCGTGTCGGCGATGCGCATCGTCGAGGCGCGGTGCGACACGAGCACGACCGTCCTGCCCGCGCGCTCCTCACGAAGAGCACGCAGGATGACCGCCTCGTTGAGGCTGTCGAGATTGCTCGTCGGCTCGTCGAGCAGCAGGAAGGGCGCGTCGTGCAAAAACGCACGTGCTAGCCCCAGCCGCTGCCGTTCGCCGCCGGAGAGCGTGTCCCCCAACTCACCGACCGGGGTATCATACCCCTGCGGCAGCGTGCAGATGAAATCATGCACCGCTGCCTTGCGGCAGGCCGCCTCGATCTCAGCATCGGTCGCGTCGGGGCGAGCAATGCGCAAGTTGCTACGAATGCTGTCGTGGAACAGATGCGTGTCCTGTGTGACAAAGCCCTCGAGCGCGCGCAGATTTGCGGTGTTGACGGCCGAAATGTCCGTATCCGAAATATGCACGCTCCCCTGCTGCACGACCCAGAAGCGCATGAGCAGCTTCAGCAGTGTGGATTTGCCGCTGCCGCTGCGCCCGACAATGCCGACGATCGCATGCTCCGGCACCGTGACCGACACGTCGGAGAGCACAGTTTCCCCGCCATACGAGAATGTAACGTGCTGTGCATCCGCGCCGGTAAATGCAATGTCCGGCCGCCCCGTCACTTCGGCGACGGCAGGCGTCTCGTCGAGGATGTCCAGCACACGGTTCCCGGCGGCAAACGTGCTCTGAAGCGTACTGCCGAGATTCGCCAGTGCGACCACCGGCCCGAAGGACGAGAAGAGCGCAAGCGTCGGGATGAGCACACCGTCGAACCCAACTCGCCCGGTGCGGCAGAGCGCCGCCGCGGTGAAGAGCATCGCCAGATCAAACAGCAAAATGACCGTGTTCGCGGCTGCGGCATTGCGGCCGGAGATGCGTTTGAGACGTGCGGCGTCCTGCGCAAGCGCGTCGGTCTGCGCATTCATCTGCGCCAGCCGCTGTGTCCCCTGCCCGTACTGTACCGTCTCCGGCAGGCCGCGCAGACTGTCGAGCACAAACGCCGAGAGCTCGCCCGCTTTTGTGCGGCAGCGCAGCCCGGTGTCCTTGCTGCAGCGCGACGTGACAAGCGGGACAATGATGCCGACCGCCACATACGCCGCCAGTGCCAGCAGCCCAAGCGCCCAATGATAATGCCCGATGAGCAGACTCATGCCGGCACTGAACAGCAGCGCGATGGCCGCCGGAGAGATCGTGTGCGCATAGAACACCTCAAGCAGCTCAATGTCCGACGTGATAACCGAAATGAGATCGCCCTTGTCGCGTCCCTCAAGCTTGGCTGGGCAGAGCCGGCGCAGCGCGCGGAACACCTGATCGCGGATGCGCGCGAGGAGCTTGAAGGCGATGAAATGGTTGCACGTCTGCTCTGCGTAACGGAAAGCACCGCGCAGCACCGCAAACACAAGCACGCACGCGAACACTCCCTTAAGTCCCATCGGTGTCGGAAAGTGCAGCAGCTCCAGCAGCGCATAACCACCAAAGACCGTGATCAGCGCCGCGCAGGCATGCCCGAGCAGCCCCATCGCGATGGCAAGGAGCATATATCCTACCAGCGGACGGACCAGTCCGACGAGCCGGGCCATAACGGCAAAACCGCTTCTCTGCTTCATAGCGCAGCGCCCTCCTTTGCGTAGTTTTCCAGCGCCTGCTGCGCATCCCACAGCCGGGCGTAAACCCCGCCTGCGCGCAGCAGCGCGTCATGCGTACCCTGCCCGGCGAGCGCGCCGCCGTCAAGAACGTAAATATTGTCCGACACCGTGACATTCGCAAGCCTGTGCGAAATGAGGATCACAGTCTTGCGCCCTGCAAGCGCATGGATCTCCGCCATGATGTCGTTTTCGCTCTCGACATCAATGTTTGATGTAGCCTCGTCGAAGAGATACACCGGTGTGTCATGCAGCAGCGCGCGGGCCAGTGCCAGCCGCTGGCGCTGGCCGCCGGAGAGGTTGCTCCCCTGCTCGGTCAGCGGTGTATCCAGCCCCTGCTCCTGCTCGAGAAACTCTGCGAGCTTCACCTGCCGCAGCACGGCCCAGAGCGCGGCGTCCGATGCATCCGGCCGTGCCATGCGCAGGTTCTCGCGCACGGTACCCTTGAACAGGTAGCTCTGGTGGCTGACATAGGTGATGTGGCGCATGAGGCTGTCCTCGGAAATGTCCGCGAGCGGCACTCCGCCGATCGTGACCGCGCCGGTATAGCCGCGGCTGCGTCCCATAAGGATGGACGCAATCGTGGACTTGCCGCAGCCGGATGCGCCGACAATGGAAGTGAAGGATCCTGCAGGGAACACAAGGTCGAGCCCGTGCAGGATCTCCCGCTCCGGGGTGTAGGAAAAATGCAGCCCCCGACAGACGATGTCCCCGTCCGGACAGGCCTGCGTGCGCGCCGGCGGCTCCGGCAGGTCGAGCAGGCGAAAGATCTTGTCGCTTGCTGCCATGCCGTTCATGGCAATGTGGAAAAACGAGCCTAACTGCCGCATGGGAATAAAAAAGTCTGCCGACAGCAGGATGATCAGCAGCGCACCGGAGAGCGCGACATGCCCCGCACGGTACTGTGTCGCTGCGAGGATCACACCCAGCGCTGCACCGCCATAGGCAATGACATCCATGATCGTGACGGAATTGAGCTGCATGGTCAGGACCTTCATGGTGATCTTGCGGAATTTTTCCGCTTCCTCGTTCATGACGTCGTTGCGCAGGCCGTCCGCCTGATAGATTTTCAGCGTGGTCAACCCCTGCAGATTCTCAAGAAAGGTATCGCCGAGCTTTGTATACTGCCCCCAATAGCGCGACAGGAGCTTTTTTGCCCACGTCTGCACCGCCGCAATGGCGACCGGGATCAGCGGAACGCACACGAGCAGCGCAAACGCAGCCGGCACATTGACAAAGCACAGCACGGCAAAGAGCGTCAGCGGCGCGAGCATGGCGTAGAAAAACTGCGGCAGATACGCGCCGAAATACGTCTCGAGCTGATCCACGCCCTCGACTGCGACCTGCACGACCTCCGCCGTGGAGACCTGCTCGGAATAAGACGCGCCAAGGCGCAGCAGCTTTTCGTAGATCTGCGTGCGCAGCGTTTTTTTCACCGCGCGCGACGACAGGTCGCTCATGCGCGCGGCGCCGGTCGTGCACAGCCAGCGAATGAGCACGGCCGCGGCCGCAACTGCCGCCGTTGTCAGCAGCCGTGCGCTTGAGGCGAGTGCTGACAGCTGTGAGGCAAGCAGCGACGCGACGCTCATCATCATGGCGACATTCGCCGCGAGACCGCACCACTGCAGCGCCACGTTCGCGGCAATGTATTTTCTGCTCTCCGGCACCGTACCGATCAGGCGCTTGTCGATCATCATCGGCAGCACCCCATGTCAGGCGCCGCGGTGCAGCGGGTGCGCACCTGCATCTGATCAAACTTCATTGATTCTCTTCTCCTTTGTATTTGTTTCCCGGCAGCAGCCGCTGCAGCGCGGCAAAGCTTTCCGGGCTGACCGCATGCTCCGTCTCGCAGGCATCGTGCGGAAAAACCGGTTGCGCGCGTATGTCGCCTCCGCAATTTCCTGTCCGGAATCCATCAGGCGCACCGCATGGTCGACCATCCGATGTCAGGCAGAACCATAACGATCGTCCATATTCTCCTTTGGTTCCGAACGATGCGGAAAATTCGTGTGTAATCTGCGGGCAGCCAGCCAGAAATACGCGGTCTGATACAGACGCTTCCGGTTAGTTCCAGCTAATTTGCGTTAGACCAGACTAACTCACGCGGCAGAAAAACGCCCTTTTCAGGGCTGGTTTTCCCGAAGGGGACACCGTCCGGGAAGCGGTATTCTGCCGGCTGCTCAGCCGGCGCGTCCGGATCCTCGATCTTTCAGCGGTTGTACTATAGCAAATTCGGATTTTTCGTGCAAGCGGCCGTTTGTCCCGCGTGCGTTACAAAAATGGCCGCTCCGCCGCAAAATGCGGCCGAATCCGCGGTGAAGCCGCCGTTTTTCTGTCACGCGGGCGTGACAAAAAAACTTCTCCGCGCGCACGGGCGCCGCCCTCAGATCAGGATAGTGAAGATGGCTGTGGATTCCGGCATATGCTTCGTACCGACGGAACACTGCATACGCAGACAGACGCTACCGTGCAGGATCTGCCCCACGCCGGAGCCGATGTTGAGAAAATGCAGCGTGCGCGCGGGGAACGAGATCGCCCTGCCGTCGTCATATGCCGGCGCAAACGTGCTCCCGTCGAGATACATGAGGCGGCGGACACGGCCGTTCATCTCCCGCCCGGTCATCTGCGAGCGCGCGGACAGATCCACCGGATGCAGGCGCACCATACCAACGCCATTCGCCACGGCGAGTGTGCACGGGTGCGAGAAGGCCTCGTTGGCCATGGACAGGTTCGTGCCGCCGGAGACATACTCCCTGTAGATCAGAAACGGGAAGCAGTACTCCCCGTCCCCCAGTCGACGGCAGAGCTCCGCCCCGCCAAACTCGCTCTGGCGGCGCAGCTCATACTTGGCGCGGTAGCGCTGCTCCGAACTGCGGATGAGCGCCATGCCCTCGTCGCTGCTCATGAGTGCCCATGCATAGGCGTCGTGCAGGGCGCTGTCAATGTCCAGCCCCTCATAGAGCAGGTGGTTGAGCACAACGTTTGTGCGCTCCTCGTAATAGGCCGCGCGTGCACGACCTGCCTCGGTCAGGCATGGGCGGCGCGGATCGCTCCGGTCGAGCAGGCCCTCGCGCTCGAGCGCCATGAGCATACGGCTGACCTTCTGCTTCCCCTCACCGAGGACACCGGAAAGGCCCGTGACCGTGCAGGTTTTCTGCTCTTCATTGAGAAAGCAGAGCAAGACCCGAAGCTTCAAAACATCCAGCGATTCTGACATATACAACCTGTCTCCTTTTCCGGCGCACTTCATGAGGGATCTATGACCCGCAGCGCAGTTAGACTCGCTTAACTCCATATACTGTGCCACACCTTTTCCGGTTTGTCAAGCAGCCGCTGCCGTTTTCCACCACCTGTTGTAAAATCGGAAGAAGTGCGGTATCATGCATATACACACCATGCTTGCGAATGGAAGGGAGAACTTCATCAAACACCCGACGCTTTCGCCACATCGCTTGCACAGAAGAAGGTCTTGCCTGCCTCCTGTAACCCGCGGATCGAACCAAACTCCTGGTTCTCAAACACATCCATCATCTACCTCGACTGTCCGCTATGACTGCCCGAATCGGTGTCATGGGTCTTCTGATTGAAATCCGTCATACCTGTTACCTCCTGCTCAAATTTGTCTCGCCGGATTTCGGGCGAAAAAAATAGAGCCTTGCCCCATTCTCGTTTTCAAAGAATGAGCCAAGGCTCTATGTAAATCAGTCAAGTATGTGTTCGTCCGCCGATGGCAAAATTGGACTTCATTTGCTCCTATTGTCCACCAGTAATTTGACCACGATAAACCCATAAATTCCCGTTCAAGTTCCATCAAAACCGAACAGTCCAGGCAGAATTTTAGGCATAAAAAAGCCCGGAAAATAGCGTATTCCGGGCTTTTTTAGCATTTTTAAGCAGTCGATTATCGCTTGCTGAACTGCGGAGCGCGACGAGCTGCTTTGAGACCGTACTTCTTACGCTCTTTCATTCTCGGGTCACGGGTCAGCAGACCGGCGGCCTTCAGGGGCGCACGGTAGCTGTCCTCGACCTGCAGCAGCGCACGGGCGATGCCGTGACGGATCGCACCGGCCTGACCGGTCACGCCGCCGCCGGTGACGGTGGCTTCGACGTCGAACTTGCCCATGGTGTCGGTCGCAGCGAAGGGCTGACGAACGATGAGCTTCAGGGTCTCGAGACCAAAGTAGTCATCGAGGGGACGGCCGTTGACGGTGATGCTGCCGGTGCCGTTCGGGAACAGGTGCACACGCGCGACGGAGGACTTTCTGCGGCCGGTGCCGTACATATAGGCTTTTTTGCTCGTATAAGTTGCCATGTTCTATTTCCTCCTTCTCAGCGATCCCAGACTTCGGGCTTCTGTGCCGCATGGGGATGCTCGGCGCCGCGATAGATCTTCAGGCGCTTGAGCTGCCACTGGGCGATGGTGTTCTTCTGCAGCATGCCGCGAACAGCCAGACGCATAGCCAGCTCCGGCTTGTCCTTCATGAGCTTCTTGTACTGCGTCTCGTGCAGGCCGCCGGGGTAGCCGGAGTGCGTGCGGTAGTACTTCTGCTCGAGCTTCTTGCCGGTGAGCACAGCCTGCTCGGCGTTGATGATGACGACAAAGTCACCGCAGTCAACGTGCGGGGTGTAGTCGGTCTTGAGCTTGCCGCGCAGCAGATCGGCAGCGAGCGCTGCGGTCTTGCCCATCGGCTTGCCGGCTGCATCCAGAACGTACCACTTGCGGGTGACGGTGTCCTTGTTCAGCAAAGTAGTGGACATATTCGTGCCTCCAATTAGAATGTGTTGAAAAACATTTTGACATTTTTCAGGCGCGAACGTAGAATAGGTCTCGCATTCGCGCCTTACTTTTATACCACAACCGCCGGAGTCTGTCAACGGAATTTTCATTTAGATATTGCTTTGCTTTAAAAATCTCCGTTTTGCTCCGTTTTGCTCCTGATTTCGCATTTTCTATTTTCATTTTCGGAGGTCTGCCATGAATGACCTGAATGCTTTCACCGGCCTGGTGCGCCGGTGTGTGGAGGATTATGACATGATCGCGCCGGGCGACACCGTCGCCGTCGGCGTCTCGGGCGGCAAGGATTCGCTCGTGCTGCTGCTCGCCCTCAACGAGCTGCGGCGGTATTATCCGAAGCCGTTTTCGCTCGAGGCGGTCACGGTCGAGCTCGGCTTCGAGGGCGTGGACTTCACGCCGGTGGCGGAGCTGTGCGCGTCGCTGGATGTGCCGTATACGCGCCTGAAGACCGACATCAAGGAGGTCGTGTTCGACGTGCGCAAGGAGGATAACCCCTGCTCCCTGTGCGCCAAGATGCGCCGCGGCGCGCTGTGCACCGCACTCAGCGAGCACGGCATCACAAAGCTCGCGCTCGGCCATCACTTTGACGACGCGGTCGAGACCTTCCTGCTCTCACTCGTGTACGAGGGGCGCATCAGCTGCTTTCAGCCGGTGACGCACATGACGCGCACGGGCGTGGACCAGATCCGTCCGATGCTCTACGCCGGTGAGGGACGCATCGCAAATCTCGCAGAGGCGCTCGCGCTTCCGGTCGTCAAAAACCCCTGCCCGGAGGACCGCGGCAGCAAGCGGCGCGAGGTCAAGGAGCTCATCCGCACCATGAGCCTCACCTACCCCGATCTGCGCAGCAAGGTGTTCGGCGCGATCCAGCGCGCGCCGCTCGACGGCTGGGAAAAGGCGCGGTAAGCGCTCGCGCACAAAACAGGACAAGCCCGACGGTCATTCCGTCGGGCTTGAGTGTTAATATGAGGTCTCAGAGGATGTTCTGGCAGAAACGCATGAGGATCGTAGCGGTCTGCGCACGGGTCGCAGCGCCGTTCGGCTCGAGGGTAACGCTGCCGTCGGCATGGCCGGAACCGGAGATCAGACCCTGTTCGACCGCCCAGGACATCGGCGTGCGGGCGTAGCCGGCGATGCTGCTGTAGTCCGGGTAGCCGGTCAGATCCGCAGTCCGGAACACGTTCAGGTCAAGGACGTTCTTGGCGTAGTTATAGAGAATGGTCGCCATATCCTGGCGCGTGATCGTCGCGTCCGGGGAGAACGTGGTAGCGCTCGTGCCGCACACGATGCCCTTCTCCGTGGCCCAGTTGACCGCATCGACATACCAGCCCTCGCGCAGATCCGTGAAGCGGCCGGTCTTCGTGACCTTCGGGCTGCCGGCCTGAGCGTAGAGCATCGTGACCAGCTGCGCACGCGTGGTCGTGCCGTCCGGAGAGATGGTGGTCGCGCTCGTGCCGTTCATGATGCGGTTCTGGATGCAGTAATCCAGCCCATCATGCGCCCACGTGCCGTAAGCCGGCATATCCGTGAAGCGCGCGCCCGGGCAGACATGGATGCCGGACGTGCTGCTGACCGGGATGCTGTTGAGCATCTTGGCGAGCTCAAAGAACTTCGCCTGCAGCATGGCGTGGGTGGACTTCTGCGTCTGGCCGACCATGTTGATGTGGTCGGTGTTGTCGATCTTCTCGATGTAGTTCCAGACGCCCTTCTTGGTGCCGGCCTTGAAGGTCATCTTGCCGTCGGCGCCGACGCCGTAGTTCTCGTTGTACTTGTCCGTGGAGTTCTCGTGCGGGCGGATGGCAGAACGGACGGAGACGATGCCGTCATTCTCCCACCACTCGGGGGTGATGTTCACGTGGCCGACCGCATAGTTGACGTGTCTGCCCATGTACGTGCCGCTCTTGATCATCATCGGGTTCATGCTGGCATTCGGCAGGTAGTGGCCGGTCAGCGGATCGCGGTGGGTGTTCGAGCAGGCGATGGAGAAGTAGTAGATATCAGCCTGCGTCTTGGCATAGCCGTTGAGCACGGCCGCACCGTCGACGTCGAGGTCATAGACGCTCAGGTCATTGGTGTGCTGCGTCCAGATCTTGCTGTTGACCACGCGGTTGAAGTAGCTCGCGTAGGACTCGTTGGGCTGGCGCACCAGACCCCACTGGTCCAGCTTGAAGTCCAGACCGAAGTTGTTCTCGTTGACGTTCGAGCCGGTGACCGCGCCGATGATGCCCATGGCATACTGCGCCAGATCGCCGATGTTCTGATAGACCTTGGTGTCATACTGGCTGCCGTCGTGCGGCGTGCACAGCGTCGTGATGCTCTCGATCCAGTGGCGGCACTCGCCGGTGAACAGCGGGCTGATATCGCCGCCGCGGCTGGCGTTGCGCTCGTCGGCGTCGCCGTTTTCAAGCAGCTGCGCAAGCATACGGATCGTCTCGCCGCCCATGCTGTGGCCGATCAGGTGCACCTTGAGCTCGCTGTCCGGATTGTTCAGCTCCGGCAGGACGCCCGGGAACGTGCGGCCGTAACGGGCATGACCGTTCGTGGCAGAGTGATACGCACCGTAGTCGACCGTGCCGCCGACGAGGTAGGCGTACAGCTCGCAGGCGCGGTCCCAGTTGCTGGCGACGGGGCCGATCGACGGGGTGTAGACCTGATAGCCGGCGTTGTTGAGGATGTCGCGCAGGCTGCTGAAGCCGCCCCAGTAGTTCAGGCCGAGCACTTCCGTGCCGCCCCAGCCGAACAGGCCGTGCACCATCACGATCGGATAGTGGTTGCCGTCGGAAGACAGCAGCTCCGGCAGATCCGCATCCGTCAGTTCCGCAGCGGAGGTCGCATGGTCGGCGTCATAATCGACCGTGTCAGCACTTGCTGCGAAGCCGGGCATGCAAAGCACCATAGCCAGCACCAGAACGGTGGCGAGCACTCTGCTCCACGTTTTCTTCATGAAAATCCCTCCAATAGATTTTGGGGCAGTGTGGAATGTCTGTCCCCTTTTTATGGTTACACTATAGTCTCGCTGCGAAAACAGAACAAGCACCAGCGCGGGACGAGTGTAACCTTTTTGCACACATCGCGTTTCTTGATGAAACACGCGTCACCATTGTGTGCGTCGGGATACAGAACGCGCCTGCGGCAGAAAAACAAAAGAATCCCGCTGTCCGCGCGTTGCGGACAGCGGGATCTACATTGTAAGACCGGGTATGAGATCAGATCATCATGCCGCGCTTTTTGGCCTCAAAGGTCAGCTCGTCGCGGAAGTCGGGGTGCGCGATGGCGATGAGCTGGCGGGCACGCTCGCCGAGGCTGCGGCCGCGCAGGTGCGCCACGCCGTACTCGGTGACGATGTAGTCAACATCGTTCTTGCTCGTCGTGACGACGGCGCCCGGCGTGAGGATGGACTTGATCTTGCTGATCGTGCCGCCCTTGGCCGTAGAGGTGAAGGCGATGAAGCTCTTGCCGCCGCGAGACTGGCAGGCGCCGCGGACGTAGTCGATCTGACCGCCGGAGCCGGACATATGCTTCGTGCCGACCGACTCAGCGCAGACCTGACCGAAGAGGTCGACCTCGACCGCCGCGTTGATGGAGATCATATTGTCGTTCTGGCAGATGACGTTCGGGTCGTTGACATAGTCGACCGGCAGGATCTCGACCGACGGGTTGTCGTCGACGAAATCATAGATGCGCTGCGAGCCGAAGGCAAACGTCGTGACGGTCTTGCCGCGGTGGATCTGCTTTTTGCTGTTGTTGACCGCGCCGCACTCGATCAGCTCGACCATGGAATCGGTGAACATCTCGGTGTGGATGCCGAGGTCGTGCTTGCTCTTGAGCGCCATGCCGGTCGCATCCGGGATCGCACCGATGCCGAGCTGCAGGCACGCGCCGTCCGGGATGAGGTCGGCGATGAGACCGCCGATCGTCTTGCTCACGTCGTCAAGCTGCACCGGCGGCAGCACCGGCAGGTCATGGTGATACTCCACGAGCGCGTCGACCTGCGAGATGTGGATCAGCGAGCCGCACAGCGCGCGGGGCTGGCGATTGTTGACCTCGAGATAAATGCGCTTGGTCTTATCGAGCATGGCGTCGATATACGAGCCGTTGAGCGCAAGGCTGAAATAGCCGTGGCTGTCCATGGGCGAGACCTCGACGCACACGGCGTCGTAGTCATACTCGGTGCGGATGCGGGTCGGGAAGTCGCGGTAGTACGCGGGGATGATGTCGGCATAGCCGGCATTGACCGCCTTGCGCGCCGCGCTGCTGGAAAACCAGCTGTAGCCCGTCATCTTGCCGGCCAGCGTCGGGTCAGTATAGAAGTCGAACGGATAGCCGTCGAGCAGGGTCTGCACCTTCACGCCGGTGATGTCGGTATTGCGGATGTGCTCCGCCATCGCGGCCATGATGGCCGGGGTCTGGGAGGTCGCCGTGTCCATGCCGATGACCCAGCCGGACTGCACCTGCTGCGCAATGCGCTCCGGCGTCGTCAGTTTGTCCTGATACATCTTCTGAAAATCTGTCATAATATATTTGCTCTCCTCAAACAAAAAATGTGTACGATTGGGTACTTATTATCATACATGATTCGTCCGTCGAATTCAAGGGGGCACAGATTTTTGCAACCTTTCGCCGGTTCATGTCACAATTTTGGTCACGTGGGTAGTTTTCTCACACGCACAAATATGTTATGATAGGGTGAGGTTTTTTGGATATGACGAACGATTTGCCGAAAAAAACCGTTTTCTAATGCGGCTCTCATTTTTGCCGGTTACAATGATGAGCGTCGCGTCTTGCGGCAGGCATCCCCTGCCAATTCTAAATGCAAGGAATGATACGACACAATGACGATTACGATTGTCTGCGACATCCTGGGTGAAGAGAACAACGGCACCACCATCGCCTGCATGAATCTCATCCGCTATCTGCGTGCGCAGGGGCACACCGTACGTGTGGTCTGCGCCGATCAGGACAAGGCCGGAAACGAGTGCTTCTACGTCGTGCCGGAGCGCAATCTCTATCTGCTCAACCCGATCGTGGAGCGCAACGGCGTGACGCTGCCGCGCGTGGACCGCTCCATCCTCGAGGAGGCGATCCGCGACTGTGACGTCGTGCACACGACGTTTGTGCTGCGCCTGTCACACACGGCGGTGAAGATCGCCAAGGCATACAACAAGCCCATCACGTCGAGCTTCCACTGTCAGGCGGAAAACGTCACGGCGCACTTTCTGTGCAAGGACTCGGCCGCCATCAACCGCGGCGTGTACCGCGCGTGCTACCAGATGGTGTACCAGTATTCGGACATCATCCACTACCCCACGCAGTTTATCCGCGACACGTTTGAGGCCGTCGTCGGTCCGACGAACGGCCGCGTGATCTCCAACGGCGTCAACAGTATGTTCACGCCCGGCCCGGCCACGCGTCCGGAGGGGCTTGAGGATAAGTTCCTCATCGTCTCGACCGGCCGTCTGTCGAGCGAAAAGAATCAGGAGATCCTCATCGAGGCCATCGGCCGCTCGGCCTACCGTGAGCAGATCCATCTCATCCTCGCCGGAGAAGGCCCGCGCGAGGCGCACTACCGCCACCTTGCCGAGCGGTGCGGCGTGGACATGGAGATCTCGTTCTTCACGCGGCAGGAGCTGCTGAATCTGCTGCGCTGCGCCGACCTCTACTGCCACCCCGCCGAGGTGGAGATCGAGTCGATCGCCTGTCTGGAGGCCATCGCCTGCGGGCTGGTGCCGGTCATCGCCGACTCGCCCAAGAGCGCGGCCAAGGCCTTCGCGCTCGACGAAAAGTCTCTATTTAAAAATAAGGACGCGAAGGACATGGCGCGCAAGATCGACTACTGGGTGAGCCACCCGGACGAGCGCGCGGACTACAGCCGCAAATATCTCGACAGCGGCACGCAGTTCGAGCAGCAGAGCTGTATGCGCCAGATGGAGCAGATGCTCTTTGACGCCGCCGCGCTGGTCGGTGATCCGGCATGAACCGCAGGACCGTCTACTATCACGACCCGCTGCACGACGACTTTGCGCCGACCAACGGGCGCATCCGCCCGAAGCAGATCGGCGCGGATTTCCCGTATGAGCACGAAGGACCGCTCTGGAATGCGCTCGCCTTCGTCGTATACCGGATGGTGATGACGCCGTTTCTGTTTTTGTACTGCAAGCTCGTGTTCGGTCTGCGCATCGAAAACCGCAAGGCGCTGCGCGCGCTGCCGGGCGGATACTTCCTCTACGGCAACCATACGAACACACTGGCCGATGCCTTCATCCCGACGCTGCTGGCGTTTCCGCGGCGCGCGAACATCATCACCTCCGCCGACACCGTCTCGATCCCGGGCGTGCGCAACATCGTGCAGATGCTCGGCGCGATCCCGCTGGCGAACACCATCGACGGCACGCGGCAGTTTCTGGCCGCCATGCATCGCCGGCTCGAACGCGGTCAGGCCGTGACGATCTACCCCGAGGCGCACATCTGGCCGTACTACAACGGCATCCGGCCGTTCCCGGACACGGCGTTTTCCTACCCCGTGCGCGAACGTCTGCCCGCCGTCGCCGCAGCCGTCGTCTACCGGCAAAGGAAGCTGCTGCGCGCGCTGCCGCCGCGCATCACGGTCGTCGTAAGCGACCCGTTTTATCCCGACGCCGCCCTGCCGCCGCGCAGCGCCCGGCGGGATCTGCATAAGAAAGTCTATACCTTCCTGTGCGACACCGTTTCTGAGCGCAACAGCTATGCGCACATTGAATATCTCCCCGCACAGGACCAAAATCCAGCCGCGCGATGACCGCGCCGCACACCCAGAAAGGTGGAATCCCGCTTGGCACACTTGACCGAAGCCGCCATTCAGGACACGTTCCTGAAACTGCTGTCCGAGCAGCCGTTTGATAAGATCACCGTGACACAGCTCGTAGAAGAATGTCAGATCACGCGCCGGACGTTCTACTATCACTACTCCGACCTCTTCGAGCTGCTCGACATCATCCTGCGCCGTGAGACCGACCGCGCGATCGCCGAGTTTAAGGCGACCGGCAGCTGGGAGGAGTGCATGATCACTGCGTCCCGCTTTGCACGCGAGCACAAGCGCGCCGTCTATCACATCTACACCTCCTCGCACCGGCTCGAGCTGGAGGGGCACGTCAACCGCGTGTCCGAGGAAATGATGCGCAACTACGTCGAACAGCAGGCAAAGGGGCTGCGCGTGAGCGAGCAGGACAAAAAACTCGTGTGTGATCTCTACCGCTTCGGCATCACGGACATTTTCTACGAGTGGCTCGAAAACGGGATGAAGGAGGATCTCGAGACGCAGATCCGCCGCCTGAGTCTGCTGTTCACGGGCAACATCCGCGCTTCCCTGTCCCGGGTACAGATCCCGGAAGAAGTCTGATCACTCACCGGCGGACACAGTCGTGCCCGCCGGCTTTTATCACGAAAGGAGACACACCATGCCGATCTTGGAATATCTGCAGCCGCAGGCCGTCTTTGCGCACTTCGAGCAGCTGTGCGCCATCCCGCACGGCTCGGGAAACACGAAGGCGATCAGCGACTATCTTGTGCGCTTTGCAGCCGCGCGCGGTCTGCGCCACATTCAGGACGCACACAACAACGTCATCATCTTCTGCCCCGGAACGCCGGGCTATGAGACCGCCGCGCCGGTCATCCTGCAGGGGCACATGGACATGGTCTGCGAGACCGCGCCGGACTGCACGAAGGACCTGACCCGCGAAGGGCTTGACCTCTTCATAGACGGCGACACGATCGGCGCGCGCGGCACGACCCTCGGCGGGGACGACGGCATCGCCGTTGCGATGGCGCTTGCCATTCTGGACGCGAACGACATCCCGCATCCCCCGCTCGAGGTGGTGCTCACGGTCGATGAGGAGACCGGTATGCTCGGCGCGGACGCGCTCGATGCCTCCGTGCTCCAGGGGCGCACGATGCTCAACATCGACTCCGAGGACGAGGGCATCCTCACCGTCAGCTGCGCGGGCGGCAACGTCTCCGTGTGCACGCTGCCGGTCACGCGCGCGGCGTTTTCGGGCACGGCGCTCACCGTCACGGTCGGCGGTCTGCTCGGCGGGCACTCGGGTGCGGAGATCGACAAGGGGCGCGGCAACGCAAACCAGCTTCTCGGGCGTGTGCTGTACGCCGTCGGTGCGCGCACGGCGCTGCGCATCGTCTGCGCGGACGGTGGGCTGAAGGACAACGCCATCCCGCGCGAGAGCCGCGCCGTCATCACCGTTGCCGACCCCGACGCGGCGCAGGCCGCGATCGCGGATATGGACGCGGCGTTCCGGCACGAATATGCGGCCGCAGACCCGGACGTATTCGTGCGCACCGATCCGGCGCAGCCGCAGATGCCGCCGATGGATGCGGCGTCCACGCAGCGCGCCGTATGTATGCTCTGCTGCCTGCCGAACGGCGTTCAGACCATGAGTCAGGACATTCCGGGGCTGGTGCAGACATCGCTGAACCTCGGCATCCTGACCACGGACGAGCAGTGCGTGCAGGCGTCGTTTTGCGTGCGCAGCAGCGTGGCCACGCAAAAGGAGATGCTCGTCGCGCGTCTGCGCTGCCTGATGGCGCAGCTTGGCGGCAGTGTTGACGTCTCGGGCGACTATCCTGCGTGGGAATTTCGCAAGGACTCGCCGCTGCGTGAGCGGATGATCGATGTCTTCCGCGAGCAGTACGGTCATGACCCGAAGGTGGAGGCCATCCACGCGGGCGTGGAATGCGGTCTGTTCGCCGGGAAATTGCCGGGGCTCGACTGCGTATCCTTCGGCCCTGATCTGACGGAGATCCACACCTGCCGCGAGCGGATGCACATCGCCTCCGTGCAGCGCGTGTGGCGCTACACGCTCGAGGTGCTGCGCCGCTGCAAGTAAAACCCGGACGCAAAACCGCCCTGTGCAAAATAGCACAGGGCGGTTTTCCCATATATGTGTAATTACTTGTGCAGCTCGCGCTCGTGCACGTCACCGCTCTTGCGCGCGGCCACGGCCACAAGGCCGGAAAGCGCCATGAGCGCGATGACGTTCGGCAGCACCATGAGCTGGTTGAACATATCCGTCAGCTCCCAGACGAGATCATTGGACAGGCAGGAGCCGAGGAAGATGAAGACGAGGGCGATGATGGAGTACGGGAGGTTCGCCTTCTTGCCGAAGAGATAGTTAACATTGATGCGGCCGAAGAGGTTCCAGCCGACGATGGTCGAAAACGCGAAAAACAGCAGGCAGATTGCCACGAAGGCATTGCCGAGCGTCTCGCCAAACACGCTCGAGAACGCAAGCTGCGCCATGTTCGTCTTGGAAATGCCGTCGACCGCACCGTGCGCCAGCGGACCGTTGCCGGCGTAAAGCGTGGAGATGACAACGAGCGCCGTCATCGTCAGCACGACGAACGTGTCGATGAACACGCCGATCATTGCGACCGTGCCCTGCTCATGCGGATTTTTGACGTTGGCCAGCGCGTGCGCGTGCGGGGTCGAGCCCATGCCGGCCTCGTTGGAGAACAGGCCGCGCTTTGCGCCCTGACTGATGGCCGTCTTGAGCGCGTAGCCGATGCCGCCGCCGATGATGGCATCCGGCATGAAAGCATACTTGAAGATCATGCCGAAGGTCTCCGGCACGTAGCGGATGCGGGCAATGAGCACGATGAAGCCGCCGAGCAGATACAGGCAGGCCATGACCGGCACGATCTTTTCCGTGACAGAGGCGATGCGCTGCACGCCGCCGATGAAGATGAAGCCCGCGATGGCGCACACGATCAGGCCCATGACCCAGCTCGGAATGTGGAATGCGTTCTGGCACGCCTCACCGATGGAGTTGGACTGCACCATAGAGCCCATGAAGCCGAGCGCAAGGATGATCGCGACCGCGAAGAAGCCCGCAAGAAACTTGCCGAAGCCGTTCGGGAAGGCGCGCTTGATGTAGTACACCGGGCCACCGAGGATCGTGCCGTCAGGCTCGACCACGCGGGTCTCCTGTGCGAGCACCGCCTCGGCATAGATCGTCGCCATGCCGAAAAATGCGATGAACCACATCCAGAAGATTGCGCCGGGACCGCCGATGAGGATCGCGCCGCAAGCGCCGACGATGTTGCCGGTGCCGACCTGCGCCGCGACCGCCGTCGCCAGTGCCTGGAACGAGCTCATGCCGGCCTTGTGCTTTTCACCATTGAGGCTGAACTCGCCGAAGAAACGCCGCCAGCCCTCGCCGAAGCAGCGCACCTGCACAAACTTCGTGCGGATCGTGAAATACAGACCCGCACCAATGAGCAGGATGACCAGCACATAGTCTGACAGGTACATGTTGACGGTCTGCACGATTTTGAGTAAAGTTTCCATGTTGTTTCTCCCTCTGCATTGATTTTTTGCAAAGCAAAAAGCTGCCGGTCGATCTGACCAGCAGCTCCAGAGAACAAACAGCGCCTGAACACCCGCACAAGTCGGGCACTCGCTCTGTCCTTTTGCCTGAGAGATTCGGCTTGCGCCTTACACCTTCGGCACCCGCTCTGCACGGGATTCTCCAGAGTCTCCTCCGCCTCCAGTCTCGGCCGCGCCGATCCTTGAGGTTTCCTTGGATATTCATTTGATTGCGTGGAGTATTATTACATACCCATATGCGCTTGTCAAGCCCCGATTCAAAAAAAGTTCACAGATTTCCCGTGCCGTACATCAGCGCCGTGAGCGCGACGACCGGCGCAGTCTCGCACCGCAGGATGCGCTCACCCATGGAGCAGATGTGGATGCCGAGCTTGCGCGCCATGTCGGCCTCGAACTCCGCAAAGCCGCCCTCCGGCCCTGTAATGATGGCAGCGGACGCGACCGGCTGTGCCGCGTGCTCGATGGCATTGCGGATGGTCTCGCGCTCACCGGTCTCATACATGAACAGCGGCAGGTCGGTGTGCAGCGCGTCGTTGAGCACGCTGACATAGTCCGCCGTGTAGCGCACCTGCGGGATGATGCCGCGCCCCGACTGCTTGGCCGCCTCCTCGGCGATGCGCTGCCAGCGCTCGACCTTCTTTTCGATATTGGCGGCCTTGGCCACGCAGCGTGTGCAGGAGAAGAACACGATCTCGGACGCGCCGGCCTCAGTGCACTTTTGCACGAGAAAATCGCTGCGCTCGCCCTTGGGCAAGCCCGCAAACACCGTCGTGTGCACCGTGGGCTCAGCCTTGCACGGGACGACCTCGATGACCTCGGCCTCGGCCTCATGCTCAAGCGTCTGCACCAAGCGGCACTTATAGTCGCGCCCTGCCCCGTCACAGATGACGATGTCGTCGCCCGCGCGCAGACGCAGCACGCGGATGTGGTCGGCGTCGCGGCCGCGGATGATCGCCCGGCCGTTCGGAAAATTCGTACCTGCTATAAAAAATCGAGCCATGGTGGTCGCCTCCGGTGAAACATTTCTGCTGCGATTATGGCACATCCCGCACATTTTTGCAAGCCGGGCATAGCATGAAGCGGAGGGATGGAAGATGAACGACCCCGTTTTTCTCGACAGCGCCGCGTTTTTGCGCGTCTGGCAGCGCGTGACAGGCGCGGCAGGCATCACAGCCGCGCCCGTACAGCCGGAGACGGACACACTCACGGTGCAGCTGCGCGACTGCATCTGCGCCAAAGCAGCCGGCGCTGCCTTCTATGCCGCACTCGCGCAGCGTATACGCGCCGTGCGGCAGCCGCTCGCACAACTCGCCGCGCAGGAGCGCACGCAGCTCAAGACACTGCAAACAGAGTATTTTCTGCGCACGGGCGCGCTCTGCATTCCGCCTGCGGCCTGTCCGCGTCTGAGCACAGCCATACAGGATCTGCGCTGCATCTATTGGCAGGAGCTTGCGCTCAGCGCGCAGCTGGATGCGGCAGCCGATGCCGCGCCGATGCCGCTCAGAGAGACGCTGTACGCCATGGCACAGCAGGACGCGCGCCACGCGCAGCGCGTGCGCACGCTGCTCACCGGACTGATTTTTTGAGGGAAATGCGCGCAAAATGTGAATCTTTCAAATTAGCACTTGACTTTACGGGAAATTTTGATTATAATGTGCAAGCTGACAATTTGAAATGAAAGCAACCCGAACAGAACGTGGAGAAGTCGCGTAGCCTGGTCGAGCGCGCACGATTGGAAATCGTGTATACCCCACAAGGGTATCGAGGGTTCGAATCCCTCCTTCTCCGCCACAAAAAAGGACTCAATCTTTTCAGATTGGGTCCTTTCTTTTTACAGCGAGGTGACGCCATGAAAGCCGAACGCAACAAGACAATCGACTTCCTGCCGCAGGACGCGCCGGAATATCTCGCGCGCTGCCTGCGCGTTGCGCAGGATGTCCCGCTCGACGCCGTGTGTGACCGCACCATCTGCGGCGACACGTTTCAGGTCGCGCCGCACCTGCCGCGCGCCTTTGCAGACCTGCTGATTGTCGACCCGCCGTACAACCTCACGAAGGAATTCGCCGGCGGCGGCTTTCGCCACATGACGGACGCCAACTACGCCGCCTTCACCCGCGCATGGATCGAGCTGCTGCTGCCGCTGCTCAAGCCGAACGCCTCGATCTACGTCTGCTGCGACTGGCGCTCGAGCCCGATCATCGGCCTGACGCTCAAGGAGTATTTCCGGGTGCAAAACCGCATCACATGGCAGCGGGAAAAGGGGCGCGGCGCGCTGCACAACTGGAAAAACGGCATGGAGGACATCTGGTTTGCCACACGCACGGACGACTATACCTTCCATGTCGACGCCGTAAAGATGCGCCGGCGCGTGCGCGCGCCCTATCGCGCCGACGGGCAGCCAAAGGACTGGGAGGACACGCCCGACGGAAAATTCCGCAACACGTACCCGTCAAACTTCTGGGACGACATCTCCGTGCCCTACTGGTCGATGCCGGAAAACACCGCCCACCCGACGCAAAAGCCCGAGAAGCTGCTGGCAAAGCTCATCCTCGCAAGCTCCGACCCCGGCGGCATCGTGCTCGACCCCTTTGCCGGGTCCGGCTCGACGGCCGTGACGGCGCGAAAGCTCGGCCGCCGCTTCGTCGCCATTGAGCGCAGCGAGCAATACTGCGCCTGGGCGCAAAAGCGTCTGGAGATGGCGGATGAAAACCCCGCCATTCAGGGCTATGCCGACGGTGTGTTCTGGGAGCGCAACGCAGGCCGCCTGCCGCGCTGATACCGCGCCTTCCGCACCCCGTGCCCGCCGCCGAAGCGGACGCGGGGTGCAGCGTATTTTTCGGGCTGATACCGCTTGACAAGCGGTCAAAATGGTGTTACAACGAAAAGCATCTGTGAAGCAAAAAGAAGGTGCGGATATGAAACGCGGGTATCTTTACATCCTGATCACGACGCTGCTGTTTTCGAGCATGGAGGTCGCGCTCAAGTGCATTGCCGGACAATTAAACCCCATCCAGCTCAACTTCAGCCGCTTTCTGGTCGGCGGGCTGGTGCTCGTACCGCTGGCCGTGCGTGAGCTCAAAAAGCGCGGTCTGACCGTTGACGGAAAAGCGCTCGGCACGTTTGCGCTGCTGGGACTGATGGGTATCGCGGTGAGTATGTCGCTGTATCAGCTCGCCGTCACGCGCGTGCAGGCGTCGGTCGTCGGCGTGCTGTTTTCGAGCAACCCCGTGTTCGTGACGCTGTTTGCGTTTTTGCTGCTGCGGGAGTCCATCTCCAAAAATCAACTCCTGGGTCTCGCGCTCGACGTGGTCGGCATCGTGCTCATCATCCAGCCGTGGCATCTGAAGCTTGACGCGCTCGGCGTGACGTATATTCTGCTGGGCACGCTGCTGTTCGCGCTCTACGGCGTGTGCGGCAAGCGGCAGTGCGCGCGCTTCGGCGGTCTTGTCGTGTCGTGCTTCAGCTTTCTGCTCGGCGCGGCCGAAATGATGGTGCTCGCCGCGCTGACGCACATTCCCTCCGTCTCCGCCGCGCTGACCGCCGCCGGACTGGACACGTTTGCGAACATCCCCTTTCTCACGGGCTACACGGCGGCAAATCTGCCGATCGTCCTCTATATCTACATCGGCGTGACCGGCATCGGCTTTACGTGTTACTTCCTGTCGATGGAGGTCACGAGCGCGCAGACGACATCGCTCGTGTTCTTCTTTAAGCCTGCCCTCGCGCCGCTGCTGGCGTTCCTCATCCTGCACGAGGCCATCCCGGGCAATATGCTCGCCGGCATCGCGTGCATCCTCTGCGGCAGTCTGGCTTCCATCTTACCCGGCCTGCTCGCGCAAAGGCGCGGCGTACCGGCCGGTGTCTGTGAGCAGAAGCCCGAACGCTGAGTCCGCCCTTTCACGACATATATCACGCCCGCAGCAGCCGCTGCGGGCGTTTTTACATTTTCTTCACAAAATTCCGCTTGACTGCACGATGCAGTTGTGCTATTGTCTTAATTGCTTAATACAGTGATACGCATTTTGGACAGGAGGCACACCATGAACTGGAACATTCGCAACGACGCGCCTGTCTACACGCAGCTCGTGGATCAGATCGCCCGCGCGATCATACTCGGTCAGTTTCCGCCGGGAGGCAGGCTGCCGTCGGTGCGGGAATTCGCGGCCGACGCCGGCGTGAACCCGAACACGATGCAGCGCGCGCTCGCCGAGCTGGAGCGGCTGGAGCTCATCCGGACGCAGCGCACGGCCGGGCGCACCGTGACGGAGGACATCGCGCGCATCGAACGGGAAAAGCGTCGGCTGGCACAGGCCGGCATCGACGCATTCTGGCAGGCGCTGGCGCAGCTCGGCTACGACCGGGCGCAGGCGCTCGAGCTGCTGCGGCAGGATCTGCGGCAGGCAAAGGAGGACTAACAAACATGGCAATTCTCGAATGCAGAGGGCTGTGTAAGAGCTACGGCGCAGAGCCGGCACTTGACCGCGTGGATCTCGCGATCGAGCCGGGGCGCATCGTCGGTCTGCTCGGCCCGAACGGGAGCGGCAAGAGCACGCTCATCAAGCTGGCAAACGGTCTGCTGACGCCGGATGCCGGGGAAATCCTCATCGACGGCATGGCGCCGGGCAAGGACACGAAGAAGATCGTCTCCTACCTGCCGGAGCGCACCTATTTCGCCGACTGGATGACGGCGCTGCAGCTGCTGGACTTTTTCGGCGATTTTTACGACGACTTTGACCGCGCCGCCGCCGTGCAGATGATGCAGCGGCTCGGCATCCAGCCCAAGCAGCAGATCAAGCAGATGTCCAAGGGCACGCGCGAAAAGGTGCAGCTCATCCTCGTCATGAGCCGCAAGGCAAAGCTCTACCTGCTCGACGAGCCGATCGGCGGCGTCGACCCAGCGACGCGCGACTACATTCTCAGCACCATCATCTCCAACTACAACCCTGAGGCCGCCGTCGTCATCTCCACGCACCTGATCGCCGACGTGGAGAGCATCCTTGACGACGTGGCGTTTCTCAGCCGCGGGCATCTGCTGCTGCAATCATCGGCGGATGACCTGCGCGCCAAGGAGGGCAAATCGGTGGACGCTGTGTTCCGGGAGGTATTCAGATGTTAGGAAAACTGTTGAAGCAGGACTTTCGCGCCACGGCGCGCATCATCCTGCCGGTCTATGCGGCCGTGCCGGTGCTCGGTCTGTTCACGGGGCTGATCATCCGCCTGTGTGAAAGCCAGTCGAATATCTGGATCAGCATCCTCGGCTCGCTCGTGTCGTTTGTGTTCTCGCTGGCGCTCATCGCCGCCGTCGTGACGACAGTCGTGCTGATGATCCTGCGCTTTTACCGCAACCTCATGACCGATGAGGGATACCTGATGTTCACGCTGCCGGTCTCGACGACGGAGCTGATCTGCTCGAAGCTGATCGTCTCGGTCGTGTGGTTTCTCGGTGCGCTCGCCGTCGATGCGCTCGGTCTGCTGGTGACGGGCCGCTTCGGCTCGTATCAGGATGCGGTCCGCTTTCAGGTCACCTACACGTTCGGTATGCCCATGACCGGCGCACAGAGCGCGGGGCTTATCATCGAGTTCGTCGCGTTCCTGCTGCTGTGCTGCGTCGCGCTGTGCCTGATGACGTATGCCGCCATGGCGATCGGGCAGAGCTTCAAAAAGAACAAGGGGCTCATGTCCGTCGTGTTCTTCTTCGTGCTCTGGATCGGCACGCGGATGCTGCTGACGCTGATCTTCGGGCTCATCTTCGGGCTCGGCGCACAGCCGCTCCCGGCCATGACCGCGATGCCGCTGCTCAAGAGCATATACATCCTGCTCGGCTGTGCCTGTGTGGGCGCGTTGGCATTCTGTGTGGGCTTCTTCTTCCTCACGCACGGTATGCTGCGCAAGCACCTGAACCTGCAATAACGCAGCAAAAAACACCCGGTATTGGCTTTTCCAATACCGGGTGTTTGCTTATGGGATCAACAGGAGCGGATCACTTCGTGCCGAAGATACGGTCGCCCGCGTCACCGAGACCGGGGACGATGTAGCCGTGCTCGTTGAGGTGATCGTCAAGCGCCGCGACGTAGATGTCCACGTCCGGGTGCTCGGTCTGCATCACCTGCACGCCCTCGGGCGCACCAATGATGCACATGAGCTTGATGTGCTTGCAGCCGACTTCCTTCATGAACTTCACCGCAGCAGACGCGCTGCCGCCGGTGGCGAGCATGGGGTCGACGATGATGACGTCGCGCTCGGCGATATCGGGCGGCATCTTGAAGTAATACTTCACCGGCTCGAGCGTCTGCGGGTCGCGGAACAGGCCGACGTGACCGACCTTGACGTTCGGCATCATGGTGACCATGCCGTCGACCATGCCGAGACCGGCGCGGAGGATCGGCACGATGGCCAGCTTCTTGCCGGCGATGTGCTTGCAGTGTGCCGTGGCGACCGGGGTCTCCACGTCGATCTCCTCAAGCGGGAGGTCGCGCGTGGCCTCGAAGCACATCAGCATGGCGATCTCGGAAATCAGTTCCCGGAACTCCTTGACGCTGGTGTTCTTGTCGCGCAGGATCGAGAGCTTGTGCTGGATCAGCGGGTGGTCAAAAACGTGAACTTTACTCATCTCGTCGTCTCCTTTGTTGCATCCGTATTTCTACTTTCAATCTTTTTCCGCCTCGGCCGCGAGCCGCGCCTGACGTTCCCGCTCGGCCTGCGACAGGCGCAGATAGACCGGGAGCAGCTCCTCCGCCGGGGCAGGTGTCTGCCCGAAGGCGGCCATGGCCACGCCCCACGCACTCTGCACGACCAGATTGCCCGGCGCAAGCACCGCGGGGATGCCCATGTCCAAACACGTATTATAGCACAGCTGTGCGCCATCGCCAACCAGAAAAACGCTTTTCTGCATTTTTTCCAGTTCTGCGCCCAGCTCCGCAAGCGAAATCGCACGGTCCTGACAAAGACGCTGCGGTTTTCCGTCCCGGATCTCAAAGAGCGCGTTGTAGATCTGGCTACGGCGGGCGTCCATGGCCGCGCACACGAGCGCGCCCTCCCCTGCCGCGATGCCGTGATACGCCATGGCCTCGAGCGTCGACACGCCGATGGCGGGCTTCTGCGCGCCCCAGGCGAGACCTTTTGCCGTGGACACGCCGATGCGGATGCCGGTGAACGAGCCCGGTCCGCGCGCGACGGCGATGGCGTCAACGTCCGAAAGCGCAATATTGGTGTCCTTGAGCATCTGCTCTGCCATCGGCAGCAGCGTGCAGCTATGCGTCAGACCGCTGCACTGCTGACTCTGGGCGATGAGCACACCGTCGCGGCACAGCGCCGCCGATGCCGCCTTTGCAGACGACTCCAATGCGAGGATCAGCATGATTTCCCGCTCCCTTCCGTGATGATGATGCGCCGGGTCGTCGGTCCGAGCTTTTCAAAGCGGACAACGACCTCGTCGCCGTAAAAGGCGTCCTCCACGTTCTCGCTCCATTCGACGGCGCAGACCGAGCCGCGGTTGACATAATCCTCCCAGCCGATGTCAAACAGCTCGTCGGCGCTGCCGAGGCGATACATATCAAAATGGATCAGCTCGCGCGGCCCCTCATATTCGTTCACGATCGTGAACGTGGGGCTCGAGACGCGGCACGTCAGCCCCATGCCGCGCGCCATCCCGCGCACGAAGGCGGTCTTGCCGCTGCCGAGCTCACCGTACATGGCCACGACCTTGCCGTCCGGCAGGGCGCGCGCAAAGTCTGCGCCGGCCTGCTCGGTCTCCGCTTCACTGTGGGTCAGATATTCCTGCATGGTATCCCTCCGATTCTGAAGAAGTATTATAGCACGGTTTCGCCCGTTGCGTAAAGCGGTTTTCTGTGATATAATTATTGCCGATTTCAAAACGCCGGTTTGGCGGAAAGGAGGCCATCTTGAAAAAAGCACTGTCCTACGCAAAGGAGTTTTTTCACCGAGCGGATATTTTCCTGCTCGTGATGGGTCTCATCTGCGCCACGTTCGGCATCATCGTCATCTCGAGCGCCACGGCATCGTATCACTCGGCCAAGTATGTCATCGTGCAGAGCGCGTCGCTCATCCTCGGTGTGGTCGCGTTTGTCGCCATGACCGTGCTGGATGTGGACGTTCTGGCCGACAAGTGGCAGATCCTGAGCGCATTCAACGTGTTGTTTTTGCTGCTGCTGATCCCCTTCGGTGTGAGCGACAATACCGGCAACACCGGCTGGCTGCGCTTTTTCGGCATCGGCATCCAGCCGACGGAGGTCGTCAAGCTCACGTTCATCATCGTGCTGGCAAAGCAGATCAGTTACCTGAAGGAATACCACGATCTCAACTCCGTGTGGTCGGTCGCGCAGCTGGCCGCCCACTTCGCGCTGCTGTTCGGGCTGATCCTCCTCGTGTCGTCCGACCTCGGCTCGGCACTGATCTTCTTTTCCATCTTCCTCGTGATGCTCTTTGCCGCCGGTTTTGCGCTGCACTGGTTCGCCATCGGCTTTGCGGCCATCGCCGCGATGATCCCGCTGCTGTGGAACTTCGTGCTGCATGACTATCAGAAAAAACGCATCCTCGCGCCGTATGTGCCGAGCGTCGACCCGACCAACACCGGCATCAACTGGCAGCCGCACCAGAGCAAGATCGCCCTCGCCTCCGGCCAGTGGACCGGCGCAGGACTCGGCAACGGTACGCAGAGTCAGTCCAATGCCCTCGCCGGCAAGCACACCGACTTCATCTACGCCGTCATCGGCGAGGAGCTCGGCATGATCGCCTGCATCCTCGTCATCGTGCTGCTGCTGATCATCATCATCCGCTGCGTCATGGTCGGCATCCGCTCGGGCAGCAACATGGGCTCGCTCGTGTGCTTCGGTGTGGCCGCATTTTTGACGTTCCAGACGTTTGAGAACATCGGCATGTGCATCGGCATCACACCCGTCATCGGCATCACGCTGCCGTTTTTCAGCTACGGCGGCTCATCGCTGTTCACATCCTTTGCCGCGCTCGGCATGGTTTCCGGCATCCACTTCCGGCCAAAGCCAAAGCGCAACAGCATCTATTACTGACCCGCTTCCCCGGCAGGCTTCCGACAGGCCTGCCGGGGCTTTTTTCTGCCGAGAGACAGAAAGCACCCGGCCTAACGGTCGGGTGCTTTCCGCAAAAACATAGAAGGGGGAGAGAGAAAAAGCAGGTTGGCTGCCTCAGCCGCCCTGACAGGCGGCGCAGTCGTGCGTCGAGAACAGATCCGCGTCGTAGGCGATGCCGTTTTTATCGTAGTAGTCCTTCACGGCCGCCTTGACCGCCTCCTCGGCGAGCACGGAGCAGTGGATCTTCTGCGCCGGGAGTCCGTCGAGCGCTTCAATGACCGCCTTGTTGGACAGCTCCAGCGCCTCAGAGACCGGCTTGCCCTTGATCATCTCGGTCGCCATCGACGAGGACGCGATCGCGCTGCCGCAGCCGAAGGTGTTGAACTTCACGTCCGTGATGATGCCGTCCCTGACCTTGATATACATACGCATGATGTCGCCGCACTTGGCGTTGCCGACCTCGCCGACACCGTCGGCGTCGGGCATTTTGCCGACGTTGCGCGGATGCTCAAAATGGTCCATGACCTTTTCACTGTACAATGCCATAAGAATGCCTCCTTTATGCAAATTCGCAGTCTGTCTGTTAGATCTGGTGCCGGCGCACGCCGGTCTCCAGCTCGTCCCACACCGGGGAGATGCCGCGCAGGTAGTCGACCACCTGACGGACGTTTTCGACGATGTACGCCATCTCTTCATCCGTGTTGTATTCGCCCACGGACAGGCGCAGCGAGCCGTGCGCGACCTCGTGCGGCAGCCCGAGCGCCAGCAGCACATGGCTGGGATCAAGCGAGCCGGAGGTACAGGCGCTGCCGGAGGAGGCGGCGATGCCCTTGCGGTCGAGCAGGAGCAGCAGCGACTCGCCCTCGATGCCCTCGAAGCAGAAGTTCACCGTGCCGGGCACGCGCTGCGTGCGGTCTCCGTTGAGCCGCGCGTGCGGGATGGACGAGAGCCCTGTGATGAGCGTCTCGCGCAGGCGCGTGACCTTGCGCATATTCTCATCCATATGCTCGACCGCCTCGCGCAGCGCCGCCGTCATACCGGCGATGCCCGGCGTGTTTTCCGTGCCGCCGCGCTTGCCGCGCTCCTGCGCGCCGCCCTCGATGATACTCGTGAGCGGGATGCCGCGCTTGGCGTACAGAAAGCCGACGCCGCGTGGTCCGTGGAATTTGTGCGCCGAGCACGAGAGCATATCAATATTCATCTCCTGCACGTTCACGGGTACATGGCCGAGCGCCTGTACCGCGTCCGTGTGAAACGGGATGCCCCGCTCGCGGCAGAGCGCGCCGATGGCCTGAATGGGCTGGAGCGTGCCGATCTCGTTGTTGGCGAACATGACCGACACGAGCGCCGTGTCATCCCGAATGGCCGCCGCCACGTCCTCGACGCGGACAACGCCGTTTTCGTGCACGTCCAGCAGCGTCACCTCAAAGCCCTGCCGGCGCAGCTTATCAAGCGTGTGCAGCACCGCATGGTGCTCAAATTTTGTGGAGATGAGGTGCTTTTTTCCCTTGCGCGCACCGTTCATGGCGGCTGAGATGATGGCCTGATTGTCGGCCTCGCTGCCGCCGGAGGTGAACACGATCTCCCGCGGGTCCGCCGCGCCGATCAGCCGCGCGATCTCGGTGCGGCAGGCCAGCAGATGCTCCGCCGCCTCCTGACCGAGGGTGTAGAGCGTGCTGGGATTGCCGTATATCTCATCAAAGTACGGAAGCATGGCTTCCTTGGCGGCGGCAGAAAGCTTCGTGGTCGCCGCATTGTCTGCATAAACACGCATGAGCCTGTCCTCCTTGTAAGTAAATTTTTAATTCCTATTTGCTTTGTGGGTAAATAGTACCACGTATTCCCCATCTTGTCAATAGGAATTTGCGAAAAAGAAAAATCGGGGAAAGAGAATGCGTCTCTCCTTCCCCGACCGTACCGGTCACACCTTGCCGTCGAGCAGATCCTGCACGGAAACGCCGGACAGGTAGTTATCCATGACGGCATCGAGCTTTTTCCACATCGGCAGCGTCAGGCACTGCTGCGCACGCTCGCAGCAGCTCTCCCCGGATTCGAGGCACGCCACGGCAGCCATACTGCCCTCGGTGCTGTGCAGCACCTGCGCGACCGTGATGTCGCACGCCGGCCGGCTCAGGCAATAGCCGCCCTCCTTGCCGCGCTGGCTGAGGACAAGACCCGCGCGGTTGAGCGCCGCCGCGATCGCCTCCATATATTTCAGGGACACGTTTTGCCGCTGTGCCACGGTCTTGAGCGAGATGAAGCCCTCATCGCAGTGCTGCGCCAGGTCGGTCATCAGGCGCAGCGCGTAGCGTCCCTTCGTTGAGATCACCATGGTCTGTTGCCTCCTTGCATACAGGTGTTAACCATAATATACTATCAAATCGCAAGGAATTCAAGTCGGTTCTTTCCGGCTTGCGCAAAACGCCGGAGATACGCTCTCCGGCATCTGATGCGTTCAGGCCTCCTGCGCCGCCACGACCGGCTCGACCGCACGCATGGCGTCGAGCGTGCGCGTCAGCAGCTCGTCCAGACTCCAGCCGAGCAGGTCTGCGCCGCGCTGAATGACCTCGCGCGAGCAGCCGGCGGCAAAGCCGCTGCTCTTATACTTCTTCTTGAGGGACTTGAGCTCCATGTCCTGCACGCTCCTGGACGGACGCATCAGCGCCGCCGCGCCGATCAGACCGGTCAGCTCATCGGTCGCAAAGAGCACCTTTTCCATCTCGTGCTCCGGCACGATGTCGACCGTGATGCCGTAGCCGTGGCTCGCCGTGGCATGGATGAGGCGCTCATCCAGACCGCGCTCGCGCATGATCTCCTGCGAGCGGATGCAGTGCTGATCGGGGTATTGCTCAAAGTCCAGATCATGCAGCAGACCGACAATGCCCCAAAAGTCCACCTCGTCGCCATAGCCGAGCTCCTGCGCGAAATAGCGCATGACGCCCTCGACCGTTCTGGCATGATGCAGATGAAACGGGTCGTGATTGAATTCCGTCAGCAGCGCCCAAGCCTGTGCGCGATCCAGCTGTTCGCTCATCGTGAAAGCCTCCTTAATGCATATCGTTTTTGTAGGTGTAAGAAAGAATGGTATTAAGATAGCACACACGCAGACAGATATCAAGCAAAAATTTCAGGAATCCTCGTCATTTTCTTGCGCAAATACAACGCGCACCGCAGGTTTCCGCGCAAAAATTTCGGCCGATTTTTGCCGCATTTGTCACAGTTTTGCGCTTTTTGTGAGCAAAATAGACGAGGCAGTCGATGGAATTCCATTGCTTTTTGTCAAAATGTATGCTATGATATGCACAGTATGTATGCATCCCGTGTGATGTGTGCTTACAGAAGCGTCCGATGGTCTGTCGGGAGCAACGGCAGATCATCTTCGTAATCAAAGAAAAAGGAAGGATGTATTTCATGGACGAAAAGTATAGCGCGCTGTTTACTCCGTGGAAAATTGGCAATGTTGAGATCCCGAACCGCATTGTTCAGTGCTCCATGGGCGGCACCTCTCTGTTTGGCTGGCTGGAGCCGTGCCACTTCGATAAGGAAGCTGCGAACTTCCTGCTGACCCGCGCCAAGGACGGCGTCGGTCTCGTGCTCCCGGGCATGCAGTGTGTCCGCGACACCATGGGCCGCAGATGGCTCTATCAGAACAAGAAGATGTTCAAGGAGCTCGCCGAGTACATGGTCGAGTATCACAAGACCGGTTCGAAGCTGTTCATTCAGCTCGCCGCCGGCTTCGGCCGTTCCATGGCCGTTGCCCCCTGGATGGTCACCCTGAACAACAATAAGGTCCTCGGCGCGCTCGCCAGACCCGTGATCGACGTCAGCTACTGCTGCGCGTCCGCTTCCGCCACCCCGAACCGTTGGCAGGAGGATATGCTCTCCCGTCCGATGACCGTGGAAGAGATCCATGAGATGGTCGATGCGTTCGGCAAGACCGCGAAGCTGCTGCGTGAAGCCGGCGTCGACGGCGTTGAGATCCACGCTGTCCACGAGGGCTATCTGCTTGACCAGTTCACCATCGCCAACTGGAACCATCGTACCGACGAGTACGGCGGCTCGTTTGAGAACCGTTTCCGTTTCCCGGTCGAGGTCGTGCAGTCCATCAAGCGTCAGGCCGGCGCCGACTTCCCGGTGTCCCTGCGTTACTCCGTCGTCTCCAAGACCAAGGCCTGGGGCAAGGGCGCGATGCCGTACGAGACCGACTTCGAAGAGTTCGGCCGCGACATGGCCGAGTCCGAGAAGGCCATCAAGTACCTGGGCGATGCCGGCTACGACATGTTCAACTGCGACAACGGTACTTACGACGCATGGTACTGGGCACATCCGCCTCAGTATATGCCCGACAACTGCAACCTCGAGTACGTCGAGCACATCAAGAACTTCACCGACAAGCCCGTCGCCTGCGCCGGCCGTATGGATCCGGTCAAGGCCGCGGAAGAGATCGCTGCCGGCCGTCTTGACGCAGTTGCCATCGCGCGTCAGAACCTCGTCGATCCCGACTGGGTCACCAAGATCCGTCAGGGCCGTCAGGACGAGATCAAGCCCTGCATCCGCTGCCACAACGGCTGCTTCAACTTTGCGAAGTTCAAGGGCACCGCGAACATCCAGAGCACGCAGGACTCCCTGCATCTGGGCCGCTGCGCGCTGAACCCGACCACGATGCAGCACAACAAGTATAAGATCGTTCCGACCAAGAGCCCGAAGAAGGTCGCCATCATCGGCGCCGGCATCGGCGGCATGGAGTGCGCGCTCGTGCTCAAGCAGCGCGGCCACAAGCCGGTCATCTTCGAAAAGACCAACGAGCTCGGCGGCCTGTTCCTCACCGCTTCCGCGATGAGCTTCAAGGAGAACGATAAGGAACTCATTGAGTGGTACAAGAAAGAAGTCGAGAAGCAGGGCATCGACATCCGCTTCAACACCGAGGTCACCGACCTTGGCACCATGCGCGGCTTTGACGAGATCATCGTGGCTACCGGCTCCGTGCCGAGAACCATGCCCATGATCCCGGGCTTCGAGAAGACCCTGAGCTTCACCGAGCTGCTCAAGGAGAAGAAGGAAGTCGGCGACAAGGTCCTGTTCTTCGGCGGCGGCCAGTCCTCCTGCGAGGCGGCTTACGACCTGATCCTTCAGGGCAAGCACCCCATCATCGTCGAGTACGCCGGCGACCTGGTCGCGGCTCAGGCCACCTGCCTTGCCAACACCTCCTTCCTGCGTGACGCGATGGAGTACCACAAGGTCCCGACCTACCTCGAGTCCACCGTGACCGAGATCAAGGACAACGGCGTCACCGTCAAGAACGTCAAGACCGGCGAGACCTTCTTCGTCGAGTGCGACAACGTCGTCAACGGCATCGGCTTTGTCCCGACTCCGGTCGGCGGTAAGGACAACAAGCAGGTCTTCCGCGTGGGCGACTGCGTTGCCATCGGCAACCTGCGCACCGTCATCTGGCGTGCCTGGGACGTCTGCATGAAGATCTGATCCCATCCCTACAAACGCGAAACTCCCTCCGGTTTTCCGGAGGGAGTTTTTTGCTGTCAGAAAGCATTCCTTTTGACACAGAAATCGCCCCCGAGAGCCGAAGGCTCTCGGGGGCGTCGTCTCTTTATCTGACTATTTGCCGCGTCCGGCTCACTCGCCCTGCGCGCGCAGCCAGCCGCTCGCCACGCCGGGGTAGTTCGTGATGATGCCCTCGCAGCCCCAGCGGTGGAGCTGCTCCAGACCCGCCATATCATTGACGGTCCAGACATTCATCTTCACGCCGTGCTCCTTGCAGTCGCGCACGTTCTCATCCGTGAGCAGCTCGATCGGCGGGTGGTAGCAGGCGAAGCCCGCCTGCTCGCAGTAGCAGCCGGGGAAACCGCCGATGCTGTCCTCGAGCACGAGCGCGCCGACTTCGACCGCGTTGCCGCTGATCTCGAGGATGCGGCGCAGCGAGAAGTGGTTGAACGATGAGAACATGACCTTGTGCTCCAAACCGTAGCGCTCGATGGTGGCCCAGATCTTGCGCTCGATGTCGTGATAGTAGATCTTGTCGGTCTTGATCTCGATGTTGTGCCCGACGCTCTCGCCGGACGCCCACTCGCAGTATTCGTCGAACGACGGGATGCGCTCGGGGGCGTATTTGCCCGCGAAGCGTGCAGCGGCGTTGAACTGCTGCAGCTCGTCGAACGTGTGGTCGCAGATGCGGCCCGTGCCGTCGGTCGTGCGGTCCAGGCGCTCGTCATGGATGACGACGAGGCGGCCGTCGCGCGTCTCATGCACGTCCATCTCGATCGCGTCGCAGCCGACCTTGACTGCCTCGCGGAACGAGAGCATCGTGTTTTCCGGATAAGCACCGCTGTAGCCGCGGTGTGCCATAACTTTCATGCAATTGTCTCCCTTAATAAATGAGATTCGGTATCAGCAGCGTGATGCCGGGAATGTACGTCAGCAGCAGCAGCGCAATGAGCAGCGCGATGATAAACGGCACACATTCCTTGATAAATTCCTGCATCTTGCAGTCCGTGATGGACACGCAGGTGAACATCATCGAGCCGAACGGCGGAGTCAGACCGCCGATCATGATGTTGACGTTGCAGACGATGCCGAAGTGCACCAGGTCGATCCCGGCGGCCTTCACGATCGGCACCATGAGCGGAGCGAGGATGATGAGCGCCGCGCCGCCCTCGAGGAACATACCGACGATGAGCAGCACGATGTTCATGACCAGCAGCACGAGGAACTTGTTGCTGGCAAAGCTCGTCACGGCGTTGAGCAGCATGGTCGGGATGTTCTCCCAGTTGAGGTAATAGCCGAACACGGTCGCCGACACGATGATGAGCATGACGGTGGCGGTGCCGGAGATGGTCTCGCGCAGGATGGGGATGAAGTGCTCCTTGCGCAGGCCCTTGTAGACGAACTTACCCACGATCAGGCAGTAGAGCACGCCCACACCGCCGGCTTCCGTCGGCGTGAAGATGCCAAAGCGCATGCCCATGATGATGCCCAGTGGGAAAAACAGCGCCCAGAAGGACTTGAGCGCCTGGCGGCCGATCTCGCCGAGCGTCGCACGGCGCGGGCGGGACGGCGCGTAGCCGCGCTTTTTGGAGATGATCGCCACGGCGATCATCAGCATCACAGCCATGAGCAGACCGGGGATGTAGCCGGCGGCAAAGAGCTGACCGACGGATGCACTGGCGATCAGGCCGTAGACGATGAGGTTGATGCCGGGCGGGATGATGGGCGTGACGCACGAGGATGCCGCCGTGATTGCGGCGGAAAAGCCCTTGCCGTAGCCGCGCTTTTCCATCTCGGGCACGAGCAGCTTGCACTCCATGGCGGCGTCGGCGTTGGCCGAGCCGGAGCAGCCGCCCATGAGCATGCTCAGCAGGACGTTGATCTGCGCAAGGCCGCCGGGCAGGTGACCGGTGAGCGCATCGGCGAAGTCCATCAGCCGCGCGCTGATGCCGCCGTAGTTCATGATCGAGCCGCACATGATGAAAAACGGGATCGCAAGGAACGGGAACGACTGCGTGGACGTGATGAACTTCTGCATCAGCAGGTACGGCACGGTCGTCGTGTCAATGAAGCCGAAATAGGTCAGTGCCGCGGCAAAGAGCGCGTAGGCGATCGGGATGCCCGTGAAATACAGCACGAGCGCGATGATGATCGGCAGGATCGAAAGGAACGTGCTCATGCGTCCACCTCCCCGTCAAGTTTGTTGCCGCTCTTGAGGTCTTTGATGAAAATGACGAGCGAGTAGATCGTCATCAGGCCGAAGCCGATGACCAGCGCCGTGTTGACCGCGCTGGACGGCAGCTTCGTGATCGGCATGCGCTTGATCCAGGACGACTGGATAAACTGCACGCTGAGCATCGTGATGTAGCCGTTGATGACCACGAGCAGGGCGCTGGTGATCAGGTGCACGGCTCTGCGCGCGCCGGCGGGCAGCTTCTCCACGAGCAGGTCAACGCCGACGTGCTGGTGCTTGCGGTAGGCGTAGGCCGCACCGATGAACACCGAGTACACGAAGCAGGAGGTGGCAATTTCCTCGCTCCAGACAATGATATAGTTAAACAGTTTTCGCGTGATCACGTTGACGATGACGAGCACGATCGTCACGATCATCATCGCGCCCGCGATATACGCGTCGAGATTTTTCAGTACTTTTTTCAAATTCGCTTCCCTCTGCTTTCTGTGGCTTTGCTCAGCAATGCCGGGTGTCCGGCAGCATGTGCGGGACACCCGGCATAAAAAGCCGGTATGGGGCTTCCGGCCGTCCGTCAGCGCGCAGCGCTCACTTATTGGCCTGGCGGTACTCGGCAAGGATGGCCTGCGCCTGCTCGTAGAAGGTGGGCGTCACGCCGTCTTCCTTGACCATGCGATCAAACTCCGGCTGCACGGCGGCGCGGAACGCATCGACATCGACCTCGTTGAACGAGCAGCCCTGCTCCTTCTCGAGCTTGGCCTTCGTCTCGGCAAAGGAGGCGTTGGTGAAGTCGGTCAGTTCCTTAGCGCCCTTGGTGAACTCTTCCTGGATAATGGTGCGGTACTCTTCCGGGATGCTGTTCCAGACCTTGGTGCTGATGTAGGCGCCGCAGGTGCCGACAAGGTGGTTGGTCAGGGACATGTTCTTGCACACCTCGGCGCTGCCGTTGGTGGAGTAAGCGTTCATGTTGCCTTCCAGACCGTCAATGACGCCCTGCTGCACGGCGGAGATCGTCTCGGAGAACGGCATGCCGGTGGGCGTGGCGCCCATGGCGGTGAGGCAGTTGATGTACATGGAGCTGTTGGGCACGCGGATCTTCATGCCCTTAAGGTCAGCGGGGGTCTTGATGACCTTATTGGTCTGCATGCAGCGCATGCCGACGTTGAAGTCGAGCGCGAGCACGTGGATGCCGTAGTTATCTTCGAGCTTCTGGCACATATTCTTTACCAGATCGGACTGGCAGACGTAGGAGTACTCATCGATGCTGTTGTACATCATGGGACCGATGAGTGCTTCAAAGTCGATGTCGTAGTCGGCAAGGTAGGAGGGGTCTTCGCAGGCGATCCAGTCGGCGCCGTTGACGACCTGCTCGATGTTGTCCTTATAGACGGCGAGCTGGCTGGAGTCGTAGCACTGGATCTCGATCGCGCCGTTGGTGCGCTCCTTGATGCGCTGGGCGACCTGCTGCATCTCGATCGTGAGCTGCTCGGTCGGAGCAAAGACGTGGCTGAGCTTGAGCGTGAGGTGGTAATCATCGTTCGCGCCGGCCTTATCGCCGCCGCCGCCGCAGGCGCACAGTGCGAACACCATGGTCAGGGCGAGAAGCATCGCAACAATTTTCTTCAAGGTAGTTCCTTTCTGCTTAAAAAAGCGTTGAATTTTTCTCCGTCATTTTAACGGCTCTCTACATTGAATGGTAGCATTTATGTTCAATGCCGTCAATAAGGGCAGAAATTTTGCTTGCTATTTTTCTGTTTTCGCTATATACTCCTCGTAGAAATTGGTGAAACTGCAAAGGCGAAGCGCCCTTTTTTCGCTGAAAAATGCTTAAATTTTCAACATATGCGCTGTCATCTGTTCTCTACCGGAGGTGCCTATGAGCAGCAAACCCACCCTGCGCGACATCGCCGAGGCGACCGGTGTTTCCACCGCGAGCGTCTCCATGATCCTCAACGGAAAATCGCTGGAGCGCTTTTCCTCTCAGCGCGTGGCGAGCGTTCTGGCTGAGGCCGAGCGCATCGGCTACCGCACGCCGTCCGCCCGCTGCTCCGGCAAGCAGATCGCCGTCCTCTCGCCGTCGGTCTCCAACCCCTACCACACCAAGATGATCACCGGCATCGACGCGGCAGCGCACGCCGCCGGGTATCACACCGCGATCTACAACACCTATTGGAATCCCCGCACGGAGAGCCACCTGCTCGACTCGCTCGACTATTCGCGCGTGGCCGGCATCATCTTCGCCATGACGCCGACGCAGACGGCCAAGGTGCGCGAGCTGAGCCGCCGCGTGCCCATCGTCGCCGTCGGCGACCGCGTCACGGACTGCGGCATCGACACCGTGGACGTGGACAACTTCGGCGCGGCGCAGCTCGTGGCCAAGCACCTCATCGACCTCGGCCACAAGCGCATCGCCTACCTGTCCACGGCGCTCAACGAGCACCACGTCTCCCGTATGCGCCGCGGCGAAGGGCTGCAGGAGGCCTACCGCCTCTGGTGTCCGGAGGGCAGCGTGACCATCTGCTCGCACGTCAACTCCCTCGAGGCGGAGATCACCACGCCCGACCTCGAGTACCGCTCGGGAATGGAGCTGGCCTACAAATGCCTGCGCAACGACAAGATCACCGGCATCGTCGCCATCAATGACATGGTGGCCTTCGGCGTGCTCGACGCGCTGCAGCGCGAAGGCTACCGCGTGCCGGAGGATTTCAGCCTCTGCGGGTTTGACAACGTCACGACCTCGGGCTATCAGCGCATTCAGCTCACGACCGTGGACAACAACACCTTCAGCCACGGCAAGAGCGCCTTCAACCTGCTGCTCGAGCGCATCGAGGGCGGACTCAACAGCCGCGAGGATCAGCCGATCAACCGCGTGGAATACCGCAGCCGGCTCATCGTGCGCGGCAGCACCGGCAAGCCGCGCAGCGGCGGCCTGTAACCAACTCAGAAAGGAATCGCATCCATGGCGTCCGTACTCTCCTACCTGCGTGAACTGAATATCGTCACGATGATGCTGCGCATCCTCCTCGCCGTGCTCTGCGGCGGGCTGATCGGGCTTGAGCGCGAGCGCAAAAACCGCCCCGCCGGTTTTCGCACCTATATGCTCACGGCGCTCGGCGCAACGCTCACCGTGCTGCTGAGCGTGCAGCTCGACCAGATGCTCCACGGACCGTGGCGCGAGGTCGCCGAGAGCATCGGCGCGACGCAGGACGTGTCGCGCTTCGGCGCCGAGGCCGCAAAGGGCATCGGCTTTCTCGGCGCGGGCACGATCATCATCACCGCCCGCCAGCAGGTCAAGGGTCTGACCACCGCCGCCGGACTCTGGGCGAGCGCGTGTCTCGGTCTCGCCATCGGCGCGGGGTTTTATGCCTGCGCGTTCATCTGCATCGCCTACATGGCGGCCTGTATGTACCTGCTGCCGCCGCTGGAGCAAAAGCTCACCCGCCGGGCGCACCACATCAACATCAGCCTCGAGATCGAGCGCATGGAGCACCTCGGCGCGATCGTCACGCATCTGCACGACGAAAACGTCCGCATTTTCGACTTTGAGGTCAACCGCAACGGCACGGGCCCGCTGGCGAGCTTCCTGTGCCAGTTCAGCGCCATCCTGCCCGAGCGGCGCGACCACCCTGAGCTGCTGGCAGAGCTGTCGGCGCTTGAGGGCGTCATCCTCATCGAAGAGATCTGAGAAGGGAGGCTGTACCATGCTGCATTGTTTTGATCCCATCCGTGATATGACCTTCTGGGCGATCCTCGCCCGCCTGACGCTGGCTGTCATCTGCGGCGGTCTGATCGGCGCAGAACGCGAAGTCAAGCGCCGTCCCGCGGGTTTCCGCACACACATTCTCATCTGCCTCGGCTCCGCCATCACGACGCTCACGAGCCAGTACCTGCTCTTCCAGCACCTGTTTAACGACATCGCGCGTCTCGGCGCGCAGGTCATCTCCGGCATCGGCTTTGTCGGCGCGGGCACGATCATCGTCACGCGCGACAAGCGCGTCAAGGGTCTGACCACCGCCGCCGGACTCTGGGCCGCGGCCATCATCGGTCTCGTCTGCGGCGCGGGCTATGCCGAGTGTGCCATCTTCGCCACGGCCGTCGTGCTGCTGGTCGAGGTGGTGCTCGTGCGGCTGGAGATCCGGCTCACGAGCAAGAGCACCGATCTCACGCTCTACATCGAGTACGCGCACGCCGTGTGCATGGAGTCCGTGCTCGCCCTGCTGCGTGAGCGCAGCATCCGCATCGACAATCTCGAGATCAGCCGCATCTCGGACAGCGACGCCCCCGACGCGCCGCACCACTACTGCGCGCTCATCCCCATCCACAGCCGCACTCCGCTGCGGCCGGGCGACCTGCGCGGCGACCTGACCGCGCTGCCGGACATGCTGGCCGTCGAGGAAATGTAAACGAAAACGAACAAGGGGCGGACGCCGTATGGCGTCCGCCCCTGTGACTGTCAAAAAGTATTACTTTTTGACAAAGGAGTTTGCGGCCTGACTGCATCGCACGCGCTGTCCGCCGGAGGCGGACGGCGCGCACGTTTGCAGGCCGAGCGGTATTTTCTCCGCCGCGCATGTCGCCGGAGAAAATGATTGAACTTTCTTTCGCCGCTCCGGCGGCGAAACTCTGCGAGGCTCTTGAGATAAGCTGAGAGGGCGGGCGCCGCATGGCGTCCGCCCCCGGTTGTTCTTCAAGATGTTTTGCGGCGTTTTCTCAGCGCAGCGTGCCGAGATACCCCTCGAGGATCAGGCTCGCCGCGACGGCGTCGACCGTCTGGCGGTGCTTTTTCTCCTTGCGGCCGTTGGCGTGCAGGATGCCGTGCGCCTCGATGGAGCTGCGCCGCTCGTCCCAGAGCACGACCTCCAGCCCCGTCGCCTCCGTGAGCAGGTGCGCGACGGCGCGGCTCTTTTCCGCGCGCGGACCTTCCGTGCCGTCCATATTCTTCGGCAGCCCGAGCACGATGCGCTCCACGCCCTCGGTGCGCACCACGTCCGCGATCGCCGCGACCGCACGCTCCAGATTCCACTCCGTGAGCGTCCACGCCCGGCCGCAGAGCGTGGCCGAGGCGTCCGAGAGCGCCAGCCCGATGCGCGCGTCGCCGTAATCAATGCCCAGAATTCTCATCGTGTTCCCTCCGCAGATAGGTTCGGATCGCGCCCGCCATATACAGTGAGCCGACCGCGCAGATGACATCGTCCTCCCCCGCCTGCGCGAGTGCGAGCGCCGCCGCCTGCGCGGGGTCGGGGCAGACCGTCACCGGTTTTCCAAAACGCTGCAAATACGCCCCCAGCTCCGCCGCCGGCAGCGCACGCGGCGAGAGCGGCGTTGCCGCGATGTAGGACGCGGCATACGGGTCGAGCGGCGCGATCAGATTGGGGTAGTCCTTATCCGCGAGCACGCCCACGAGCAGCGTGATGCGCCGGCCGGGGAAATAGCGCGCGAGATTGTCCGCCACCGTCTGTGCGCACTGCGGGTTGTGCCCGCCGTCAAGCACGAACCACGGCACGCGCCGCAGCACCTCAAACCGCGCCGGCCAGCGCACCTGCGCCAGCCCTGCGTGCACGGCCGCATCCGGGATGCGCCAGCCGCGCGTGCGCAGCGCCGCCACCGTCTCGAGCGCGACGGCCGCATTGCGCAGCTGATGCCTGCCGAGCAGCGGCAGGTCATACACCGCGCCGCGATAGGAAAAGCGCTGCCCGTCAACGCTGTCGCGCAGCGGCTCAATGGCGTCCGCGTCCGCCTCCGTGAGCGGGATGTCCAGCCGGGCGCACGTCTCGTGCAGCACCGCGCGTACCTCCGGCACCTGCGGATAGCTGACGGCGCACGTGCCGGGCTTGAGGATGCCCGCCTTCTCGCGCGCGATCTGCGCGAGCGTGTCGCCGAGGATCTCCGTGTGATCCAGCCCGATGTTCGTGATGACGGCGCACGCCGGCGCGCCGATGACATTCGTCGCGTCCAGCCGCCCGCCGAGCCCGACCTCTAACACCACGACATCGCAGCCGCGGCGCTGAAACCAGAGCATGGCCGCCGCCGTCACAAGCTCAAACTCCGTCGGCTGGTCGTCCATGGCCGCAATGCACGGCTGCAGCGTCTCGCACGCGGCCGCCAGCTCCGCATCCGGGATCGGCTGCCCGTTTACCTGCATACGCTCGGCGAATTGCTCGAGAAACGGGGACGTGAACAGCCCCGTCGTATAGCCTGCCGCCTGCAAGACGGCCGCGAGCATCGCCGCCGTGCTGCCCTTACCGTTCGTGCCCGCGATATGCACGAATTGCAGCGTATCCTGCGGGTCGCCGATGCGGTGCAGCAGCTCGCGCACGCGCGACAGCCCCGGACGGGATCCGCGCCACTCGACGCCCTGGATCAGCGCCCGCGCCTCTTCTATGGTCATTACGCAGTACCTCCCGCGTGAAAAAATCAAACGGAAAAATTATAGCACATTTCATGCCGCGCGGCAACCTGCGCCCTTGCAATTTGCCCACGGCGGGAGTAAACTATAAAATGCTCGCTTTTTCGCCGGTTTTCTCCGGTTTTCTAATTTTTGCCCAAGGGTGGTATGCGTATGGATAATTTCATCATTTCTGTCAATGCGATCCTGCCGATGTTCCTCGTGATGGCGCTCGGCTACGGCGCGCGCTGTCTCGGCTGGATTCGCCGGGAGGAGATCGCAAACATCAACAAGGTCGCCTTCCGCATCTTTCTGCCGTGCCTGCTGTTTTATAATGTGTACTGCTCCGATCTGTCCGGCTCGTTTGACCCGCTGCTGATCGCCTATGCCGCCGGCGGCGTGCTGCTGTCGTTTGCACTCGCGCTCGGCTACACGCTGCTCACGGAAAAGCTGCCGGAGCGCCGCGGCGTGATGATCCAGGGCATGTTTCGCAGCAACTACGTCATCATGGGCATCCCCGTGGCGACGGCGCTGCTCGGCGCGGATCAGCTCGGCACGGTCTCGATCCTGATTGCGATCATCGTGCCGATTTTCAACATGATGTCCATCATCGTGCTGGAGATATTTCGCGGTCAGAAGCCGAAGCCGCTGCACATCCTCGGTCAGATCGCAAAAAACCCGCTCGTCATCGCCTCCGTGCTCGGCGTGCTGGCGCTGGCGGCAAAGATCCGCCTGCCGTACATCCTTGAAAAGACGGTGCAGAGCGTGAGCGGCATCGCCTCGCCCCTGCAGCTGTTTTTGCTCGGCGCGTTTTTCCAGTTCTCCGGCCTGCGGCGCTATGCGCGCGAGCTCACGGCTGTCGTGGCGGCAAAGCTCGTCGTGTTCCCGGCGCTGTTTCTCGGGCTCGGCGCACTGCTCGGCTTCCGGGATGCGGCGTTCGTGTCGCTGCTGGGTGTGTTCGCCTCGCCGACCGCCGTCAACTCCTTCACCATGGCGCAGCAGATGGGCGGCGACGCGGAGCTTGCGGGCGACACCGTCGTCGTGACCTCGGCCGTGAGTATGCTGACGATGTTTTTGTGGGTCTTTTTGTTCAAATCCCTTGGGATGTTCTGAGCGTCCGGGCTTCACAAATCGGATGAAATGGCGTATAATATTTTATTACGCAACAATTCATCATGATATAAAGAGGGCAACACCATGAATTTTCGAATGATCGGGCAGGTCATCGGCCGCGTGCTGTGCATTGAGGCCGCGCTGATGCTTCTGCCGATGGTCGCGGCTTTGGCATACGGCGAGACGCCGGCGCCGTTTCTGATCACGATCGCCATCACCGGCGGCATTGGGCTGGCCATGTGGCGCGTGCGCGCAAAATCCGGCGGCATGACCGCGCGCGACGGCTTTTTGATCGTCGGTCTGTCGTGGATCGCCATGTCGCTGTTCGGCGCGCTGCTGTTCGTGCTCACGGGCGACATCCCGAACTACATCGACGCCCTGTTTGAGACGATCTCGGGTCTGACCACGACGGGCGCAAGCGTCGTCACGGCGCCGGAGGAAATGACCCGCGGCGGCATGTTCTGGCGGCTGTTTACGCACTGGATCGGCGGCATGGGCATCCTCGTGTTCGTGCTGGCCGTTCTGCCCATGAGCGGCAACCGCTCGATGCACATCATGCGCGCCGAGGTGCCCGGACCGACGGTCGGCAAGCTCGTGCCGCGCATCCGCAAGACTGCCTCCATCCTCTACCTGCTATACATCGCGCTCACGCTCGTGGAGATGGTTCTGCTCATCGCCGGCGGCATGAGCTTTTACGATGCGCTGCTGCACGCGTTCGCCACCGCCGGCACCGGCGGCCTGTCCACGCGCGCGCTGAGCATCGGCTACTACAACAGCGCCTATATCGACATCGTCGTGGGCGTGTTCATGATACTCTTCGGCGTCAACTTCAGCCTGTATTACCTCATTCTGCTCGGCAACATCCGCACCGCGCTGCGCAACGAGGAGCTGCGCTGGTATCTGGGCGTGATCGCCTTTGCCGTCATCACGATCGCATTTGACATCCGCAATCTCTACGGCGGCGTCGGGCACGCGCTGCGCTATTCGTTCTTCCAGGTCACATCGATCATCTCTACGACCGGCTTTGCCACCGCGGACTTCAATCTCTGGCCGGAATACTCCAAGTTCCTGCTCGTGCTGCTGATGTTTGTCGGCGGCTGCGCCGGCAGCACCGCCGGCGGTCTGAAGCTCTCGCGCGTGATGCTGCTGTTCAAATCCTGCACGATCGAGGTCAAGAAGATGCTGCGCCCGCGCTGCGTGGAAAATGTCCGTCTCGACGGCAAGCCGGTCGACGGGCAGACGGTCTACAACGCCATGACGTTCTTCACGTTCTACATCATCATCCTGCTCATCGCCGGGCTGATCGTGTCGCTCGACGGGCTGGACTTCACGACGAATTTCACCGCCGCGCTCTCGTGCCTGTCCAATGTCGGGCCGGGACTCTCCCTCGTCGGACCGACCGGGAGCTTTGCCATCTTCTCGCCGCTGAGCAAGATCGTGCTCATGATCTGTATGCTGCTCGGCCGTCTGGAGATCTTCCCGCTGCTGCTGCTGTTCGTGCCGTTCACTTGGCGCTGGAAGTGAGCGCAGGCCCCGGATGCCCCATTTGGATAACGATGAACCCCCGCCGCGCAAGACGCGTCTTGCACAGCGGGGGTTTTCCTATGCCGCGGCTCTGAGGCGCAGCCGGTACTCGGCAGGCGGGCAGCGCGTGCGCTGCCGTCAGGCCGCCCACCCCTTTGTCAAAAAGTAAT
>OGNF01000496.1_pt1 | contig 43689 bp, 38 predicted proteins | sample 1573321 | NCBI WGS metagenome assembly OGNF01 (sample SAMEA2581911, study PRJEB24529) | metagenome | biome: Human gut stool | place: China | collected 2011 | reverse complement strand
TTTCCTCACCTCAAACGCTGGAAACAGTACGGCGACTCTGACTTAATACGCAAAGCTGAGACCCTTCTTGCGGAATGTTCTAATGTAACCATAGCCTCTGTCAATAGCGAGGGTTTTCCGCGCCCCGTACCTATGGCTAAAGGTGAAACACAAGGCTGTAATATAATATGGATGGCAACCGGGGCTGATTCAGTAAAGGTTGCTGATTTCAGGCGTAATCCCAAAGCCGGGTTATGCTACGATAAAGGTGGCTCAAGTGTCTGTCTGTGTGGTACTGTGGAAATTATCAATGATGATAGGATCCGCAGGCAGAAATGGCAGGAATGGTATATAAATCATTTCCCGGGTGGGCCTGCTGATCCTAACTATTTGCTGCTTCGCTTCGTCGGTACGGAAGCTACTGTATGGATTGATCATGAATTTGCCCATATTCAATTATAAATTCTTGCCATGAAGAATATCGAGGCAGACAAAGAACTTATAGCGGCATGCGGACTTTACTGCGGTGCATGCCGTAAGTATCTGTCGGACAAATGCCCCGGTTGCCATGATAATGAAAAGGCTACCTGGTGCAAGATAAGGTCTTGCGTCAAGGGGAAGGATTACCATTCCTGCGCTGAATGTAGCGAGTCTGTAACTGAGTGCAAGACATATTCCAATCTAATTGGAAAGATATTCGCCTTTCTTTTCAGGTCAGACCGCCCGGCTTGCATCCGCTATATCCGCGAGCATGGCGAACAGGCTTTCGCCGAGGAAATGACTAAACGTAAATGTCAGACAATCAAACGGAAATAAAATCATGTTTATCGCAATTTTAACATATAAGAAACCGTTGAGCGAGGTTGATAGATTCCTCGCAGCGCACCGTGAATATCTGTCTAAGCATTATGCCGTTGGAGATTTCATCGCCTCAGGGCCACAGACCCCGCGTGTGGGAGGAGTGATTATGATGAAGGCTGAAAGCCGTATGGAGGTTGATGCCATCATTGCGCAAGATCCGTTTAACATCAATGGCATCGCCGACTATCAGATTGTGGAGTTTACTCCGACAAAATTCTGTGATGAGATACTCATGAATATCTTATGATTATGCCGTATATATGAGGTAGACATTACATCCGAAGATAGGAACACATATCACGCGAGGAATATTGTCGGGTACATCACCTTGCGCATTCATGGAATTGTATTGAGAGGACGCGGTACGAAGTAGTATAAAGGGGATAGGGATTCACTTATTTTTTCTTCCCAGGCGACGGCGTAGGTGGTCGATCGACTGTCGCTCGACTGCGTGTATTGCTCGACGCGGGAGCCTGTCGAATACGTGGCAATGTCGTAGGTGTATTCCACGGGGCGGTATTCGCCTGAGAGGTCGGACATAGTCATGCTTTTCACGAGACCGGCCGACTGCCGTCCAAGCACGCCCTGATATGCGAGCGGGAGATAAAATGAATGCACGATGCATCCCTGCACTATCGGGCTGTATTCCGCAGCGATGCCGCCGAAATATGTATATGTCTTAGAGATATGGGGGTAAGCCGGATTTGTGTATTCGGTGTATCTGGTCATGTTGTCGCCGGTCCATTCGAGTTCGGCTGTCCATTCCAGGGGATTCTCTTCGACCCATCCGGCATTGTCGGTGCGCCGCTCGGAAATATTCACGGAGGTGAGGCGCCGCGCGGCATCGTAATGGAATTCCTTGGTGTAGATTTTCATCATCCGGCTGCCGTTTAGGAAGTCTATTCTGACGGATCCTTCTGCGTAGGCGGCTGTCCCGTCGGGATTAAGGCGCAGCTGCTCTCTGAACGTCCTTTTGTCTGCACCATGGTCTTCCTCGGCTTCGATGGCTATTTCCCCGGGCCCGTCGGAATAGATGAATGTTGCCCGATATGAATAACCGCTGCCGGGGACTTCCTCGACGTACTCCCAAGCCTCGACAAGACCCGAGGCATTGTATTTGAAGAGTTCATAGGCGCCGTCGGTGCCGATCCACGACAGACGGAAGTCGGGCGCGGGCTTCGGTTCGTCATTGTCGCTGCAAGAGGTGAGCAACGTGAGCAGAGCAAACAGGGCGGGGAGGTGTCTTTTCATAATGCCGGATTAGTTGTTTGCATAACTAACGCTCTCTTTGGCCCTTTTATTGCCTGTCAGCAATTATTTTGCGCCGTATAGTCTGTTTTGGTCAGAAGATAGAAGTGCTCGGTGCGTCGGTCGCCCAGAGGCGAGAGGACGTCGCGGTTGGTGTGGTGATAGCGGAAACCGCATTTCTCAATGACCCGCCTCGACTTGAGATTTCCGTCGTAGTGGCCGCACCACACTGCATCGAGACCAAGAACGTTGAAACTTCTTTCCAGCAGTGCTTCGACGGCTTCCGGAGCCAAGCCTTGTCCCCAGTATGGTTTGCCGATCCAGTAGCCTATCTCGGCTTCATGCCCTTTCATCGCTGCAGAGTGCGGGTCGTTAGCGAACATGATGCCGCAGCTGCCGACAGGCTCTTCCGTATTTTTCAGTACGACAGCATAGACTTCGGGCGCGGCGAAGACCGTCCGGATGACTTCGAGGCTGTTCTCGACCGACGTATGCACCGGCCATCCGGCGACGGGGCCGACGTCGGGGTCGCAGGCATATTTGAACAGGGCCTCTGCATCGTCGTCGCGCCACGGCCTGAGCACAAGCCTTTCAGCCTGGATCATGCACAAAACGGATATGAAATGGTCAAGGCTTGGCGAGAATCTGGGCGGCGTGGTCGCGGGTCTTGACCTCGCGCGGACCGATGACGCGCTCTACGGCGCCGTCTGGGCTGATGATGAATGTGGTGCGCATAGTGCCCATGTACTTGCGGCCGTACATCGACTTCTCCCCCCATACGCCGAACATTTCTACAAGTTTGTGGTCAGTGTCGGAAATGAGCGGGAAAGGCAGGTCGTTTTTTTCGATGAACTTGCGGTGCGATGCCTCGGAATCGACGCTGACGCCGATCACCTGATAGCCGGCGTCGAGCAGTGTCCGGTAGTTGTCGCGCAAGTTGCAGGCCTGGGCCGTGCAGCCCGAGGTCATGTCTTTGGGATAGAAATAAAGGGCTATGGTGCGGCCGGGGAAGTCGCTGCGGCGCACGGGGTTGCCGTTCTGGTCAGTGCCGAGAAAGTCAGGAACAGTCATAAAAATGAAAAATTTATAATTGAAAATCACGCCGCAGACGGGCGAGCCTGCGGCGTGTGGAGTGGGATGATTGGCGATGTCGTTACCAGCCGAGGATTTCGCGGAGCTTGGGCAGCAGGAAGTCGGCGTAGTGACGGAAGCCGAGGTCGGTGAGATGGATGCCGTCGACAGTGCCGTCGTCCTCGGGGCCGTCAAGACCTTCGGATTCGATGAAGTAGAGGTTGGTATAGCCTTCGTCCTTAAGCCGCTGATAGTTGCGGCGGTAAGCGTCGTTTTTGGCCGGCAGGTATTTGTTGAACATCGAATCGTAGCGGTAGTAGGGATAGAGCGGGCCGGCAAGCATCACGATCGGCGTATTGGGGTGTGCGTCGGCGAGGATCTTCACGAAGTCGTAGGTGAGCGTGTCGCATTGCATCTCGGTGCAGTTGGGCACCGGGTCGAGCAGGAACAGGTCGACATCGGGAATCTGGTTCATGGCGCGGGCCATGCACTGGTCCTGTTTGCCCTCGCCCGAGATGCCGATGTTGACTACCTCGGCGTTGAGCTCGCGGCCGATGATGTTGGTGCCGCACATGCCGGTGCGCGAGGCGCAGCCGCCCTGCAGGATGCTCGTGCCGTAGGCCACTATCTTGCGTTCGGTCGAGATGATCTCAGGATTGCCCGGGGTGATGACAGCATCGCTGTCGACCTTGACCCACAGCTCGTTTACGCCGTCGTATAGCGGGAAGTAAATCATGTATTCATGCATCTTGCCGTCGAGACGCTCGACATAGGTCGATTCGACGATCTTCTCCTCCTTGTTGTTGACATAGGGGCGGTTAGTGTTGACGTGGCGCCACACCGAGTCGCCTTCGAGTATGTAGAGGTCGGTGCCCTTGAGGCCGGTGTCGGCCATGTGGATCAGGTGGGTGTTCCAGAGCAGTTCGTACTTGACGCCGATGCGGGTCGAGTTGGTGGCGAAGCGCAGGCCGATGCCGCTCGAGCACTGGGCGCGCTCCCACAGGTCGGGCCGCACGCTGTCTTTCAGATAAGCTGGAATGCGGGTAAACGGGCGCAGGGTGTTGTCCCAGCCCTTATTGATCACGCGCAGATCGAGCGCATTGACGAGTTTCCAGGGCCTTTCCGGCTCATCGGCGGCGCGGAGGGGCATCACGGCCAGCAGAGCCAGCGCAAGAAGTAGTAATTTTTTCATAGTTTCAAGGCTATAGTTGTTTTTGGTATTCTTTTGGCGCAAAGATACGATAAATGGCTGTAATTTCCTAAAAAAATTATAAAATCGGATGCAAACAGCCGCCCGATGTGTTGGCGGGACGCAAAAAAGCCGTACCTTTGTACTGCTATGAAGATAAAGATTATAACCTTGCTGGCCGCGGCCGCCATGTGCGCTGAGGCCGCCGACGCTTGCACAAGCCTCATCGCTGCCAAAGGCGCTACCGCCGACGGCTCGACCATGATAACATACGCAGCCGACAGCCACACGCTCTACGGCGAACTCTACAACAAGGCCGCCGCCGACCACGCCCCCGGCTCGATGCGGCGCGTAGCCGACTGGGACAGCGGCCGCTACCTCGGCGAGATTCCCGAAGTCGCCCACACCTACGCCACCATGGGCAATATGAACGAACACGGCGTCACCATAGCCGAAAGCACCTGGGGCGGCCGACCCGAACTCGCCGGCTCGGGTCTGATCGACTACGGTTCGCTGATCTACATAGCTCTCGAGCGCTCGAAGACCGCCCGCGAGGCTCTCGACGTGATGACCTCGCTCGTGCGCGACTACGGCTACGCATCCGAAGGCGAGAGCTTCTCGATCGCCGATCCCGACGAAGTCTGGATTCTCGAACTCATCGGCAAGGGCAAGACCGATCCAGGCGCCGTGTGGGTCGCACGCCGCGTGCCCGACGGCTGCATCAGCGGCCATGCCAACCACTCGCGTATCCACACCTTCCCGCTCGACGACCCGCAGACGCTCTACTCGCCCGACGTGATCGACTTCGCCCGCTCGCAGGGTTATTTCGAGGGCAACGACAAGGATTTCGACTTCTCGCGCGCCTACGCCATCGCCGACGCGCTCGCCCTGCGCGGCTGCGACGCCCGCGTCTGGAGCTACTACAACCGCTTCATGGACAATGACGCCGCTGACCGCTGGCTGCCCTGGATTCTCGAAGGCAAGGGCGAGATCATGCCCCTGTGGGTTAAGCCCGACCGCCCCGTGTCGGCCAACGACCTCAAGTGGATGATGCGCGACCACTTCGAGGGCACTCCGCTCGACATGACCAAGGATCCCGGCGCCGGACCGTTCGACGTGCCCTACCGCTGGCGTCCGCTCACCTACGAGGTCGACGGCTCCACCTACACCCACGAGCGCGCCATCGCCACGCAGCAGACAGGCTTCTCGTTCGTCTCGTCGATGAATTCCGGCCGCCCCGACGCCATGCGCGGCATCCTGTGGTTCGGTGTCGACGACGCCAACACCTGCGTCTACATCCCCGTATTCAACACTCTCACCGAAGTGCCGCACCAGCTCGCGCACGGCAACGGCGATCTGCTCACGCTCTCGTGGGACGCCATGTTCTGGGTCAACAACTACGTCGCCAACCAGGCCTACAACCGCTACTCGCAGATGATTCCCGATATCCGCCGCGTGCAGAAGGGCTTCGAAGACTCGCTCGAGGCAACCGTCGACTCGCTCGCCGTGGCGCTTGCATCCGCACCCGCCGCTGAGGCCGCGTCGGCCGCGAACGCCCTTACCGCCCGGGCCGCAGCCGACGTTACCGCAGCCTACAAGAATCTCGGCGACTACCTGCTGGTCAAGTTTCTCGACGGCAATATCAAGAAGGAAACCGCTCCCGGCACTTTCGAGCGCACGCCCGAAGGCATGGCCGTGCAGCCAGCCTACGGTGGCTACAACGAACGCTATTTCCGCCAGATAGCCGACAGCGAGGGCGACCGTCTCAAGGTAGAGCCTTCGGCACACTGATCCGCGGATGAAGGCACGCACGGCGGCATGGATACTCATCGGCGCGACGGCAGTTGCCATCGCGGCCGTGATGTTCGGCCGTCAGCTCAATGTCCACACTCCGCATGTCGACATCGATCCCGCGGTATATCCCGTCCGCGGGATCGACATTTCGGCGCATAACGGCGCCGTTGACTTCGACTCTGTCGCTGCCGACGGCATTTCGTTTATATATATCAAGGCTTCGGAGGGCGCCACCTGGCGTGATGCCCGCTTCGAGGACAATTACCGTGCAGCGCGCCGTGCGGGCCTCGCCGTAGGAGCATATCATTTCTTCCGCTTCGACGTCGCCGGCTGGAAGCAGGGACTCAACCTGCTCAGCACCCTGCGCGGGGCCGACCTCGACCTGCCGGTAGCCATCGACATCGAGGAGTCGGGCAATCCGACCGAGTACAGTACCGACGAGATCATCGAAAACGTCGCCGATATGATCAGTCTGCTCGACCGTGCCGGCCGTCCGGCTATAATTTACACAAACAAGAACGGCTACGTCCGCTTCGTGCGCAACCATTTCGACGACGTGCCGCTGTGGATCTGCAGCTTCACCGACCCACCCATACCCGAACGCGGCCGCTGGACCGTCTGGCAGCACAGCCACATGGGTCGCGTCAGCGGCGTCGCTGGCCCCGTCGACCTCAACACCGTCAACACTCCCGCTTCCAAATCCCCGTTCTTAAACCCCGGACATTGTTTGAGGTAAATCATTTTGTGTTTTTGAGGTGATTTACTTTGTTAAATTGAGTTAAAATCGCAAATTGGCTATAATTTAAATTGACTTGCACGTATTGACACGTACTGAAGTGTGCAAAATCGTTTTTGGAAATTATTTCTTGCTAATCCGAATATAATGCGTAAATTCGCGGTATGGGAAGTTTCGGAAAGTGAACCATGAAAAAGCAAAGGGCAAGCATAATCGGAATATCGCGGCATCGGCTGTCGACCGACGGCGACGGTGTCACCACGCTGGTCGCTTTCCACGGCTGTCCGCTCAGCTGCCGTTACTGCATCAACCCTCACTCGCTTGGCGACGGCTCGCTTTTCAGGGTGCTGTCGCCTAAAAGATTGTACGACGAGACGCGTATCGACGAACTTTATTTCCTCTCCACGAACGGCGGCGTTACTTTCGGCGGCGGCGAGCCGGCGCTGCGGCCCGGTTTCATCCGCGAATTCCGCAGGCTGTGCGGTCCGGCGTGGCGCATTACCCTCGAGACTGCGCTCAATGTGTCTTCGGCCAATATAGAGGCTTTGCTCTCGGTCGTGGACAGACTAATTATTGACATCAAAGACATGAATCCGGAAATCTATCGGAACTATACCGGACAGTCGAACGCTCAGGTGTTGGAAAATCTACGGCTGATCGCCAATGCCGGACGACAGGACGACTGCCTCATACGCCTACCGCTTATAGCAAACTTCAACTGCGATAACGACCGGGAGGCGAGCCGAAAGGCTCTCGAAGCCCTCGGCTACACTAAATTCGATTTATTCACTTATCAAATCCGCGAACACTGATTATGGCACGGGGAAAGCAGACATGCAGGATACTTAAGGAAATTCGGCGGCAGATTGCCGAGGCCAACGACATCGAGTTCATAACGTCGGAATGCACGTTCCGTGGCGACTGCCTCGGCACGTGCCCCAAGTGTGAGGCCGAGGTCCGCTACCTCGAGCAGCAGCTCCGCGCCCGCAGCCTGGCAGGCAAAGCTGTCGCCCTCGCCGGAATATCGGCCGGTTTGATTCTCATGTCGGGTTGCTCGAAAACGCCGTCTGTCGAATCGATTTGCACAGATGTATCCCTGCAAGGCGAATCTGAAATCAAGACGGCACAGATAGATGATAGCGAACAGAATAATTACGCGGAAGAAGTTACAACTGGCGGTGAAGTTGAAGTGATAGAACACGATTCCATATATCAAGAGTTGAATGGCTATAGTGCTGTTGTTATAAGAGATGAAACACTTCCGTCCCGTATTTACGATGTTGAGGAGGTAGATGTGCCTCCTGAATTTCCCGGTGGACATCCGGCGCTCCAGCAATTTATTGACAAGCATATGATTTATCCTGAGGATGCGAAAGCTGAGTGTATAGAAGACAGGGTCAAAGTTTCTTTTGAAGTCGATACTTCGGGGCATGTGTGCAACCCTCTGATACTGACTCCCGGGAACCATTCTCTTGACCATGAAGCCTACCGAATTATGAAGCTTTTGCCTGATTTCATCCCGGCCAAGCGAGATGGAAAAAAAGTTGCTGTATGGATGACGATGACTATAGATTTTAATTTATTTAAATTTTGATTTTATGGCACGGGGAAAGCAGACATGCAGGATACTTAAGGAAATTCGGCGGCAGATTGCCGAGGCCAACGACATCGAGTTCATAACGTCGGAATGCACGTTCCGTGGCGACTGCCTCGGCACGTGCCCCAAGTGTGAGGCCGAGGTCCGCTACCTCGAGCAGCAGCTCCGCGCCCGCAGCCTGGGCGGCAAAGCCGTCGCCCTCGCCGGCATTTCATCGACAGCTCTCGCGCTGCTCGCATCTTCGCCGATCCACGCTCAGGAGCTTCAGTCACCGCAGCAAAAAGAGAATATCGGTCATATGACCGGGTGTATGGCTCCCGAACCTAAACAGGATACGCTCAAAATCAAGGGTACAGTAGTCGGGGCAGATTCTCTGGCAGACGGAACAATCCCTTATGATCCCGTGTGGGGCGCAGTTATAAAAAATAGCAACCTAAATAAGGATACCGTAACAGATTCTCTCGGAAATTTCACCATTCCTGCTAATCCGGGCGATATTCTGATGATAAATTATGTCGGATATTATGACCAAAAGATCTTGGTCCCTGAAGATATGCAGGATCTGAAAGTCATACTTATTCCTGATCCTATAGTATTAGGCGAAGTCGTTCGGATTGAGGATGCTGTTTTTGTTCCGTATCTCGACCTCAAAATACTTGATGAACACGGACGGCGCATTGATCCCGAAAATATCAGCGTTGAAAGAATCTGGACTGACGAAGACGGAGAAGAAGAGTCGGAAACGATTGATACATATAATTATAATGAAGACTTGCCCTGCATGATCAGTTGGGATTACGGCAATGGTCTGGTCGATGATGACGGCATACCTCTGAAAGAAGCTACTTTGCGGATTGAGGCTGAAGGCTACGACGATCCCGTAATAATAAAGGTGAAGGCCCCCAAGCGCAAGGCCAAGAAGACCGTAAAATTCAAACGCAAAAAGGACTGATGAAAGAATACCGCATAAATGTGCCGGAGGCTTACGCCCGGGATGAAAAGTTTGTACGCGAATGGCAGAAAATGCTTTCGGGCGAGGTCTATGACGCCGTTTACGGGCCCTTTATCGAGCTTCTTAAAGCGACGAGACGAAAAATCCGCCGTTACAACACGACCGATCCCGACGATTCCGAAGCTCTCGCCGCGCAGCTGCGCGAGCTTCTCGGCGCCTGCGGCCGGCAAATCACTGTCAACCCGCCGTTTCGGTGCGACTATGGCTGCAACCTGTATGTCGGCGAAAATTTCTTCGCCAACTTCAATTTCACGGTCCTTGATGAGGCGCCGGTAGAGATCGGCGACAATGTGTTCATCGGTCCGAATGTCAGCATCTACACCGCCTGCCATCCGCTTGACCCGGACGAGCGCCGTAAGTGTGTGGAATGGGCCGAGCCGGTGCGCATCGGCAATGATGTGTGGATTGGCGGCTCGACAACCATCCTGGCCGGCGTGACCATCGGCGATCGTTGCACCATCGGCGCCGGATCGGTCGTCACCCGCGACATTCCCGCAGGCTCGCTGGCGGTGGGCAATCCGTGCCGGGTCATCCGCACAATCTGATTTCTGTCATTATTTAACTAATTTTTAATTATTCGTGGCATTTTTGTTGCGGATCAGGGATTTTTGCTTACCTTTGCGAAAAATAATACAAACAACTATTTCTCAATTTAATTTCCAGACTTTTCTATGAAAAAGTTATTTCTGCTGCTTTTGGGAACCGCGTTGCTCGGCTCGGCCGGCGCGCAGGCCAAGACAGTGTATGCCTACAAGACCTGGGAGCCTGACACTGAGACTCCCGATCGCGGCATCATCGCCTTCGATCCCGCTGATGTACAGCATCCGACCATGATCACCCATCAGCCCAACGACGGAGTGATCTACGGCGGCTACTACTTCAATTACCATTGGTTCGCCCAGGTTACAAGCAAGGGCACCCAGTCATCGATCCAGGGCTTCTACGACGTTGACATGACCACCGGCGAACGACGCCTCATTGCCAAGGGTGGCACAAAGCTCATCGACATGACCTACGACTACACCACCGGAACGGTCTATGGCGTGCGAACCGGCAACAAAATCCTCTGTACGCTCGACCCGGCTACCGGCTCCGTAGCTCAGGTCGGTCAGTTCAGTAACCAGGGCCAGGAGGTATACATGCTGGCCATAGCCGCCGATATCGACGGCACGCTCTACGGCGTATCGCCCGATGGAAATTTCTTCAGGATCGATCCAAAGACAGCTGCCGTGACATCCGTGGGAGTCCTGAACGTGAAGCCCGGATTCGACCAGACCATGACCTTCGATCACAACGACGGAACCCTCTATTGGTTCAATAATGGCGACCATACGCTCTACACCATCGACAAGACCACTTGCACGGCCACCGAGCTGGGTTCGGTAGGTCTCGACGGAGGCGCCTCGAGTCTCGGATCGATGTTCGTGCCCTATATCAACTCACCGGCGGGTGCGCCCGACCGTGTCACCGCAGCTACGGCCACGGGCCTCCCTGCAGCCGTGGAACTGAAATGGACGCATCCCACCGCGACTGTCCGCGGTGAGAAACTTACTGCCTACAGCGGAGTGCGTATCGTGCGCGACGGCGCGACCATAGCCACTTTGCCTTTCGGCACAGAGGCCCTCGGCACGGCGGCTTCGTATACCGATCGCGACGTGACCGCCGGCCGCGAATACACCTATGAGATCGTGCCCTTCAATGCTGCCGGCGACGGCGGTGTCGACGCAGTGAAACTTTCAGCCCATGTCGGAGCGGACCGCCCCGGTATGGTCGGCGATTTCAAGGTGACTGTCGGCGACGGCTGCGCGCAGCTGAGCTGGACCGCACCGACCGCAGGCGCCGCCAACGGAGTATTCTCGCCTGCCGACGTCACCGGCTACCAGGTGAAACGCGGCACTCGCCTGCTCGCTACGCTCCCCGCCGACCAGCTGAGCTACGAGGATCAGGTAAGCTACGGCAAGTACACTTATTCGGTGGCAGCCGTCTCTAATCAGGGCACCGGCATTGAAGCGACCGCTGAGAATGTACTTGTGAAGCCCGCGTCGTGGATCATAATGTCCGATGGAGAAGCCGCAGTTGATGCCGGCACCGTATACACCTTCTACGACGAAGGCGGCCCCAGCGGCAACTACGGCAATTCGAGCAATTACACCCTGACGCTTGCGCCGTCGGACCAAAACGGCGTTGTCACCGTCGAATTCAAGTCGCTCGACATCGAGAGCTACGACGGCCTGTCAGTTTATCAGGGCCGCGGCACCGCCGGTGAGCTCGTAGGCAAGTTCAGCGGCACGTCTGTGCCGGCCGAACTTAGGCACCTCGAGTCGACCGCGTCCGACGGCTGTCTCACGTTCGCATTCGTATCTGACGTCATGGAGAACTGCGCCGGCTGGGAAGCTTCAGTCACCGCCTTCACGCTGAGCAGCTGCGACCTGGCGGCCAATGCGCTGAACGTGCCTTCCATCGCCGTGGCAGGCGAAAAGACCTCCGTCGCCGTCACCGTCTCCAACAAGGGCGTCAGCACCGCCAAGGGCTATACTGTCGAGATTCTTGACGGCACAAACGTTGTAGCCTCGGCGCAGGGACCCGACATCGCCCCGCGTGCCGCCGCTGTGACCACCGTCGAATTCACTCCGGCCGTCGAAGGCACCGTGACCCTTGCCGCCCGCGTGCGCCTCAGCGGCGACACGGACGAATCGAACGACGTCAGCGAGCCCAAGTCGCTGAAAGTCCTTGCAGCAGGATCGGCTTTCGTCGACATTCCTGTGGAGGATCCCGCGACGCTTTACGTGGTGCCTGTCTCATTTATGGGCTTTGAATCGATCAGCGAGACCATCCTGCCCTCCGCTCTGCTTGCCCCCGGCAAAGACCTGCAACTGGCGGCCATCACGTTCCCGTTCGCCGAATGTACGGCCAGCTATGACGACGTGCCTTTCACACTTTGGGTTGGCGAATGCGCGGGCCGCACTCTTGCAGCCACGACCGTTCCCGCATCGCAGCTCACCAAGGTGTTCGAAGGCAACGTCAGCATAGCGGGCGGGAGTGCCGAACTGACCTTCTATCTCGACAAGCCGTATACCTACACCGGTCAGGACCTCGTCTATATGATCCACAAGCACAAGAGCCCGACAGACCAGAGCGGCGTCACTTTCTACGGAGAATATGACTACGCTGGCCATCACGCCGACTGCACGCGCTTCGCATCCAACTGGGATGAAGAAGCCGAGCCGCTCGATCCTGAAGCTAACTTCGGCTACAGCCCGTCGAACATGCGTCCCGGCGCACGTCTTATCTTCTCGAAGACAGGCGGAGGAGTAGGCGACGTTACCGTCGTCCCGGCTCACGCTGTCGCGCTCGACGGCCGCACCCTCACCGCCGCCGAAGGCGCGCGCATTTACAACGGCGCAGGCATGCTGACCGCCGTTCTCGAGGCCGGGGAGCAGATCACTCTCGCTCCGGGTATATATGTCGTTGCCACTCCCGCGGGCTCTCTGAAGATTGCCGTAAGGTAATAATTCCGTCTGATTCCATAATGGACCGGTTCCTCTGCCTGCAGGGGTGCCGGTCTTGTTTTTGCCGCTTTGAGTCTGTCGGATTTATGATGAAAACGCCATAATGTTGTCCGTTCGGTACAAAAATCGCAGGGGGTGTCGCCATTTGTGCCGCCATTTTGTTACTTTTGTAAAACACATAAAGCACAGTCCTATGAAACGAACCTCTATCGTCCTGCTCGCGCTTGCCGTGGCTGCCGCTTCGTCGGTGGCTTCCGGCATGACATACGAGAAAGTCCGCTACGGCGACTTCGAGCAGTGGGTGACCCGTAATATAAAGGAATCCGCCATTATCGGCGGACACCAGCGCAAGGTATATGCCATCGGGCCCGACGAGACCGTCAACGGCAGCATAGCATATGTGCCCAAGGGAGGCTCGCCCTGGGCCTCGTCGAATGTTTTGGCCAAGGTGGCCGGTGTCACAAAGACATCCAATGCCGTCTATCCCGACAACCGTCCCAGCGGAGGGCGTTGCGCCCGCCTTACCACACAGATCGAGACATGCAAGGCTATCGGTATCATCAACATAAAGGTACTCGTGGCCGGGTCGATTTTTCTGGGCCGCATGTTCGAGCCTATCAAGTCGACCTCCGATCCGTATTCCAAGATGGAGATGGGTATTCCGTTCACCAAGCGGCCGGCAGTGCTCTGCTACGACTACGCCTTAAATATTCCCGAAGGCAACGCACGCATATATTCGTCGGGGTTCGGTTCGCAGAAGACTCTGCCGGGCCACGACCGGGCCGAAGCCATGATTCTGCTCCAGCGTCGCTGGGAGGACGCCGACGGCAACATATACGCCAAACGCGTCGGTACGGGCCGCGAACAGCTCGGCACCTCCACTAACGGCTGGCTCAACCGTCACTCGCTGCCCATCCACTACGGCGACATCACCGGGCAGCCATACTATAAATCCTACATGGGTCTCATACCGGAGGGCAAGTCGTACTATGCGCGCAACTCCAAGGGCAAGATGGTGCCCGTGAGGGAAGTGGGCTGGGACAGCCCCGACGCCGAACCCACGCACATGATCCTGATGTTTTCGGCCGGCAGCGGCGAGCCGTACACCGGCACGCCGGGACTCACAATCTGGATCGATAACGTCGAGCTCGGTTATGAATGACGGACGGCAGGATGCCTTTTGTCGCGCACCTTCTCAGCGTCCTGTCTGCAATATATAGGGGAGGGGAGCTTTCATGCGCACCGGGAAACCGGCCGGTATGGACTTGAGCGCTCTGAGCGCTTCGGCCACATCCGTATGCGATGACAGAATTACATAATAGTAAGGTTCGGCCGTCTCGGCCACGAAAGCTGACGGATAGCCGGCGTCGACGAGGCGCTCGCGCATCGACTTCGCGTTAAACAGCTGCTTGAACTGTCCTACCACAACATTGTAAGGCTTCAGATTCTCGCGGATGGCTCCGCCTCCGTCGGTCACGGCCAGGCGCTGGTGGCGGATCTCGACGCTGTCGGTGCCGATTACGGCCGTATGCGACGTCATCGAACGCTGTGCGCCGTAGATTGTCGACTGTATGTCGCCGATGGTGTCGCGCCTGGCCATGGCGCGGTCGTAGGCAGCGCGGTAGTTGGCTTCGGTTGTCTTGCAGCCGACCAGGCCGGCCAGCAGCGCGGCTACGGCCGCTGCCGCAGTTAGTTTCTTCATCATTTTTTTCAGTCAGACTTTTTGCCGAGTTCGATCACTTCAAGGTCGCGGATTTCCGTGCCGTCGATGACAAGGCGCACGAGTGTGCGCTGCTGCTGCCAGCCGTGGTATCCGGCTGCGCCCGGGTTGACATGCAGCAGGTCGAGCTCCGGATCGTACATCACCTTGAGTATGTGGCTGTGGCCGGCGACCATCAGCTGCGGGCGGCTTTCGATCATCATCCGGCGGATCCCGGGCGCATAGTGGCCGGGATAGCCGCCGATGTGTGTCATGAATACCGGTACGTCCTCCACCCGGAATTCAAGCACCTCCGGGCATTCGCGCGTGATCGGTCCGTGGTCAATGTTGCCCCGCACCGCGCGTACAGTGGGCGCGCAGGCCCGCAGGCGCTGCAGCGTGTCGAGGCAGCCTATGTCGCCCGCGTGCCAGATCTCGTCGCAGCCGGCGAAGTGCGCGGCATAGCGGTCGTCCCAGCACGAATGGGTGTCGGAGAGTATTCCGATACGTTTCATTTCATCTTGCGGGCGATCTGCTCGGGGATTGCCTTCTTATTGACCAGAATGTCGACTGTCTTGGCCAGGAAGTATGGTACCGACACATAGAAATAGCCGCCGAAGGCGTTGTTGGTGTCCCACGAGTTCTTTACCTTGTAGTAGGGGTTGCCCTCACGGTCTGTGGCGGTACCTACGATCACCATGCCGTGGTCGTCGGTGGTCTCCTGCGAGTCAAACATGGCCTGGCGCGATTCCTGTGTGACGGTGATCTCCTCCACCGGGCCGTCGAAGTCGAAGCGCTTCTTCTCGCGGTCGCGGTCCGACAGCTTCACCCAGCGGGCCAGTTCAGTGCCGGTCAGATCGGCTTCTTCGGTGGCTTTCGGCATCAGGGCCACGCCTTCGTTCCACTTGAAGCCGCCTTCGCTGACGTCCGCGGCCCAGCACACTGTGTAGCCGTTGGCCAGCGCATTGTCGACGATGGTCTTCAGCTCGTCGAGAGGCACATTCTGGTAAGGCGCCCACAGCCAGTTGTCGGCCACTTCGAGCACGAAAGGCTTGTAGAAAGGATGGTGAGTGAATGATGTTATTGCCACGAAGTCGTCAGGGCTGACGCCGAGCGATGCGGCGAAGGTCTGCGGAGTGTAGGCCTTGCCTTTGTATGTGAACGTCTGCGGTTCCTCGCCCAGATAAGCGTCGAGCACGCCGTCGAATGCGTTTTGCCATGCGGTCGACACTTTTCGGTTGGGCTTGCCGACTACCGTCTTGACGAGTCCCGACAGGATGCCGTCCATCTCGCCGTGCACGTGCTTGTCCTCACCGTAGAGCAGCCCGGGATAAGCCTCCTCGGGCACGAGGCCGTAAGTGGCCATTACGTAAGGCACGTCCATCACCGAGCCGCCGGGGGCAAAAGTCGAGCTTCCGTACATGCGCACGTAGCGGTCGGCTTTGTCCTCATAACACTTACGCACGACGTACATTTCCGACAGGTCGACCGAATCGCCGGTGGCCTTGAGGATCTCGTTTTCAAGGAACGATAGGCCCGAGAAGCACCAGCATGTGCCCGATTTGTTCTGATCCTTGACCGAAGTCGTCGGTATCGTTATCACGTCCGTAAAGCCGAATCCGGCCACTGTATCAGCCGCAACAGTGTCGGCAGGCGCCTGGGCTGCAAGTCCGGGAGCGCAGAGAGCCGCTATCGCAAGAGCATATATCTTTTTCATATATCTAATTGGTTTATTTTGTCGAAATCAGAAATTCCGCGAATCTCCATCCGCAAAATTACGAAAAAATCCTTTAACGCCCAAAATATCCGCCATATGGGTTTTAGGGTATTTAATATTTGTTGAAAATGATTTTGAAATCGCGTTAAAAGAAAACAAGAATGCCAAAATGACCGCATTGATATATTGTGAAATCAGGCGAAAATTGTTACCTTTGTGCCTCGAAATTGATATGATATAAGTTAACCAAACATCAATATTTTTATGAGTAAGGACAAGAAATTTCTGACCTGTGACGGTAATCAGGCTGCCGCCCACGTGAGCTATATGTTCTCGGAGGTTGCCGCCATTTACCCGATCACTCCGTCGTCGACTATGGCTGAATATGTCGACGACTGGTCGGCCGCAGGTCGAAAGAACATCTTCGGTGAGACAGTTTTAGTACAGGAAATGCAGTCGGAAGGCGGCGCAGCGGGTGCTGTGCACGGCTCGCTGCAGGCCGGCGCGCTGACGACGACCTACACCGCCTCGCAGGGTCTGTTGCTGATGATTCCCAATATGTACAAGATCGCGGGCGAGCTGCTTCCCTGCGTGTTCCACGTATCGGCACGTACGATTGCCTCGCACGCGCTGTCGATCTTCGGCGACCATCAGGACGTGATGTCCGTTCGCCAGACCGGCTTCGCCATGCTTGCCGAGGGCTCGGTTCAGGAAGTTATGGATCTTGCCGGCGTAGCCCATCTGGCCACCATCAAGTCGAGCGTGCCGTTCGTGAATTTCTTCGACGGTTTCCGCACCTCGCATGAGATCCAGAAGATCGAGACACTCGAGCAGGATGACCTAGAGCCGCTGCTCGACCGCGAGGCTCTGGCCCGCTTCCGCAGCCGCGCCCTCTCGCCCGACGCTCCGGTAGCACGCGGCATGGCCGAGAACGGCGACGTATTCTTCCAGCACCGCGAGGCCTGCAACAAGCATTATGAGGCCGTTCCCGAGATAGTCGAGGACTATATGGCCAAGATCAGTGCCATCACCGGCCGCGAATATCACCTGTTCAACTACTATGGCGCCAAGGATGCCGACCGCGTGATCATAGCCATGGGCTCCGTAACGCAGGCCGCCCAGGAAGCCATCGACCACCTGAACGCAAACGGCGAGAAGGTCGGTCTGGTATCCGTCCATCTCTACCGCCCGTTCTCGGTCAAGCACCTGATGGCTGCCATCCCTTCGACCGTGAAGCGCATTGCCGTGCTCGACCGCACCAAGGAACCGGGCGCCAACGGCGATCCTCTCTGTCTCGACGTCAAGGAGGCTTTCTACGGCAAGGAGAATGCCCCGCTCATCGTCGGCGGCCGCTACGGTCTGGCCTCGAAGGACACCACCCCGGCCATGATCATCGGCGTATATGAAAATCTGGCTCTTCCCGAGCCTAAAGACGGCTTCACCGTCGGCATCGTCGACGACGTTACCTTCACCTCGCTGCCTCCGAAGGAGGAAATCGCTCTTGGCGGCGAAGGCACCTTCGAGGCCAAGTTCTACGGCCTCGGTGCCGACGGCACAGTGGGCGCCAACAAGAACTCGGTGAAGATCATCGGCGACAATACCGACAAGTACTGCCAGGCTTACTTCGCCTATGACTCGAAGAAGTCGGGCGGCTTCACCTGCTCGCACCTGCGCTTCGGCGACGAGCCCATCCGCTCGACCTACCTGGTGAACACGCCTAATTTCGTAGCCTGCCACGTTCAGGCCTACCTGCACATGTACGACGTGACTCGCGGTCTGCGCGACGGCGGCACATTCCTGCTCAACACCATCTGGGAGGGCGACGAACTGGCAGCCAACCTGCCCAACAAGGTCAAGCGCTACTTCGCCAAACACAACATCACCGTCTACTACATCAACGCCACCAAGATAGCTCAGGAAATCGGTCTTGGCAACCGCACCAACACCATCCTCCAGAGCGCGTTCTTCCGCATCACCGAGGTTATCCCCGTCGACCTGGCCGTGGAGCAGATGAAGAAATTCATCGTCAAGAGCTACGGCAAGAAGGGTCAGGATGTCGTGGACAAGAACTTCGCGGCCGTCGACCGCGGCAACGAGTACCACACTCTCGCCGTCGATCCCGCCTGGGCTCAGCTGCCCGATGACGCTCCCGTCGTACACAAGGGCGACAATGAATTCATCGCCAATGTCGTGCGTCCGATCAATGCTCAGGACGGCGACCTGCTGAAGGTTTCTGACTTCGAGGCCATCGCCGACGGCACCTGGCAGCAGGGCACAGCCAAGAGCGAGAAGCGCGGTGTGGCAGCCTTCGTGCCGGAATGGAAGTCGGAGAACTGTATCCAGTGCAACAAGTGCGCATACGTCTGCCCGCACGCTGCTATCCGTCCGTTCGTCCTTGATCCCGAGGAAATGAAGGCCGCTCCCTTCGGCGAGGATGCCACCATCCCAGCCATCGGCAAAACTTTCACCGGCATGCGCTTCCTGCAGAGCGTCGACGTGCTCGACTGCCTCGGCTGCAGCAACTGTGTCGATGTATGCCCGGGCAAGAAGGGTGTCAAAGCCCTCGAAATGCGTCCGCTCGAGACTCAGCTCGACAAGCAGGCCGAGTGGGACTACTGCGTCGAGAACGTTGCCTCGAAGCAGAATCTGGTCGACACCAAACTCAATGTGAAGAACTCGCAGTTTGCCACCCCGCTCTTTGAATTCTCGGGCGCTTGCTCGGGCTGCGGCGAAACTCCTTACGTGAAGCTTATCTCGCAGCTCTTCGGCGACCACGAGATGGTGGCCAACGCTACGGGTTGCTCGTCGATCTACTCGGGCTCGGTTCCCTCGACCCCCTATACCACCGATGCCAACGGCCACGGTCCCGCCTGGGCCAACTCGCTGTTCGAGGACTTCGCTGAATTCGGCCTCGGCATGAAGGTCGCCACCGAGAAGATACGCAGCCGTGTCGCCGACCTCTTCACCCGCATGCTCGCCTGTGACAAGTGTACCGACGAGATGAAGGCTCTGGCTCAGCAGTGGCTCGACAACCGCGAAAGCGCCGGCGTCACGCGCGAGGTAGCCGACAAGCTCGTGCCTCTGTGCGAGAAGTGCGGCTGCGACATCTGCAAGGAACTCCTCGGCCTGAAGAACTTCATGGTAGCCCGGAGTCAGTGGATCATCGCCGGCGACGGCGCCGCTTACGACATCGGCTTCGGCGGTCTCGACCACGTACTCGCGTCGGGCAAGAATGTCAACGTTATCGTCCTTGACACCGAGGTTTATTCCAACACGGGCGGTCAGGCATCGAAGGCCACTCCGATCGGTGCGATCGCCAAGTTTGCCGCAGCGGGCAAGCGTGTCCGCAAGAAGGATCTCGGCCTGATAGCTTCGACCTACGGCTACGTATACTGCGCACAGATCGCTATGGGCGCCGACAACGCACAGACCCTCAAGGCTATCCGCGAGGCTGAGGCTTACGACGGCCCGTCGCTGATCATCGCGTACTCGCCTTGTATCAACCACGGCCTGCGCGCCGGCATGGGCCGCTCGCAGCAGGAAGAGCTCCGCGCCGTCGAATGCGGCTACTGGCATCTGTGGCGCTACAACCCCGCTCTCGAGCTGGAGAACAAGAACCCGTTCACACTCGATTCGAAAGAACCCGACTGGGACAAGTTCGAAGACTTCCTCAAGGGAGAGGTGCGCTACTCGTCGGTTCTGAAGCAGTATCCCGACCAGGCCGCCGAGCTGTTCGCAGCCGCCAAGGCCAATGCCATGTGGCGCTATAACAACTACCGGCGTCTCGCCCAGCAGCAGTGGGGCGTCGATCCCGACGTGAAGTAAATCACATCCTTATAAACAACAACAGTGGCCGTACGGAATACCCGGACGGCCACTGTTGCGTTTATGCATCTGCGTAGGATTGTTATGCTGCGGCACGGGCTGAGGTCAGAGGGCGGAATGTCCAAGTTTTTTAACGAAAAGGCGAACGCCTGGCGATGCAAAAGTGTTTCATATGCGATGCGGATGTCGCGACTTTGAATGACGGCATTTGTCAGTTTGAAATTTTATAGCGACATTTGCAGCTGAAATCGGCCGTCCCACGGTATTGAGCGTGAGGCGTCCGGATTTTGCCCTGTTAGAGACAGGGTTAAATATGAGAGCGTTTACTCGCGCTAAGTTCTTGTCAACCTGAAACTTCGCAACTTTCTATATGACGGCAGGAACCGGCAACGGTAGATGTCTGGGTTTGTTATATAGCTTCGTGAAAGCCAGCTTTCCGAAGTCAGTATAACGGCGTGGACTTCTGTGTTGCCTGTTCTCCGTCAAAGGCAATGCGAAGGCCCCAGGTTGAAGGACAGGCAACGGAATCAGACTTCCACGCTTTTTTCTTGCTCCACCACCCCACTGAAGTCAGATGGTGACATCAACCTGAAGCCAATCGATTATGAAACCGATCGGAGAACTTATCAAAGAAGAACTGATGGTTCAGGAACGCACCATAACATGGTTCGCACGCAAGCTGTGCATTGACCGCTCTAACGTGTACCGGCTATTCCAGAAGAACAGTGTCGACACAGACTTGCTAATGAGAATTTCGCTCGTTTTGAAAAAAGATTTTTTCACAATCTTTGCCCGCAACTTCGAGGAGAAGCGCAATTCGCAGCAGTAGTGGAGCAATCCCGCAACGCCAAAGTCATTATTATTCACCACCTTAGTCGTACCTTTGTAGCGTCGTACTTGCGGTGAGGAATGGCTCTCCACACCCGACACCAAATATAGAGAATCCACATTAATTAATTAAACAACCAATTTTATGAACAAAAGGTTTCTGAAAATCGCACTTCTTTCTGCTATGTGTGTTTCAATGCCGCTGTCATTCACGTCGTGCAAGGACTACGATGACGACATCACCGAAATCAACACGAACGCAGACGGACTGAGCGAACAAGTCGCTACGCTGCAAAAGGCTCTTGAAGCAGCGCAGACAACCGCCTCGGCCGCTCAGGAAGCAGCTCAGCGCGCTCTTACGGCTGCCGCCAACGCATCCGACGCGGCCGAAAAGGCATCGCAGGAAGCTGCTGCCGCCGCCGAGCTCGCAAAAGCAGCCGCCGCAACTGCCAAGGCAGAGGCAATCCAGGAGGTTATCAATCAGCTCAAGCCGCTGATCGATGCCAACACAAGCGCCACAGCAGAAATCGCCAAGGCTCTTGCTCAGCTGGATGGTAAAATCAAAGCTATCGAAAGCAATCTCAGCAACATCGATCTCTCCGATCTTAATAAGACCATCGGGGACCAGGCTACGCGCATCTCTGAGAATGCTACGGCTATCGAAGGCATCAAGATTCAGCTTGCCGCCCTCGAGCAGCTGAAGAAAGACCTCACCGACAAGCTCGGCGGTGTCGACGGCATAAAGGCCAAACTCGACAAGATCGACGAGCTCGCAGGCCAGCTGACAACCCTGCAGACGTCGGTGACAGCCAACACTACTTCGATAAATGAGATCAAGGGCGAACTTACACAGATCTCTGCCCGGATCTCGACCGAGGTATCGAATGCTGTCAATACCCTGGCAGGCATTCTTTCGAAGCGTCTGACATCAGTGACGCTCATGCCTGATCTGTACGTCGGCGGCATACCCACCATCGAATTCCTCTCGGCCAAGTACAACCGTCAGGAGCTCAAGGGCGGTGTATGGACTCCTACGTCGAAGGCTTTCATCATCACCAACAACGCCACCACGGTCGACTACCGTCTGAACCCCGGCACGCTGACCAAGGATGATATCAAGCTCAACGAACTTGCCTACGTTACCCGCATCGCTACGGCCCGCGCTGGCGAGACTCTCGACGATATCATCAATGTAGCTTCCGCAGAAGTTACCAACAACGGTACTCTTACCCTGAAACTCGGCAAGAGTAACACCGAGTCGCTCAACCTCGGCGGCGACAAGATCTACACCGTATCGCTGAAGGTGCCCGTAGCCGACAAGCATCTGTTCGACGGCGAAGGCGAGGCAGCCGTTTACTCGGAATTCACCCGTCTGGCCGAGCGCTATTTCCAGCCTGAGCTGAAATTCATCGCCGGCGCTTACAATGCATCCGCAGTCAACAGCCACCTCAACGACTCGACCGAGCTCTACACCTCGGCTCCCGGCAAGATGGTCGCCAAGAACCTCGTCTACAACGTGACGACCAACGGCACTCCCGGCTACGACCTATACAAGCTCGTCGAAGGTTGCGCTCTGTTCTCGGATCCCACCACCCACACGGCTCTGACCCGCCAACAGCTTCAGGCTTACGGCATGGACATCAAGTTCCACAAGGCCGCCAAGACCTACGCTCCCAACTCGCCTGACAAGACAGACCAGCAGGCTTTCGTGAAACTCGACGGGGTCAACAACTCCGTTCTCGTTCCCGTATCGTCGTCGGGTCAGATCGGCAACCAGGTTATCATCGGCAAGCAGCCGATCATCGCCGCCACCCTCGTCGACGTTGTCAACAACAACGTGATCGAGCAGAAGTACTTCAAGGTTCTCTTCACCGCTGAGGACATGGAAGACTTCAAGGTTGACTGGCTGGACATCGCCACTGCAGGCAACGCTTGCTCGGGCTCGTCGTATGAGTTCACCTGGAAGGCAATGGCCGAGCGCGTTCTCGAGCACATGAACGACGGTAAGGGCATGAGCAAGGAAGACTTCACCAAGATCTACGGTAAGGTCGCTCCCGTCATCGCTCCCGCCAACGACCAGATGGGTACTCTGACTCCCGACATCGTAGCCGCCAACCTCGACGCTTCGATTCCTGTAATGACCTGGACCGTAACTAAGGATCAGCTCGGTGTTCTCAAGGTAGGCAGCAACACCGCTACCTTCACCAAGACCATCACCTTCACCGATCCCGAAGGTCTCCATCCCAACGTAGTGATCAACCTCAAGTGGGTTGTTACCACCGAGGTAGGCGCTGCCGCTCTCGGCACAACCGACAACCTCAAGTGGGCCAACAATACCATGAAGGTATATCCCGTGCCGATGCGTATCCCGTACGACGGCGTACAGAAGGCTGAGTACATGACCAACATCCTCGAAGGCCGCTACAAACCCTACACCAGCGGTATCGGTGCCTGCGGTCAGTACGACATCGACTACCAGAAGGGTCAGGCAGGTTACATCGGCGAGGCTCTGATTCTCCAGAGCGGCTTCTCGCACTGGAACTTCACCACCGCCAACCAGGGCAGCCTGAACGAGATCTACTACACTATCAAGAATGATGCCGCCGGCCAGCAGCTCGTATCGGCAGGCAAGACCGTCAAGGTCGACTGGTCGTCGAACATCAACGGTCTTGCGAAGAACAGCTACGTCTTCGGTACCATCAACCTCCAGATCGTCAAGATCCTGTCGCTGAACACTGTTGCTTCGCAGGCTATCACCGACAACTCACACTCGCAGTCAATCAACATCGCCAAGGCTTACTCACTGACCGACGCCTTCGGCAATCTGGTAGCACCTGTGGCAACCGCAAGCGAACCCTATGCAGCTGACTACTACAAGTACTACGGAGTACAGGGCGCTGAATTCGGCAACGCCATCAAGGTCGCCGACGACGCAGCCGGTACCCAGAACGTACGCTCGCTCGAGGCCCTCAACATGACGGCCAACGTCGACAACACCACCGGCGTGCTGACGTTCCAGAACAACGGTGCACCTCTGCAGGCCAACGCTTACCTGATCGTGCCTGTCACTGTTAAGCACCTCTGGGGTACCCTTACAGGCCACATCGCTGTGCCTCTGAACAAGAGCAACGCCCCCCTGAACGCAAGAAGAAAGTAATTTTTCCTCCTAAGGTTTCTTAATAGCAATGGCCGCCCGGGCTCTCCGGACGGCCATTGTTGCGTAATGCACAAACCAAACCACTTGTAGAGACGTCGCTTTGCTACGTAAAAAAAGCCACAAATCGCCTCGGCGATTTGTGGCTTTTGGTGATCCGGACGCGATTCGAACGCGTGACCGTCTGCTTAGAAGGCAGATGCTCTATCCAGCTGAGCTACCGGACCGAATGTGAGTGCAAAGTTAGCGGTTCTCGGCCGTTTGTGCAAATTATTTTAGTTTTTTAAGCCGCCTCGTTGGTGCATGCCCGAAAAAATGCTTAACTTTGCGCTAAACTAAAAACAACAGATATGGAAATAGAAGGAAAAGTAATACAGGTGCTTCCCGAGCGTTCAGGCGTGTCCAAGGCAAGCGGCAAGCCATGGATCGTTCGTGAATATGTGCTTGAAACCAAGGAGAATTTCCCGCGCAAGGTGATGTTTGACTTCTTTGGCGACAAGGCCGAGCAGTACAAACTCTCGCTTGGCGACGAGATCCGCCTGAGCTTCGACATCGAGAGCCGCGAGTATCAGGGCCGTTGGTATACGAGCGTACGTGGCTGGAAGAGCGAGCCTTTGGCCGCTGCTCCCGCTGCAGCCGCGCCGGCTGCCTACGCAGCTCCCGGAGCAGTACCCCCGCCCCCGGCAGTGATGCCTGACAACAGCGAGGATCTGCCGTTCTGAGCGCGGATATGATTACACGACAGCGGGCCGCGATACCGATCGGTATCGCGGCCCGCTGTCTGTTTGGTATGGTGAGTGTCAGCGTACGATGAGCTTGCAGCTCATGGTGCGGGTGCCGTCGGAAGCCGTCACTATGTAAAGGCCGGCTGCCGGAGCCTGCACTGATGCAGTATTGGCGGCCGAAGCGACTGTGCGTCCCTGGAGATCGCGGATTTCGATGCAGGTTGCCTCAAAGGGGATCACCACCATGTCGCCGGTTAGAGTCGCGCGCAGTGCCGTCTCACGGCCTACGGTGACACTTTCCACACCATTGACATAGCTGCTGTAGATGGCGTCCAGACGGTCGACATCGAATTTGTAGGAGCCGATTGCCGTGCCGAGTTCGAAAGCGACGGTTTGGAACGAGATCGGGAATATGCCGGGGTCGGACGGGTCGTCGAATTCGGATATGTCGAAGCGCAGGACGTTGTCCTCACCGGCTTTGACTTCGCGGCGAACCGATACGGGACGCTTGCCGTTGGCGGCGAGGGTAAGCGTGAGGGACTGAACGTCGGCGTCGCCCGGATTGAATGCCACCTCTATCGCGTCGGGAATGCTGTAGATGGCCCCAGTGCGGCGCAGGGTGATCTTGCGGCTGGGCCCGTTCTTGGTAGTGTAGGCAATGGAGAATGCCGGCTTCTCGGCCACTTCAAATGATGTGACGGTGCATGCCGAGCCAGATGTACGCCACTTCGATGCGTCGAGGTCATAGAGCAGGCTTTCGACAGCGGCGCGCGGGCACTGGACGGTGACGTCGATCGAGAACGAGATGTCGCCGCGCGAACCGGTGACCTTGGCGGTGCCGTCGGCGACACCGTGGATGCATCCGCGGTCGTCGACCGTGGCGACAGCTTCATTGCCGCTTGTCCATGTGAAGGCCGATGCGTCGACAGGCATCTCGGTTCCCTTGACATTGGCGTATATCGGAATCACGACCGGATGGTAGTTGTCGACCAGCAGGGCGTTGTAACGGGCTGTGGCGGGGAAGGCGTCATCGACCGTTACGGCAACCGTTGCCGACATGCCGTCCTTGGTGACGGTCAGAGCATGGCAGCCGCTGCCCGATGCCATCAGCGTCTGACCGTCGGCTGTGCCGAGTTCGGCCGGTGCCGACAGAATGAAGTCTTTCACATCCGTGTCGACGAGCTGGCCGTAGCGGTTGTAGCCGTAGATCACCGGGGTATAGGAGCCGAATTTGGGTAGTGTGACCGCATAGTCGGCGAAGCCGATCGAAGCCACGGCATTGTCGGCCGGCGCCTTAAGCGTGAAGTAGAGGGCGTTGCCGATTGCCCGCTCGGAGCCGTCGCGTGGCTGGTTATAGATTCCGAAAGCCTTGCTCCAGATGGCAGTTGAGCCGCCGCCGTCGAAATCGAGTCCGTCGTAGCAACCGAGGGCTTTGAGCAATCCGGCGCATTCGTAGTAGGTGAGGCCGGTGCCGTCGACGGCTGCGAACACCATCATGTCGCGGTCCTCGCTGAAGCCGACCACCGAGCGCTGGTAGCGCGACCCGGGGGTGTTGATCCAGCGGATTGCCTCGCGGGTGATCTCGCCGCGGTTGAGGATGCGCACGTCGCCGCCGATGATGTGGCGGATGTCGGGCTTGACGGCTTCATGAGCTGGAAGCGAGCATACGATTTTCAACTTGACGATGTCGCCCTTGCGCAGGCCGTCGATATATTCGTTGGAGTAGCCGGGGCCGCAGGATATGACAATTCCGTCGGCAGGGATGGCCGAATTGCCGGTCTGCGCCCAGTCGCTCTCGACGGTGAATTTAACGGATTTGTTGATGCGCCACTGCGCGTCCTCGGCCATGCGGAGTACGAGCTCGCGTCCGTTGGGCTGGGTGGCGGTGTTGGCGCCCATGTAGCGGTTGTAGATAACCATCTCGTTGTCGCGGCGCGGATAGTTGACGGCCGTGGCGTCGACGACGGTCGACCCGTCGTTGTTGAGAAGGCGGTATTTGAGATCCGTGGCGTCGATGAACCAGTTGTCGGATGTGATTATCAGGGCATTCTCGCGACTGACGATGTCGATCATGTCGGGCGCGGCGAGTTCGCCGTCGATGGCGCACGACATGTTGGGATAGCCGAGGATGGCGGTGCCGAACTCATGCTGCGAGGCGAACGACGAGGTGATGAAGAAGTCGCCGTTGATGCCGGTTAGGTAGCGCCAGTCGCCCTGGGCATCGTGGCGTGATGCCATCGACGAGAGCGCCTCACCGGTCTGGGCCTTGTCGCGTCCGATGATGACGCGTGGCTCGACCGTTCCGGCCGTCGCACCGGCCTTGCGGCTTAGAGTTGACGTGTAGACGTTGACTGACCGTCCCGGCGCAGTGAGCAACAGATGGCTCTGCGTGACGCCCGGGCCGACGGTGTGGCAGTAGACGGTGTCGATAGTGAACAGGGTACCGTCGAGATCGGCGTCGAACGATGCCGAGGCCGGTGCGGCGGCAGCCAGTGTGATGATTGCGGTGAGTAATAGTTGTTTCATGGGCGGTATGATTTAATCAGAGGTGTCGGGGAGTGATATTTATTTTAAAGCGGGGCGGCCGGCTGATCTGGGTGGCCGCCCCGGACGTGATATTGCGGATCAGCGACGCTTGCCACCCTTCTGGCGTGCGGCGGCCTGCTGGCGCTGGATTGCTTGCTGCTGGCGCTGCGCCTCCTCAAGGCGTGCCATAAAGCCCGATTTCTTGCGGGGTTTCTTGGCATTGGCGAGCAGTTCGGCACGGACTTTGTCCTCGTCCATGAACTTGCGGAAGGCCCAGGTCTGCACGATGGTGATCAGCAGCGACAGGAAATAGTAGTAACTAAGTCCAGAGGCGTAATCGTTGAAGATGAACAGGAACATCACCGGCATCAGATAGCTCATCCACTTCATGCCGGCCATGGCTTCGCCACCGGGCTGGTTCTGCATGTTGATGCGCATGTATATGATGTTGACAATCGTCATCAGCAGACAGAACAGGCTGACGCCGTTGCCGTAGAACGGGATCGAGAACGGCAGCGTGACGATAAAGTCAGGAGCCGACAGGTCTTTGGCCCACAGGAACGACTCGCCGCGGAGCTCGATGGCCGATGGGAAGAACGAGAACATGGCGATCAGCACGGGCATCTGCAGGAGCATCGGCAGACAGCCCGAGAAGGGGCTCGCGCCGGTGCGCGAGTAGAGCGACATGGTCTCCTGCTGGCGCTTCATGGCGTTCTCCTGGCCCGGATACTTGGCGTTGATCTCCTTGATCTCGGGCTGAAGCAGGCGCATGCGGGCCTGCGACTTGTAGCTCTTGAACGTGAAGGGGAAGATGATCAGCTTGATGAAGATAGTGAGCAGCAGGATAATCAGGCCGTAGCTCGAGATAAATGAGCTAAGGAACGTGAACACGGGGATCACGATCCAGGTGTTGATGTAGCGGAAAAGTCCCCATCCGAGCGGGATCAGACGAGTCAGTTGCAAGTCATCGTCGGGATCGAGCGTGTCGCTCAGCTTCGACAGCAGCGGGTAGTCGTTGGGGCCGAAGTAGAAGTCGAAAGCCGCGGCAACTCCGTCGTTGGTGGTGTAGGGGAGCGACGCCTCCATCTTCATGTCCTTCAGGAAGCGGTCGTTGTTCTTGAGTACCACGCTGTTGAGGTCGGCAAGGTTGAAGTATTCGCGCGGTATTATGACTGATGAGAAGAACTGGTTCTTGAATGCCACCCATTTGATGTGTCCTGTCAGCGATTCGGATTCGTCCTTGCCCGAGTTGAGATCTTCGGGGCTGTCGCCTACCAGTTTATAATATATGGCAGAGTTGCGTTCCTCGAATGTGCGGCCTTTTTCGTTGCGCGCCATGGTCTGATGCCATTTGAGCCCGATAGCAGCGGTGGATGCGGGCAGCAGGACGGAGGCATTGTGCTGGACGAGCTCCATGCTCACCACGTACGAGTCCGGCGCCAGTGTGTAGCGTATGCCCCAGAAAGCGTCGTCGCCCAGCGGTAAGGTCATCATCAAGGTCGTGTCGTTCTCCATGACGGGCACAAAGTTGAACTCGCGGGTATCGAATCGCTGGTATTCGGTGGTGAATTCGAAGCTGTAGCCGTCGTCGGGGCCGCGGAAGAGCTCGATCGGGCCCGGGTTCTCGCCTACTTCGGTTTTGTAGTCTTTGAGGATGACCGACGAGATCATGGCGCCGCGCGAGCTGACTGTAACGCGGATTTTGTCGTTCTCGAGCACTGTCGTCGTGTCGGTGCCTCCCAGGCTTGGAGCCAAACCTTTGTATTTTTCGACACGCGCGTTGAGCCCTGTGACGGCGGCGATAGCCTGTGAGCGCAGGGCGGTGGCGGCCGTGTCGGGCGTGCCGAGTGAGTGGACTTCGAATGCAGTGTCGGCGGCTTTGACGGTGCCGCGCAGGGTGTCACCCGAGAGGGTCAGGTCGAAGTCGGCGTTGCGGAGAGCCACGGTGCCGTCGGCGGCGGGTGTGCCGACGGTGCGGACTGCCTTGGCGAGCTGGGCCAGGGCCTCGGCGTCGAGCGAGTCGGCCGCGGCGGTCTGTGCCGGAGTGTTGTTTGCGGTGTTTTCGGTCGCGGGAGCAGTCTGCTGCTCTTCGGTCGGAGCGGGCTTGTTGCAGTACATGAAGCCGAAGAAGATGGCTCCCATGCAGATCAGGCCGTAGAGGGTGTTTTTATCCATTGGCAGGTGTTGTTGTCGGTTTTATGTAGGGTAAGGTCTATTTGTTGCGCGAGTGCTTGTAGTCTATGGCCGCCTTGATGAACGAGATGAACAGCGGATGCGGCGACAGCACCGTCGCAGAGTATTCGGGATGGTACTGCGTGCCGATAAACCAGCGCTTTTCGGGTATCTCGACCACTTCGACCAGATGCGCGTCGGGGTTCTCGCCGACGCACTGCATTCCGGCCTTCTCGAAGGCCTCGCGGTAGGCGTTGTTGAATTCGAAGCGGTGACGGTGACGCTCGCTATTGTGCTCGCTGCCATAGGCAGCGGCTACCCGGCTGCCCGGACGCAGATGGCATTCGTAGGCGCCGAGACGCATGGTCCCTCCGAGATTGGATATGCCTTTCTGCTCCTCCATCAGGTCGATGACATTGTCGGGTGTCGAGGGATTCATCTCGGTGGAATTCGCTTCGGGGAGGCCGAGGACATCGCGCGCGAATTCGATGACCATGCACTGCATGCCCAGGCAGATGCCGAACGTTGGAATGTCATGCTCGCGGCAGTAGCGCAGGGCGGTGAACTTGCCCTCGATACCGCGCTGGCCGAAGCCGGGGGCTATGATGACGCCGTCGACCGCGTCGAGGTGGGCGCCGACGTTTTCGGGTGACAGTTTCTCGGAATTGACGTATACGATCTTCACCTTGTGGTCGTCGTAGGTGGCGGCCTGTAGCAGGGCCTCGTCGATCGACTTGTAGGCATCCTGCAGATCGACGTACTTGCCTACCAGGGCTACGGTGACGCTTTCCGCGGCGTGGTCCATCTTGTCGAGGAAGGTCATCCACCGCCGCATGTCGGGCTCGCCCTCGGCGGGTGTGTGTGTCTTGCGCAGGATTATCTCGTCGACGTGCTGCTCGTGCATCTTAAGCGGCACACGGTAGATGGTGTCGACGTCGATCGACTGCACAACAGCATCGGGAGCCACGTTGCAGAACAGGGCTATCTTGCGGCGCATTTCAGGCGAAATGTGGTGCTCGGTGCGCAGCACGAGCAGGTCGGGCTGTATGCCCAGTTCCTGCAACTTCTTGACAGAGTGTTGCGTCGGTTTGGTCTTGAGTTCCTTGGCGGCGGCGATGAAAGGTACGTAGGTAAGATGTACGCACAGGCTGTCGTCGCCGAGCTCCCATCGGAGCTGACGCACGGCCTCGAGGAACGGCAGCGACTCGATGTCGCCGACTACGCCGCCGATTTCGGTGATGATGAAGTCGTAGTCGCCGGTATGACCGAGAGCCTTGACGCAGCGTTTGATTTCGTCGGTGATGTGTGGCACGATCTGCACGGTCTTGCCCAGATAGTCGCCGCGGCGTTCCTTGTCGATCACGCTCTGATAGATACGGCCGGTGGTGACGTTGTTGGCGCGGGTAGTCTTTATGTCGGTAAAGCGTTCGTAGTGGCCGAGATCAAGGTCGGCCTCGTGACCGTCGACGGTCACATAACATTCACCATGCTCATAGGGATTGAGCGTGCCGGGGTCGATATTGATGTACGGGTCGAATTTCTGTATTGTCACCCTGAAGCCGCGGGCTTTCAGCAGGCAGGCGATCGATGACGAGATGATGCCTTTGCCAAGAGAGGAAACCACGCCTCCTGTGACGAATATGTACTTGGTATTCACAATTAAATTGTTTTTTTAACGCGCAAAGTTACTAATTCTTTCTTAAATGCCAAAGACTGACGGCTGTGGGTCAACAAAAAATTATTAACTTTGCCGATGGAATATGGACACGACATCCCGCACTGGCCGCAGCATCAGGAATATGGCAGTGGCGCTGATATACTTCGGCGCCGCCACACTGCTGCAGTTTTTCTCGCGCCGCATCTTCCTCGACCGCCTCGGCGTCGAGGTGCTCGGCCTGAACAGCACGACCTATAACCTTCTGCAGTTTCTCAATCTGGCCGAACTGGGCGTAGGACTGGCCGTGGGCTATGCGCTGTACAAGCCGCTTCAGCAGAACGACCGGCGCGCCGTGGCCGAAATAGTGGCCGTCCAGCGCCATTTCTACCGACGCGTTGGCTTTGCGGTCCTCGGCGGGGCGGCGTTGCTGAGCTGTTTCTTCCCCTGGATATTCTCGGCCATGACTCTTCCGCTGTGGTATGCCTACGCTTCGTTCGGCGTGCTTTTGCTGTCGGCGCTGCTGTCGTATTTCGTCAACTACACGCAGATCGTACTGCAGGCCGATCAGAAAGTATATGTCGTGACGCGGGCCACACAAAGCGTTCAACTCGCCAAGGTAGCCGTGCAGATGGCCGCTGTTTGGTATATGGGTAATCCATATGTATGGTGGCTTGTCATCGAGGTTGCCGGCGCCGTCGTCTCGGCCATTGTGCTTGACGTCGCCGTGCGCCGCCGTTATCCTTACCTGCGGCGACCCGATATGCCCGTGGCCGAGCTGCTGCACCGATATTCCGGTATTCTTCGCGACACACGCCGCCTGTTCGTGCACCGCATCACCTATTACGCTCTCACCCAGACATCGCCTGTCATCATCTATGCCTGTGTGTCGATGGCGATGGTGACGTATTACGGCAACTACATGATAGTCGTCATGGGGCTTCTTCTACTGCTCGACGCCGTCTTCAACGGCCTTCAGGCCGGTGTCGGCAATCTGGTGGCCGAGGGCGACGGCCCCAGGATCATGAATGTGTTTTCCGAGCTTATGTCGCTGCGTTTCTTCGTGAGCTCTTTCTCGACGGCCGCGGTCGTGTTGTTGCTGCCACCGTTCATAGCCCTGTGGCTGGGCAGGCAGTTTCTGCTGCCATCGGTCACGCTCGCGCTGATTGCCGCCGTGTTTGCTATCAATTCCTACCGTCAGGTAATCGATGTGTTCAAGATCGCCTGCGGCCTGTTTGCCGACGTCTGGGCGGCTGTGGCCGAGGCATTGCTCAATATCGGCCTTTCGGTGGCCGGAGGCCTGATCTTGGGCCTGCCGGGTATTCTTGCCGGAGTGCTTGTGTCGCTTGTGGCTATCGTAATGGTGTGGAAGCCGCATTATGTCTTCCGCAGCGGGTTGCATGAACCGGTCAGGATTTATTGGAAACTGTTCGGCCTGCATCTGCTCGCATTGTTGCCGGCTGTGGGCGTTTTGCTGCTCGCTGTGCGTTTCGTCAGCCTTGATCCGTATGCCGGATTCGGGGCGCTGTTGCTTTACGGAGCGGCGGTGCTTCTGCCGTTTGCCGTCATGCTCATTCTGGCGCTATATGTGCTGGTGCCCGGGCCGAAGTTGTTTGTTTCACGAATCAGACAGTTGCGGTCATGAAAGCTTATGTCGTGAATCTGCCCTCGGATGTCGGGCGTCGGCGAGCAATGGAGCGCGAGCTGGCCGCGACGCCGTTTGCCGACGCCGAGTTTGTCGAGGCTGTCGACGGGCGCCTTATGTCGGCGGCTGAGCTTGAGGAGGCTTTCGACTTTGAAGCGTACGGCCGACGGCGTGTCGGGCGGCCGCAGCCTGGCGAGGTGGGTTGTGTGCTTTCGCACAGACTTTTGTGGCGGCGTATCGCCGATTCAGGCGAACCGTCGGTAATCTTCGAGGATGACATAGCCTTCGACGGCGAATGGACTGACGTGCTCGAGTTTGCCCGGACTTGGCTGGCCGCTGACTCGCCCCGTGCGCTTCTGTTGCCCCGGCATTTCTTCTATACAAGGCTTGAACCGGCTGTAGGAGCGGGTCGCGTCGCCAGACCGATTCAGGGCTTCGGAACGGAGTGCTACATGATCAATGCGCCCGGTGCCCGGCTGCTGCTTTCGATTGGGCGGCCGTCGTTTATCGCCGACGAATGGGATTATTTCCACTCGCGCGGGCTCGGGCTGCTGGCATTCGTGCCGCACCCGGTCGCAGTCAACGCCCGCTTCGACAGCAACATCGAATCGCGGCACGACTGGCAATATGACTACGACGGCGCCGTCAGCACCGCCGCCAACTATCCCTGCCTGTTCGAATACACCAGGATACTGAACCGTATGCTCCTCCGCCGCCTCCACCTCCTGAAAATTTACCGCAAATCCCCCGTCCTCCGATGAAAGCCTACGTCATAAACCTCGAAAAAGACACCGACCGCCGTCGGGCTATGGAGCGGGAATTGACCGGTACGCCTTTCGCCGATGTCGAATTTGTGAAGGCAGTCGACGGCCGGCTTATGTCTGAGACGGAGCTGAAAGAAGCGTTTGATTATGAGAAATTCGCGATGCGGCATATCGGGCGCCCGCAGCCGGGTGAAGTTGGGTGTGCGCTGTCGCACAGAACTGTTTGGCAGAAGATAGCAAAAGGAGACACGCCTGCGGTCGTTTTTGAGGATGACGTAACATTCGAGGGTTCATGGGATGATATTCTATCCTTTGCTCTTCCGTGGCTTGATTCGGAACGCCCCCGTACGCTGCTGATGCCTCGACATTTTTTTTACGCGCGGCTTAGGCGAGCCATTGGTGAAGGAAAAGTGGCGCGGCCGATCCAGGGATTCGGAGCAGAGTGCTATATGATGAATGCGGTAGCCGCAAGACTTTTAGTCGCTTTGGGACGGCCTTCTTTTATAGCTGATGAATGGGACTATTTCCGCTCGTGCGGTCTTGATTTGCTGGCGTTTATTCCGCATCCGGTTAATATTAATACTCGTTTCGACTCGAATATTGTTTCTCGTCAATTGTGGTGCTATGATTATGACGGAGCCGTTCAGGCTGTTACGAATACCCCTGTTCTCTTCGACTCCATTAAGATAGCATTCAGGGCTTTTCTTCGCGACTTGCATATTTTTGGCCAATACATAAAGGCTCCGCTTAACAAATGAACGGCAAGTAATTATGAAGACTTATATTATTAATCTCGAGAAGGATGCAAACCGCCGCAAGTATATGGAGCAGTTGCTTGTAGGTTCGCCTTTTACGGAGCCTGAGTTTGTTAAAGCTGTGTACGGAAAGGCACTAAGCGCGCAAGAAAAAGCCGAAATATTCGATCAGAAACATTTTGGATATGTATATGACGGCCGCGCTTCCGACGGCGAGATTGGATGCGCGGTCTCTCATTATAGAGTGTGGAAAAATATGGCAGAATCCGATCATAACGTAGCTTTTGTGCTTGAGGATGATGTCAAATTTGATGGCGATTTTGCTCCGTTGGCAAGATGGTCTGCCAAATGGCTTGACTCGCCTCGGCCAAGAGTTGTCCTATTCTCCCACTATTTTTTCTATTATCCGACCAGTGTCGGATGTGAAGATGGTTTTAAGTTTTCGAAACATCCTCGACATGCCTTTTATACACATTGTTACGGTATAAACAAGGCTGGCGCCCGTTTGCTCGTTTCTCTTGGCAAACCGAGATACACGGCTGATGATTGGAATTATTTTCAGAGGCGTGGTTTGAGAGTTCGCGCGCCGCTTGAACATCCCGTCGGTGTAAATGATAGTTTTAGAACTAATATTGACCGCCGATCGGCTTTCATCGTGAGTGACTATGATGCAGGAGCTTTACTCATAGCTCCGTGCTATCTCTCACGTGTCAGCGAGTTATATCGTCTGTTCGCTTACAAAACAGGCTTGATGAGATTCAGTGGTTGGTATTAAATTGTTTAGAGCTAAATTGTAGATCTATGATGTTAACAGAATTTTTTAATTATAGGAAATCTAAGATGCTGGTGATAAATCCCATTGGCGGTCTGGCCAATAGGATGAGATCTATTGCGGCCGGCGTAACCCTTGCGCAGGATCTTGGCGCGGATTTTAGGATAATCTGGGCAATGAATAGTGAATTATATGCGCGTTTTGAAGATATTTTCGAAGTACCGGCTATTCTGAAGGATAAAATTTATTATCCTGGAAAATGGGAATATGAGTTTCTTTATAAACCTCCAAGGAAACAAAATTTATTTTTGTCAGGTTTGTTTTTGCGCAGGTTCCAGAGGAAGCTACAATTTGCAGTGCCCGGTTGGGATATTACGGAAAATGAGGCAAAAGAGCCATTGTTGAAATTTTATAGAAATGGTGATTTCAAAATTGCTTACATACAGGGATGCACGGATTTCTATACTTATGATTTAGAATTTTACCGTAGTCTGTTTGTACCTGTTAAATCCATCAGGGCTGGGGTTGAGACAGTAATCGGGAAGATAGGGCCGCTGCGCACCGGAGTGCACATCCGTAGGACAGACAATATTGATTCGATAAATCATAGCCCTTTGGAAGCATTTGTGGCAAAAATTGAAAATATATTGAAAAAAACGCCGGATATGAAGTTTTATTTGGCTTCGGATTCGGAGGACGTCAAGACCTATTTTAAGAAAAAATACCCTGATTCTTTTTTTTGTGATGAGAGGCCGGCAAAGCGCACAACCAAAGATGGCATTTATAATGCGGCCCGCGAATTAATGATCTTGTCGCGATGCCAGCGGATAATCGGATCGTATTATAGCTCATTCTCAGAAGCAGCCGCAAAATGCGGAGATATCCCCCTCTCGGTTATATATACCGAATAGGATGGAACCTTATGGAATATAGGTTAAAGTTTGTTAATTGTTTAGAAGGAAAGGAGAAATGCTGCGGAGATGGCAGAAAAAGTCGTAACTTTGCGCTGCATTTTCCGTTACGGGCTCGATGAAAGAGCCGTTTCTCAGCAATGGGAAGCTGTGCCGCCCGGCGGGTTAACTTTATAATTAACTGTTATAATGTACGTTATCGTAGAGATTCAGGGCCAGCAGTTCAAAGCTGAAAAGGACCGCTTCCTGTATGTACACTACCTCGGCGAGGAAGTCAAGGAAGGCCAGACGGTTGAATTCGACCGCGTCCTGCTCGTTGACGCCGACGGTGCCGTTAAGGTCGGCGCACCTACAGTTGAAGGTGCAAAAGTAGTATGCGAGGTTGCAACCCCGCTTGTAAAGGGTGACAAAGTGATCGTCTTCAAGAAGAAGCGTCGCAAAGGCTATCGCCGCAAAAACGGCCATCGCCAGTATTTCACTAAGGTTATTATTAAAGACGTAGTCGCTTAACATTTAAAAATTCACAGAAATGGCACATAAAAAAGGTGTCGGTAGTTCGAAGAACGGCCGCGAATCAGAAAGCAAGCGACTCGGTGTTAAGATTTTTGGTGGCCAGGCTTGCAAGGCCGGCAACATCATCAAGCGTCAGCGTGGCACGGTTCACCATCCGGGCCTGAACGTTGGCCTTGGCAAGGATCACACTATCTATGCCCTCATCGACGGCACTGTAGTGTTCACCGAAGGTCGCAATGGTCGCAAATTTATCAATGTAAAGCCCGTCGGCGAAGCATAACCTCCGTCGCAACGACCATAACCCACACGAGTGCTTCCGGCTCCGGCCGGGAGCACTCGTCGCATCTACAGAGCATATATTTCGGGGGAGGTGAACATTTATGGGTGGTTAGAGGTGAAGTGTGGCAAAAATTTCGTATCTTTGCGGGTTAATAGAACTCAACCACTACAACATAGCTATGTTCAGAACTAATACGTGCGGCGAGCTCAGGCTCAGCGACGCCGGCCGCGAGGTGACCCTCGCAGGCTGGGTGCAGCGTGTCCGCAAGATGGGAGGCATGACCTTTGTCGACCTCCGCGACCGTTATGGCATCACACAGGTAGTTTTTAACGACGACACTGACGCCGCCCTCAACGCCGAGGCCTCGCATCTCGGCCGCGAATATGTGGTGCAGATGCGCGGCACGGTGGCCGAGCGTACGGCCAAGAACGCCAACCTGCCCACAGGCGACGTAGAGGTGATCGCCTCATCATTCAAGGTGCTAAATCCCAGCGAAGTGCCTCCCTTCACCATCGAGGACGAAAGCGACGGCGGCGACGACCTGCGCATGCGCTACCGCTACCTCGACCTGCGTCGCACGCCCGTGCGCCGCAACCTCGAGCTGCGTCACCGCATGACGATGGAGGTGCGCCGTTACCTCGACTCTAAGGGCTTCCTCGAGATCGAGACCCCGATGCTTGTGGGCTCGACCCCCGAAGGCGCCCGCGACTTCATCGTGCCCTCGCGCATGAATCCCGGCCAGTTCTACGCTCTGCCGCAGTCGCCCCAGACCCTGAAGCAGCTCCTCATGGTCTCGGGTATGGATCGATACTTCCAGATCGTGAAATGCTTCCGCGACGAGGATCTGCGTGCCGACCGTCAGCCCGAGTTCACACAGATCGACTGCGAGATGAGTTTTGTCGAGCAGGAGGACATCATCGAACTTTTCGAGGGCATGGCCAAGCATCTGTTCAAGGAAATACGCGGCGTCGAGCTCAATGAGCCGTTCCTGCGCATGTCGTGGGCCGATGCGATGAAATACTACGGCTCCGACAAGCCCGACCTGCGCTTCGACATGAAGTTCGTCGAGCTGATGGACGTGCTCAAGGGCCATGGTTTCAGTGTATTCGACAACGCCGCATACATCGGCGGCATCTGCGCCAAGGGGGCGGCACACTACACCCGCAAGCAGCTCGACCAGCTCACCGAATTCGTCAAGCGTCCGCAGATCGGCGCCAAGGGTCTTGTTTACGCCCGCATCGGCGAGGACGGCACCGTCAAGTCGTCTGTCGACAAGTTCTATGACCAGCCGGCCCTGCAGGAGCTTGCCAAGGCTATGAACGCCGAGCCCGGCGACCTGATACTGATCATCAGCGGCGATGATGCCATGAAGGCACGCAAACAGCTCAGTGAGCTGCGTCTCGAGATGGCCCGCCAGCTCGGTCTGCGCGACAAAAACAAGTTCGCCTGCCTCTGGGTGGTCGACTTCCCGATGTTCGAGTGGAGCGACGAGGAGCAGCGCCTGATGGCTATGCACCACCCCTTCACGCATCCCAAGGATGAGGACATTCCTCTGCTCGACACCAAGCCCGAGGAAGTCCGCGCCGACGCCTACGACATGGTCATCAACGGCATCGAGGTCGGCGGCGGCTCGATCCGTATTCACGACAGTAAGCTACAGGCCAAGATGTTCGAGATCCTCGGCTTCACGCCCGAAAAGGCTCAGGAGCAGTTCGGCTTCCTGATGAACGCTTTCAAGTTCGGTGCGCCGCCTCACGGAGGTCTGGCCTACGGCCTCGACCGCTGGGTTTCGATCTTCGCAGGTCTCGACTCGATCCGCGACTGCATCGCTTTCCCGAAGAACAACTCGGGCCGCGACGTCATGCTCGACGCTCCCGCGCCCGTGGATCAGAAGCAACTCGACGAGCTGCAGCTTGAGATCGCTCCCGAGAAGAAATGACGCCGACCTGTGCCGATATCATAGCCGCAGTGAGCAGCCGCGCGCCGCTCGGTCTGCAGGAATCCTGGGACAACTCGGGCCTGCAGGTCGGCGATGCCGCGCAGGCGTGTACGGGCGTGCTGCTGGCGCTCGATCCGACCGAGGCCGTCGTTGCCGAGGCCATCGGGCGCGGCTGCAATCTCGTCATCACGCACCATCCGCTGCTATTCCGCGGGCTCAAGCGCATATCGGGCGAGTCAGCTGTCGAGCGCACTGTCATCGCAGCCATCCGTGCCGGTGTGGTCATTTATTCGTCGCACACTGCCCTGGACTCGGCCATTGGCGGTGTATCTGCCGAAATGGCCATGCGCCTCGGAGCCGAAGTCGCGGCGCCGCTGCAGCCGACAGCCCCGGGTGCTTCCACCGGTCTGGGTGTCATCGCCGAATTGCCTGAAGCGATGGATGCTGCCGGATTCGTCGAATTGGTACACAAGGCTTTCGGCGCATCGCCCGTTCGCGGCTCGGTGCCGCTTCCGGGCCGCTTCACGCGCATAGCCCTCTGCGGCGGCTCGGGAGGTGAGTTCATTTCCGCGGCCATCGAGGCCGGAGCTGCCGCATATGTGACGGCCGATGTTCGCTATCACGATTTCGTGGATCACGGGGCCGACATCTTCATACTCGATATAGGTCACTTCGAGAGTGAATCCTGCGCCAAAGACATTTTTTACCGCGCTATTACAGAAAAATTTGCTAACTTTGCAGTCTATTACTCACAGTTGGAAACAAATCCGATAAACTACTTATAACCGCCATGGCTGTAGAAAAGAAAACTGAACAGACACCCTCGGTAGAACAGCGCCTCAAATCGCTCTACGAACTGCAGACGATTCTGAGCGAGATCGACCGCATCAAGACTATCCGCGGCGAACTCCCCCTTGAGGTCAAGGACCTTGAGGACCAGATCGCAGGTCTGAATACTCGCATCGAGAACTATTCGCGTGAGATCGCCGAACTCGAAGCAGCTGTCAAGGCCGAGCGTGAGAAGATTCTCTCGTGCCAAAGCCTCATCACGCGCTACAATGAGCAGATGGACAATGTTCGCAACAATCGCGAATACGATCTGCTTCACAAGGAGGTCGAATTCCAGTCGCTTGAGATAGAGCTTGCCCAAAAGCATATCAACGATCACTCACGTGCGATAGAGAACCGCAGCGCCGATATTGATGCCACACGTCAGCGTCTCGATGACATGGAGCACATCCTCGGCGAGAAGCGAAGCGAACTCGACGAAATCGTAGGCGAGACCCGCCAGGAGGAGGAAACTCTCCGCGGCAAAGCCAAGCAGATCGAGGAGAAAATCGATGAGCGCACTCTCACGGCGTTCAAGCGTATCCGCAAGAATGCACGCAATGGTCTCGGTATCGTCTATGTGCAGCGCGACGCTTGTGGCGGATGCTTCAACCGCATTCCCCCGCAGAAGCAGATGGAGATCCGTATGCACAAGAAAGTAATCGTCTGCGAATACTGCGGACGCATCATGATCGACCCGGTTCTCGCCGGCGTCGAGGAAGCGCCCAAGGCAGATTGACCTTATGCCGACGGACGCACCACGTTGAGGATGCGTCCCGTATTATTGAAGTACGAGGCGGCCAGATGATATATGTCTGAGTCGCCGTACTTTTTATACAGGTCGTCGAGCTGGCTTTCATCGACGTTGTCGATCTCGCCGCGGTCGTAGGCGGCTTCGATGCGGTCGGCAGTCTCGTCGAAAGTGTTCTGGTTCATCCACGACGAAAGCTGTCCGTTGCGGCGTTCTGATTTGCCCATCGCGCGGCCGGCCTTGCGATAGCTGTCGACGATGTATTTTACTATTTTTTCAGTTGTCGGATACTTCATGGCTGTGTGTTTTTTAGCTTTTAGATTATAACGCCGGCACGCGTCCGAAAGTTGTGCGTCAGAACAGATTGCGGCGCGGCAGCATTGACCCGAACTCTTTGCGGAGTCTGTCGGTCAGCGCCGACATCGACGACGCGAACCGGTATCCGATCCATACGCCGGTGTTGGTCGACATTACCCAGCATTCGCCGTCGGGAAACTGCTTGATCAACACGTGCGACGAATAGAGCGTGCCCGTGCGCACCCATGCTCCGTCGTCGGTGACATGGCTCCATCCGCGGGCGCGGGGCTGTATCGAATCATATTCGGTCATCATTGCCACTGTTCCGGCGCCGAATATGTCGCGCACGCCGTCAATGCCGTCGATAGCTGCCACCAGGCGTGCGAGTCCGGGCGCGGAGGCTACCCATCCGCCTCCTCCCATGAGACCTTCGATATCGGCTCCTCCGTATACTCGCGGAACCTGCCGCCCGCTGCCGTTGAATTCGTCGACGAGCTTGTCGTCAGGTGCGTAGTACCGGGCCTCGTCGGGCGCGCGGTCGGCATAGTAGTTGCCTGCGGCATGAAAGCCTCCGGCTCCGATCGGTGCGAGCACGCTTTCCTGCACGAAGTCCCAATAGCTCTTGCCGGTAACTTTCTCGATCACAAGCGACAGCAGCATATAGCCGAAGTTGCTGTAGCTGTAGACCGTGCCGGGCTCCGCAGCAAGCCGCCGGGATATTATCAGGCTGGCGAGGTTGCCGAAGCGCGGTGCTGACGCGAGCTTATGGTTTTTCATCAGGTCGAGCTGGCTGAACATCGGATCGCCTGCGCGGGTCGAGAAACCGGCGGTGTGCGTCAGCAGGTGATCGACTGTGATGTCGTATATGCGGTCGTCGGTGATGACGCCGGTGTATGCCGTATCGTTAAGTACACCCTTGGGGCCGAAGACAGGCATATCGAGGGTCAGCAGGCTGTCGCGGCACATTTTCATTATCGCCACTGCGGTGATGAGTTTCGAGGCCGAGGCGATACGCACGCCGGTGGTCGGTTTCATCGGTTCGCCTGCTTCCTCGTCGGCCCAGCCGAAGCCGCGGGCATAGAGCAGCGAGTCGTTGCGGGTAACGGCCAGCGACAGCCCGCGCAGACCCCATTTTGCCATGAAGCGTTCGATCTCGGTATCCATCGGCCTGAGTGCCGCGAGGTCGGAGGATGCGTTCGTGAGAGTGTCGTACCACTCGGTGGTGTAGTCGGGATATTTCTCGGAGGCAGCGGGATCGGCAGCGCCATGGCCGACGCTGCCGCAGCCCGCGAGCATTGCGCCGCCGAGTATGGAGGCGAAAGTCAGTATATGGCTTAATTTCATCAGTTTTCTATTCGCAGTTGTATGCCGTTGAGCTTACGGTAGAGGTCAAGCGCGTATACGTCGGTCATGGCGCTTACATGGTCGAGCACTGCCTGTATGCGACCGTATAGGTTCGGGGCTGCCACGTCGTACTGATCGGGAAACTTGGCCAGAAGCAGGCGGGAGTAGTTGAGCTCGGGATTGAGAACTGCATGGATGAGCTTCTGGAGCAGGAAAGTTATGATGCGGTTGCCGGCCAGCTCGATGTCGACGACGTCGCCCGAACGGTAGATCTTTTCCCACGACAGGTCGTTGCAGCGGGCATATCCGTTGCGTTCGAGCTCGTTGATGTACTCAAGCAGCGGACCCTCCATGGTGCCGCTGAGTATATCGTCCTCATGTCGGAGGAAGGTAGCGGCGCAGTTTTTGACAAGAGTTCCCACCACGCATGAGCGCAGATAGGCTATCTTCTCGTTGGGATCGCTCACGCGGTCCATCACTTCGGTCATGTGGCGCCGCTGATCCTCTCCGAAGTACGACAGGAATGCGTCGATAACCTCCCTGGTCGACAGTATCCGGAGTTTGTGGGCATCCTCGATATCCATGACTTCGTAGCAGATGTCGTCGGCGGCCTCGACAATGTATACCAGCGGATGTCTGGCATAGCGGACAGCACCGTCCGGAGCATCGAGGCGTATCATACCCAGTTCGTCGGCTACCTTGACGAAGTCGCCGATTTCGGAGGTGAAGAATCCGAACTTGTTTTTAGTGGCAAGCCGCGATTCGAAAGGGTATTTCACGATCGATGCCACGGTGGAGTAGGTCATTGCGAATCCGCCGCGGCGGCGCCCCTTGAACTGGTGTGTGAGGACGCGGAAAGCGTTGGCATTCCCCTCGAAGTGAGTCAGATCGGCCCATTCGCGTTCGGAGAGCATCAGTTGCAGCGATTTGCCCTCGCCTTCGCTGAAGAAGGTCGATATGGCCTTTTCGCCCGAGTGACCGAACGGCGGGTTGCCCAGATCATGGGCCAGACAGGCGGCGCTGACAATGTCGCCGATGTGATCGAAGATCTCAGGGCGACAGTCGGTGTGGCGTTCGCGCAGTCCGATGGCGATCTCGTCGGCCATCGATTTTCCCACACATGCCACTTCCATGGAGTGCGTAAGACGATTGTGGACGAATATGCTGCCCGGCAGCGGGAACACCTGAGTCTTGTTCTGCAGACGGCGGAAAGGCGATGAAAATACGAGCCTGTCGAAGTCGCGCCGGAAGTCGGTGCGTACGCGGCTCTTGTTCGGGTCATGGAAGTCCTCGAGCCCGAGCCGCTTGTCGTTGATCAGCAGCGACCAGTCCATTTTCTGTGCCATAACTGTGAGTTAGATTAGAGGAGTGCAAAAATAGTCCGGGCCGCTCAGCCGCGAGGCTTAAGCGGCCCGGTGTGTTGTTTACGGAGCCTTTGGCTGGGGCGCTGCGGCTTATTCGCCGATGCCCTGGATGAAGTTCAGGCTGTAGTTGTCGACTTTTTCGCCACCCTGGAGCAGGATGCGCATGTAGCCGTTGTCCTGAAGCAGGCGCCGGTTGCCGAGGTTGAGCATGTTGTTGAACTGGCGGGTGT
>OGNF01000487.1_pt1 | contig 44005 bp, 47 predicted proteins | sample 1573321 | NCBI WGS metagenome assembly OGNF01 (sample SAMEA2581911, study PRJEB24529) | metagenome | biome: Human gut stool | place: China | collected 2011 | reverse complement strand
CAACAGACAGTAATACCGTCAAGGTTAAAGTCAATAAAGTAGGTTCTGCTACCGTTACAGCAAAGCAATGTTCTAAGTCCGTATCGGTTAAGTTTAATGTTGAAAAAGCAAAATGTATTGATATTTCAGAATGGAACAGTGATATAAATTTTAACAAAGTAAGAAAAGCAGGTGTCACTTGCGTTATTATTCGTGCAGGCTACGGAAAAGACCCGAATCAAGAGGATAATGAATTTCAGAAATATTATAAGCAAGCAAAAGCCGCAGGCTTAAATGTAGGTGCGTATTGGTACAGCTACGCTACATCTGTCGATGCGGCAAAAGCAGAAGTAAGAAATTGTATGAAAACTATCGGGGGCAAAGAATTTGACCTTCCTGTGTTTCTTGATGTTGAGGAGTACAGACAGGCTGTTCTGCCGAAAAGGACTCTTACAGATATTATCAAAACATTCTGTAACGGTATGAGGGATAACGGATTTGACGGTGGCTTATACAGTGCCAAGTCTATGCTGATGGATAGTGCATATCCCGATGAAATATCATCTAACTATCTTGTGTGGCTTGCCGCTCCGAATGAGTCGTACAGTAAGCTGCCAAATTTTGTTGACATTCATCAGTATGATTGGTACGGACGAGTTGACGGTATATCGGGAAATGTTGATATGAATTATGTTTATAATCTAAACACTTGATAAAACGCTCATACATCTACATATTTTGACTGTATCACGATTTTATATTTAATCAATATAGCTGATGTCTAAGATATAAAATTGCATACAAGCCAAATCTCAAAGTTTTATGCAATACTTAGTCTTATTGAAACACTGAAAATTGAATACAATTAGAATTTTAAGTCGGTTAAGAGAAATATATATCTTATCCGACTTATTTATTTCATTAAAAAACAAACAAAAAGCAGGTAAGAAGGGAGAGTTGACAGCAAATGGAACAAGTAAAAGAAACTCATATAGTTGTCACCGATGAAGTAAATCAATCGTTTGACTTATGGAATGATATTGATTTATCAACGATAGGCTTACAGGCTTTAAAGCTACTTGATGTTTTCCTCACTTGCCTGCGTTTTGGATATGATGAAATTGACGAAGATGTAGAGGATATAAGCGAAGTCGGTATAACCGAGGTCGTTTTCAGCAAAAGAGAATACGAGAAAGCATTAGGTGTTAGTCGAGTTAGAACCAAACAGTTACAAAAGCACTGTGAGGAGTTGTCATCGTTAAAATTTTGTAATCCGAATTTTGCCGATAAAAAAGTATTTGAGTATTTTAAGGCTTACTATGATGAGCAAAAAGGCAAATATATGATTGCTGCTAAGTGCAGCGTTATTGTTCATAATCTCGCTTTTTCTCCGAAATATAGTATTACATATGCTCTGAAAAATACGCTGTGCTTGAAAAGTAAATACAGTGTTTTGATGTATAGGTTTTTAAGATATGCTTTAGCCGAAAAAAGCTTTGTTATATTTAGATTACCTTATGAAAATTTAAAAAATATTATGCTGTGTAAAGATAGATATTTAGAAATTAGAAATTTTAATGAGAAGGTTATAAAGCCTGTAAAAGCAGAGCTGAAACAGAAAACCAATATTGATTTTATTATCTATGAATACGGCAGAAAAGAGAAAAATGTAACGATAGTTGCTAAGGAAAAATAAAAAAGAAAGGGTGAATATTTATGAATAAAGCATTTGGTAGATATGACTGTATTCCACCTTAAAGTCAAGTTCGGTGTACAGTTGCTCACACCTAAAGTCAAGTTCGGTGTACAGTTGCTCACACCTAAAGTCAAGTTCGGTGTACAACTGCTCACACCTAAAGTCAAGTTCGGTGTACAACTGCTCACACCTAAAGTAAAATTTTAAAAATAGCGTTTTTTTCAAAACCCCAGTTAAATACTGAGGAAAACGGCAACGAACCAAACGCAAAAAATCCCATATATATTCTACTTATATATATACTTAGTCTTAATGACAGACAGACTGATAGAGAGTATATAAAATAAAGTCTATCTGTCTGTCTATCTTTCTTTTTGCTTCTTTTTCTTTTTGTTACTTTTTCTTTTGCTTCTTTTTCTTGCAAAACAAATTTTGAAATAATTTTTAAAAATAAAACAACGAAAGCGAGGTACTTCTTGTGAAAGGAATAATTACCGTCAATAATCAAGACACTGAAATAACTACTCCTGTAACTGAAAGCAGTGAGATTTCAATTTTCAACTATGTCAACAAATCAAATCTTATGCTTGCTTCAATCAGAGAACCTTTAAGCGTCAATTCATACAAGCTGTTGGACCTCTATCTGAGTATGCTTGAAAAAACAAAATCTGAAAACGGTGCTTTGGTTATTCGTAAAAAAGATTTTGAAAATATTTTAGGAGTAAAAAGAACAAGAACCGAGGATTTAAAAAAATGGTGCGATGAGATATTCGATCTAAAAATTTCTGTTGGAATAAACCCCGATAAAAACAGCGACCTGCCTGTGCATATGTTTTCGTACTTTGGCACGATTATTGATGAGGACTCAGGGCAGAGTGTTATTGTAGCTAAGTACAATCAGGACGCAAAAAGCCTGTTCTTTGACAGCGGAGCTATAAATTCGATTAAATATCAGCTCAAGGTTACTGTAAGCCTCAACAGTGAATCCAGCATTAGGCTGTATATTTATCTCAGGTCAAACTTGTTTTTTTACAAGAACGGAGATTTTCGCAGAAAGTGGGAAATCCCATTTGACGAACTCAGAAAAGAGATGTGCTGCGGAAAAGCGTACAAGGATAATTTCAAGGAGTTTAATCGCAGAGTTCTTTCAAAAGCTCAGGCTGAAATTAACGAGAAAACCGACATAGCTTTTGAGTATGAGTTCAATCGTAAAAATCAAACTGTCGGTTTTACGATAGCGGAGTACGATAAAACTATTTTTCTTGAAGAGGCTGGTTGCAGTCCTGAACCGAAGGTGAAGCTCAGTGATGAGGAAGCAGTTAAGTTTAAAGCTCGCAAGAAAATTGAAACTCAGATAGATTTTGATGGCTTGGTCGCAAGCGGTTATCCGCCGAAAACTTTGGAGCAGATTATAAAAATTATGTCTGAAGCAAAAATCAAAGCTGATAAAGCACCTGAGAAAAAAACGAGGGTTCAGGGTGACTATTTGCCGGTAACTGAGGTTGCAGATGTTTTCAACGCTTTGACAAAGGAACATATTGCATTTGTGATCCGAAGATTTTTAGAAGCAAAAGAAAGGTCGGAAATTAAAAACGCTAAAAGCTATCTTACAACTATGCTCTACAACGCTGATGAGTTTACTGTTCTCAACGAAAGCTGCAATATCGAAGAGGAGAAAAGGAGCGACAAAAGCTATGACATAAGCAAAATACAAATGCTTGACTACATAGACAGCATATAGTTTTTATTTTGAATGAGATTAAAAAATTAAATAACACGGAAGGTAATAACGATGACACAAACAAGAACATTAAGATTTAATGCAAACAGAGAGAAGGGGAGAAACGATGAGCAGGAATTTAACACACGACTTAATGATTTCAAATATGAGCGAGAACTTGAATACATAAGGCAGATAAAAAAACTTTACGGAGATATTGAGGTAAATGCTGTGTATTGTAATTTTGATGACGGCTACGGTATTATGCGGCAGCTTATCTGTGTCGCCACTCGTTTCGAGGTTGACGATGTTTGGAATAATTTTTCAAATGTTTTCATCGTGAAAAAGAATATTTCTGATGTTCTTTATGAATTTGAAAATCAAGCGTATTGAGTGAGGTAGCACAATGCAGTTGATTATTATTTTCATAATCGCTTTTTTAGGCTTTTGCGTGGCTGCAAGACCATTTGCTGTTAAAGCAAGCGGAAAAGTGAGAGAGCGAGTAGAAACAAACACACTCAACTTGATAGCCGAAAATGAAGATAAGGCTGAGGAGCTGAATAATCTTGTAAAAGAGCAAAGAAAAAAACTATCTGAGGAAAATGTTTCACAGATAGATTTAAAAGCTAAGTTTGATTTTAAGACAGAGGGAAAGAATAAATACACCTCAATCGGTGTTTTAAATATTTTTCTTCTCACGAATGTTGTGAACCGCAAGGGAAAAATAGTTCGCACCAAATCGCATAGGTACATAATGCCGATATTCCTTAATCCCTCAAAAGCAAATATGAGAGATGGCATAGTCTTAAATGCGAGCGGCGATATTCCTGTCGGAGAGCATACCACAGCTATATTGACCTGCTATTCAAAAACTTTTTTTGGCGATGAGAAGAAGGACAGAGTAGTTGAGGGTACAAGCTTTACGATAGAGTCAATGTGGGGAGAGAACAAATACATTGTTGAGCAGGCAGGTATTGTTAAGCTAGCTGATATTGACGGTTCATTTATGGAGCATAGAGATAACACAATCATTCTTCTTGTCAGAGAAAAAGGTTACAAGTCTTGTAAGATTTTCTACTGCGTAAAGGCTGATGACGATGAGAACGATGACGAAGAAGAGGAAAATACAGAGGATTTTAAAAATTGACAACAATAAAATTAAATAAATTGGCTCATAACACGCTCGATTTTGACTTTTAAGCAATTTTTAGACTTTATTTGAGTAATTTTACAAATAATGTTTAAAAATGCAATACAGACGAAATCAGAGGGTGTTTTTTATATATTAAATATTTTGGTAATTACGGCAGGACGATTTTTAATTGTGCTGCCGTTTTTACATACAGCACACATCTTCTTTCACGCATAAGGTTGTGCCAAACATCAAGTTTTCAGAAAGGGGGTTAAAAGAAATGGATAATTTAACTTCAAAGCTTGCAGGTTCACCTGTAACACTCGTAAATACAAACAACTATCTTCAGCAGATTGCCGATAATGTAGTTGGCTTTCTCAACAGTATAGCTCCGTTTGTGTATGTTGTTGTAGGAGTTGCTTTGTTCGCTGTTGGTCTTATTTTTATTGCAGGCACAGACAGAGCAAAGCAGGCAGCTAAGGAGAAAATTCCGCACATCATCATCGGTACACTTCTCTGCCTCGGTCCTACAATCATTGCACAGGCTCTTACAACTACATTGGCTTTTACAAGCTAAGAGAGTGTGTTCAAAGAGTCACAAAGTAAAAGTCGGGGCTGTCTTTGACAAAAGGCAGCCTCGCAAAATTCTAAGGAAAGGAGAATAAATATTGTCTTTTTTGAGTTGGTTTGCTAAAAACGCAGAGTCATATAACAAAGGCTTGCTTTCGCTTATGAGCGGCGGTGGCGTTTGGATAGTAGTTGTTGATATGATTAACGGAATACTGTGTTGGCTTATGGCGATAATGGCAAACATAACATCAACGATGAGTGAGCTGTATTCTAAGAGTTTTGAGCTTTTTCGCTTTATGTACAGTGAGAAAGTAGTAAGTCTTTTTCAAGGTTGGATTCAGTATCTTTGGATACCTATTGCTGTTGGTTTGTTTATACTCGGCTTCAATATGATTAACGGTGAAGACAGCATTGACACAAAGAAATCAATGAGCAAAAAGTATTTGCAGAATGTTGTTATTTTGCTTGTTGCTCTTGTCGGATTTCCGATGATTTTTATGGGCGTAAACGAGTCAACAACTATGGTTTGGTATGACACCTCTCAAAGCGGTAAGGGAGCAAACGGCAACGATGTTGCAAATCAAACAAATGCAGGCATAGCCGATATACTTATCGCTAAGGACAGTAACGGACAAAATGCCCTTATTGCAGCGAATGAGGAGTTTGCAAATTCGGGAAGTTCAAACTTCTTTAGTGCGAACAAGGTGCAGAGTATCATATCTCAGAACATCTACGATATGGAATATATATTCATTCAGACGGCTCAAAATCAAAGTAATTTAAAATTTACAGATAGTTGGTCCGACTATTTGACAAAGGGAACGATTAAGAAAAACGCTTTTAAAGACGGCGATGATGTTGCCTCTGTATTGTCAGACAGTAATTCTTATTTTAAGGTTAGTGACCTTGATAATTACAGCCTGAAACTTGATACGGTCAAGACCCCGAATGACATTATCAATAACAAAGACGATAATGTCAATTACGATAAGGCTTATATTGACAGGGATACCAATGTAGCTGATTATAACGGTTCTGACGCTAAAAGTACCGCAAATTATTTGTTCGGTTACCAACACTCGGTACAAGATGTAAATATCAATGGCAAGACTTATCATTTTATCAGTAATTTGGGAAGTAACACATCAGGCAATATTCTCGCTATGTTCGGTTGGGACAGCACTACAATCCGTAGGTATCACATCGAATATGGCGTAATGTTCATCGAACTTTTGTCTTTGGCTATCATTTTCTGTGTATCCGCATTAAAAATAGTAAAAAATGTATTTAGCATAACTTTCGGTCAGCTTTTGGCAGTGTTTACCGCCGCCGCTGATTTAACAGGCGGTCAAAAAGCAAGGGAAGTTATGAAGTCTGTTTTTAATATAGTTTTTTCAACGCTGTTTATAACTATTCTCGTACAGTTATATATGGTGTTCGTTGAGATAGTAAACTCAGCGTTTCCTACTAATGCTTGGGTTCGCTGTCTATTGGCGTTATTCCTTGCGATTGCCTGTATTAACGGTAGTAAAATAACAGAAAGAGCGTTAGGAATAGACTCATCACTTAAAGGTGAATATGGCTCAATGGGTGCAGCCAATCGTTGGACTCGTCAACCTCGCATCTATGCAAGAATGGCGGCTATCGGTGCAACAGTAGGCGGTCTAAAGCTTGCTAACATAGGTGTATCCAAAGGTGCTAAGGGCGTTTCTTATGCAAAAGGAAAGGCTGCTTCCGCTAAAGCACAAAATGCGGCAGGCTATGTGGCTAAGGGCAAAATCGGTAAAAATTCTACCAACGCAGGTAAAACTAAAGGCGTTAGAGGCTCTTCTGCTTTCTCGCCGGTTACAAACAAGAACGGTGTTGCAAACAGTAACAGGTCTAATGGCGTTAAGGTTAGCAACAACGCACAAGCTTCTCAGAGCAGGCTTATTAACGATAGTCTTAATAAGCAGACTCAATCTGCAAATCTCAAAGGCAAGGATATTGCTTCTGCAAGACAGGGCGTTGCAAACGAATATCGAGGAAATATTCTTAATTCTGCCGCAGCAGAGAAATTTGCCGAAAAAGGCAAGTCTAAGGAACAACTGTTATCAGATATGTACGAAAGAAGAGGTATTTCTCCTGAGAAGTCAAAAGAGCTTGCCGACAGAGTTCTCAATAAAGAGGACAGTTTTGCTTCCGTTGCAGATTATCACGGCAGGGATAACCTTAAAAACTTGTATGAGAAGAACGGTATTGATCCTGTTACTGCTGAGAAATTTGCAGCTCAGGATATTGCCGAAGGAATTTCTCCTATTGCTCGTTCCAAAGATGAGCTTGCAAGTACATTTGCAAGCAGAGGACTTGAAGCTGATAAGGCAGAAAAGCTTGCCGGTAAGATTTCTGATGACGGTAACTTATACAGAGAGCAAATTGCAAACTCTTATATGGCTGCCGGTATTATGGAAGATAAGGCAAATATTATGGCACAGCAGGATCTCAACGCTAATCCGTATGAGATTAAACCGAGAAATGACAGAGATATTCTCAGTTCAACATACGAAAGTGCAGGATTTAACAGTCAGGAAGCTTCAAGACTTGCTGACAGAGATATTGCTGACGGAGCGTTTAATGCAAAGCTTAATAGCTTTGAGGACTCTATATCAAATCGTGCCGATACGCTTATGAATAGTTCGGCACAGAATTTTGATACTGTTGGTGACGCATACAGAGCGGCTGCTCAAGAACACTTTGAGGCTATGGGCTTTAACCGCTATGATTCGTCAAGATATGCCGACTCGCTTGGCACTAAGGTATGTACCGAGGACTATCAAGACAGTATTCGTAGTGCTGCACTTCAGTATCAGACAGCTGAGAACAGTCGTATTGACGCTCTTATTGCTGAGGAAAGAAGTAAACCGCCAAAAGAGCGTAATTATGATGTTCTCAATACTCCAAGGGTTTCCGACCGTGAAGCTGTTGAGTATGCACTTCAAAATGATGTTGGTGCAAGAAGTGCCGGATATGCGTATGACAAACAAAACTATGAAACTCGTTATCAATCATACGAGAGATATAACCCTAATTCTTCACCTTCGGGTATTCCGCTTGATACTTCATTCAGAGCAGAAATCAACTCCGCAGTAGATACCATTCTTGCAAATGGCAGCCTTAAAGAGGGTGCTGTACGAGGCAGAGCAGTTGAAGCTAAGAGAGCTAAAGCCGCAGAGCCGTATAAGTACAGTTCCGTGTTTACTGATGTTATTTCTTCTGAAAGAAATTCAAGAGATTATAAACAGGCTGCAAAGTATGGTTTTGATACCGAAGAAGCAAAATATACTCGCAGAAAGAGAAGATAAATATTAATATAAAACTATCTGGGAAATTATGCTTTTTTATTTCTCAGATAGTTTTAATTAAGTAAAATTATTTGGAAAAGAAGGTCAAAAAATGAAAGAAACAATAACGGTTAAGTTAAGTGATGTAAAAGATAATCCCGAATTAAGCGTGTTTTTTGCAGATACTATAATTCAAAACACAGGCGGTAAAAAAGACGATGTGTTTTGGAACAGTGCAGAACAGAGTATTTTGCAGGCTGTAACTCTTTTTATGGCAATAGGTGATGTAAGCAGCATTGCAGGAGAAGAGTACACAGGCAGAATGAAGCTTGGCGATGTGTATAGATATATAGCGAGTACACCACTTTCTGAAATGCACGCTCATTTTGATGCGCTTGCTTCAATATACCCTGAACACCCTGCACTTTCTTGCTATAACACATTTATAAGAAGTACAAATATCAATACGCAAATTGAGATTTTAAACGGACTTAAAATTAGATGTAGAGCGTTATTGTCTTGAGTGTACTAATAGATACATTTTTGTACTCACGAGTATAAAACAAAAATAAATAATATTCAGAAAAGGCAGTAAGTTATCAAAAATCTTGCTGTCTTTTCTTTTGTAAAAAATTCACACAATACCCAAAATAGAAAGGAAATGAAAAAACTATATGAAATTTGAATTTAGTCGAAAAACGAAAAATATTATATGTGTAGCAGTTTGCCTGATAGTAGTTCTGTTCGGTTTATATCTATCCGGTATAGTTACTCAGTTATTATGCAGGGAAGAAACTGTTTCATATAATTTTTTCATCTCTGTTTTATATGTATTCAGCCACTTTGAAATTTCAAAGTTTGTACTGTTGATATTTGGAATGGTTATATTAGGTGTTGTGGCTGTTCACTTTGCCAACAGTAATAAAGCAGGACTTCACAATGGCGGTGAATACGATTCGGACAAAAATATTACATACAATCGCAAAGGCACATATGGTACGGCGAAAAGACTTAATAACACCGAAATTACAAACGAATTTCACATTTACAAAGGTTGGAATGAAGCACTTGCAGGAAAAAATATGGTTTTTGGTTACTTAGTTGATAAGAGTGGAAATCCGAACAAAAAACGAATAGTGAGCGAACCGTATCAGTCAATAAAGATCGGCAGAATGTATAACAAGAACTATTTTGTTGTTGGCGGTGCAGGCTCACGAAAAACAAGAAGCTTTATCATCATTTTTATTATAATGGCTATCTTACGAGGTGAGAGCTGCATTGTTGCAGACTCAAAAGGCGACCTATATACGAAAACGGCAAAATATGCCGAAAAGAAGGGATATACAGTTAAAATCCTTGACTTTGTAGAGCAACAAACCTCTGACGGTTGGGCTGTACTAAGTGACATACGCAATGACCCCGAATTAAGCGTACTTCTTGTTGATACTATAATTCAAAATACAGGGGGAGAAAAAGGCGATGTATTTTGGGACAGTGCAGAACAGAGTATTTTGCAGGCTGTAACTCTTTTTATGGCAATAGGTGATGTAAGCAGCATTGCAGGAGAAGAGTACACAGGCAGAATGAAGCTTGGCGATGTGTATAGATATATAGCGAGTACACCACTTTCTGAAATGCACGCTCATTTTGATGTGCTTGCTTCAATATACCCTGAACACCCTGCACTTCTGCCGTATAGTTCGTTCAAGAGAGTAAAAGAGGATTTACAGGCTCAAATACTCTATGGACTTAGTGTTAGGCTGAAGCTTCTTCAGGACGCACAGATCCGTAAAGTAATCGGCTCAAGAGGTATTGATGTCATTGCTCCGGCTGAAACAAAATGTATTTACTATCTGAGATTCTCAGATCAGGTATCAACTTATGAGTTCCTTACATCGTTGTTTTTCTCAATGATGTTTGCGAAATTAATAGCATATGCCGACAGGCAGCCCGAACACAGATTTAAAAAAGATATAAATTTTGTGCTTGACGAATGTTGCAATATCGGATTTATTCCTGATTTGGATCGAAAAGTCAGTACAATTCGTTCGAGAGGAGCAAATACAGCTATCGTGGTACAATCTATTCCTCAGTTTTACGACCGCTACGGAGAAAACTCAGCTAAAGAGATTATGGGTAACTGCGACACGACAATCTATATGGGCGGCAACGATTATGATACAGCAGAGTATTTTTCCAATCTTTCGGGAGATATGACCGTATCTGTTGCTTCTAACTCGGTTATGCTTGGTACAGCAGAAATCAGAGAAACAGCCTCAACAGGCAACAGAAAGGTATATACGCCGCACGAGGTAAGAACCCTCAATGGTAACAACCTGCTGTTGTTTATAAGAGGCATAAATGTGGTTGAGCTTGCAAAGATAGATTATACCGATAATCCTGAAAGCAAACTGTTTGAGGAAAAATTGCCAAGTGAAAATCGAAATGGCGTTGGCGGTGTTGTCAATGATTTCTCAAGAATGGTGTATCAGAAAAAAATGAGCGTTTATGGCACTCAAAATAATACCTCATATCAAGATACTTCATCTGACTCCGACTCAAGCTATATTGATACGGACGCATATAACGCAACAAATAGTTATTCCTCTCAAACTTCAAGTAATTCACCAAGCAACGGACTTTCACAGCCCACCACAAATAGAAAAAAACCAAAATTTTAAATATAAAGGAGTAATGATTAATGGACGAACCGATAGAAATTATAAATGAACTTAAAGTAGAAACTAAACTTTTTAGCTTTATTACATTAAGAATTTTGATGTCAACTGTGGCAGGATTTTTTATTGGAATGGCACTTTCAAATTTTGTAGCAAGTCAGGTTAAAGTGCCGATGTATATTCTGTGTGCTGCGTTGGGCTTTTTTCTCTGCTTACAATCGAGCTTAAATAAAGGAAAACGCAATTATCATACCGTATTGTTCTTTCTAAAAAGACTTACGGAAAAGGATACGGCATATGGTATGCAGGATATTGAAAATGAAATAGAAGATAGTGAGCCAATTATGTCGAGTGACGATGTATATGTTAATTTTGATTTTATAAGTAAGGAGTTGTAATAAATAAGTGAGAAAGAAGAAAATGAAAAATATCGAAACTGCCAAAAAGCCAAATACGGAAAAAAGAGCAGCTTCTAAAAAGGACAAGAAAAAAGAGGAGAGAGAGCTTAAAAGCTCAACAAAAGATATATCCTCATTAATCCCTATTAAAGATGTGGTAAACGGATATTTTAAGTATATTAACAACACCTATATGGGCATTGTTAAACTCAAAACAAGGGATATTATGAACGCAAGTCAAGAGGAAATCGACAACGATATGGAAATTCTTGTACACTTCAATCGTGTGTATCTTGACGATTATAAGCTTATATCTCTTAATTATCCGACGAACACGAAAACACAGCAAGCTTATTTTAAAGATAAGCTTGAACATACGACAGATGAAGTTTTTAAAGAGATATTGCAGGAAAGCTACGATAATGTGAGGGAAGCGGAGTTTAATAATACTTCCCGAAATCATTATATAATGTTTTTTGGCGATTCCCTCAAGCATATTGTTGAGAACGAGGACGCAATTATTCGTAATCTTGGCAGACTTGCTCAGAAAATGAGTATATCTCAGCAAATACAGTTGTTGTTCAGTCTAACCAATAAAAACATTCCTGTTGTCTATGACGATAATGCCGATAAAGTTATATATAACGATAACAAGGACGAATATATCAAAAAATATGGATATAATCCGTATCTTATGAAGGAAATTTGTCCAAAGGGCAATATAACTTTTTCGCACGAGAACTATATCAAAACCGGTTCGGGATATGAAGTATGTGTATATGTTTATGGCTTTCCTCGTTTTGTATCGCCACATTGGTTACACACCATTACTAATAATTACTATACTGTGTCTGTCATTGATGTTCATAGCGTTGGAAAGAAAGAAACAACAGATAGTTTAAATAAAGGTATTTCAGAGATAAAAACAAGAATAACCGGAGCAAGGAACTCTATGGAGTCTATGGAAGCGACAGAAGAAAAAGATAAGCTTGCTAACCTTGCTTATTCGGTAGTTAAGTACGGAGAGGTAATTAAGCGAATAGTACCACGAATATTTTTGTATTCCAAAACCTTGCAGGGACTTGAGGAACGAGTAGCTGCAATCTTTGAGAATCTTAATGATGACGAATTTAAGGCTTGTATCAATATTAATGAAACAAAGGCTGATTGGCGTTCAATGTTTATGTCTTATGAAATGCAGAATAAGACGGAATATAAACGATACGGCAAAGCCATTCAAAGTACGGCTTTAGGCATTGGAAATCCCTTGCATTTTTCTGAGCTTAACGATAAGCTTGGAACTATATACGGATTTATGCCTAACACAGGTGGCAAATTTATATTCGATATAGCTCAAAAAGATGAATTTAGAACTCATTATAACGGAGTGGTTATCGGTGAAATGGGTACAGGTAAGACTACGCTGCTGAAAAAAATCATAAAAGACAGAAGCTCAAGAGGGGATTATATAAGAGTAATTGACTCTGTTGGCGATTTCTCTTCCCTTATTCGTTTCTTGGGCGGTAAGATTATTTCCTTCGATGACAGTATGACAAGCGATTCCATTAACTTTTTGCAGATATTCAAAACTGAGGAATCCGAACAGCAGTCATTTTCTGCACATATTTCAAAACTGAAAATTATATACAGTTTTATTGCTCCAAATAGTGACGATACCGAAAGAAAACTCTTCATCAAAGCCTGCCGTACACTGTATGAAAGCAAAGGCTTAGTTCCTAACGACAGCTATTCGATTTGCAATTTACCGCCAAAGAAGTATCCGATTTTATCGGAACTTCTGCCTATTATTAACCGTATGCTCGAAAACGAAGAAATTGAAGATACAAAAGTGTTAATCAATAATATTCTCATAAATATTGAAACGCTTGTAAAAGATTATCCTCATATATATAACCGTCACACAACGATTGATAATCTTGTTGGCAGTCAGATAGTATCATTTGATATTTCTCCGCTCTCAAGACTATCCGATGACCTCAAGGACGCTCAGATATACTCAATTTTAAGCCTGAGCTGGTCCAACGCACTTCAGATTGGCGGTAAAATGAAAGAACTATATGAGAATAATCAAATCAGATGGGAAAATGTAAAAAGGTTTTTCCTCATAATGGACGAATCGCATAAGATTTTACATACATCAAAGACGCTTGCAATTAAGCAGGTGAATACCTTTGCAAAAGAAGGAAGAAAGTTCTTTTCAGGACTTATTTTCGCTTCTCAGTCCGTTCGTGACTACGGACTCGGTAATATGCAATCAGAGGGTTCAACGGAGCTTATGAAACTATTTGAGAGTTGTCAGTACAAATTTATTTTCAAACAGGACACTAACACACGAAATGTTATTTCTGACGCTTTTGAGGAACTTACTGCGTCAGAAATAGAAAAAATCTTTAAACTTCCTGTCGGTCAATGTATTCTCAATATAAAATCTGTTGATAATCTGCTTGTTCAGATTACAGCAACAGATGAAGAACTTGCTGTATTTAAGGGCGGTGCTTGATTTTAAATTAAATATTAATAAAGAAAGCAAGGTGGTAAAATGGACGATATGCACGAGGGTGATGTCAGTTTTGGTGAAGAAACTGACGAATTGCAGGACGCCTCGAATTGGGGAAATTCTGCAAAAGATGAGGTTATGGACTCCACCCGACCTATTAAAAATGAGATTGACGATTTAAAGGAAAGGGCTAAAGACAAAATTGAGGATAAGATTAAAGATAAAATTGAGGACAAGACAAAAGAAAAACGAAATAACTCAAATAATAGCTCTAATCAAAACTCCAATCGAAATACTAATCCAAACAGTAATACTCCTCGAAATACAAATAGTTCGGTTGCTAATCCGTCAAGCAGGACCGGTGCAAGCAGCCCGAATAGTAATTTATCCTCGAATACCGGAAATGCTGCAAAAAGCGGAGCAGAAACCGCAGGTAATGCTGCAAAGAACGGAGCAGAAACCGCAAGCAATATTGCAAAAAGCGGAGCAGAAACCGCAGGTAAAACGGCAAAGACAGGTGCAGATACAGCGGCGGCAGCAGGAAAAACAACAGCCGGTGCCGCTCAAGCCACTTCAACTGCTGCTACAACCGCAACTTCTGCCGCAGCTGCAACTGCCGAAGCGACAGCAGGAGCAGCTACTACTGCTGCCTCTGCATTAACTTCGGTAATTGCGGCAGCTGCACCGGTTATAGGTGTAATTATTGGTATTATTTTAGCGTTAGCCTTGATTATTGTCGTAATTTTGCTTATAATAGCAGCAGTCACTTCACTTAACCAAAATCAAACAAATACACCTGTGACGACCGAATGCAGTCAAATTCTTGAGTATTTTGACCGTTTCCAAAAGTATGGTCTTGAATACTCGCAATATGGGTATAATTATGACAGAATACAATACAGGCGAAAATATACAGCAATCAAAAACGCAGGCTATTCTATGGAACTTGCAGGCGTATATAAACTTCTTGCATATAACAATGTGTTTAAATATCAGGCGTTGACTAATTATCAGTCTGCAAACGGCACTGATGACGATAAGAATTTAAAAACAGTTAAATTGAATTATTTATCGTTTTATGATAATCCGGATTCTTTTCAGGCAGGTATTTGTGAGCCTTGTTTCACTTCTTCTATTTCGGGCAATACGGTTGATTGGGTGAGATTTAAGACAAATTTTGAGGAAGCGAGCGATCAGGGTAAATATAAATATCATTACTATTTCACCGATGACCTCTTTAAAATATGCTTAGACTCTTTTACAACGACAAATAACAATGATATTATACCGTCTGTTTCTCAAATTCAAAAGAACCTTGCAGAACAGAAAAACATCAAGGAAGGTTCAAAAGAATATGAAGCTCTTGAAGATGAAGCGAGAGAAACCGCCTATAAGCAAATATATAACCGTATGTGCTTTCAAATTAATAACGCAGGGCAAAGGGTTCAGATAGGGCTGTTTGGCGACAGCGATGGAAATACATACGGTAAATATTGGTATGTGGGAGATTGCATTATCGGGCAAACAAGGAAAGAGAGCAACGGTACAACGAGTATAGCAAAACTATCTGTTGACGGCAACGATTATAACAGCACCTTCTACAATGATATGGTAAGCTCTATTTATAGTATGAACGCCGCTAATTCATCAGCATACTCGGTAGCGAACCTTGCACTTTCGCAGGTAGGTAATAATTATAAAACCTACTGTGATGAATTGAATAACGGTCAGGGTACTGAATGGTGTGCGATTTTTGCAGGCTGGTGTCTGAAAAAGAGCGGAATGGACCTCAATAGTTTGGGATACTCTGCAAGTGTACCGGTTTGGAAAAAGAACGCAACCGCTAAAGGTATGTATAAGGCAAACAACGGCGGTTATACACCGAAAGCCGGAGATTTAGTTATATACGACTACGACCCTTCAAACGGAAATGATGTGGACCATATAGAGGTAGTTGTAGAGGTATCCGGTAATACCGTTGTTACCGTTGGCGGTAATACAGGTAGCGGCGGTTATACGAACACTAAGGTTAATAAATTTACATTTAACTACAAGGACAGTTCTTCAAGCATTGTTGGATTTATAAATATACCATATGCAAACACTTCAGGTATGTGTGCCACAAGTAAGGATTTTCAGACAAAGTTCGGTTATATAAATCAAAGCAACTATACGCCTGTCGCATACAAGCTTACAAGTGAGCAGAAGGCGTTTGTTGAAAAGGTAGTTGAGGGCGAGTATGGCGGTGACTCAGACGGTTGCCTGCTTATAGCTCAGTGTATTCGTGACGCTCTTGTGGACGGTCGCTGCACCGATCCTATGAAGATAAGAAAGAGTGTATCCGAAGGCGGACTTGGTTATGACGGCTATAAGGATAATGCCTCTCAGATGGCGAAGGACGCTGTAACTAAGATTTTCGACCAAGGTATGTATGCTGTAAAGTATAAAATTCGATATATGTGTACAGAATCGTACTTTAAAGGTAATCCTGACGATTTTCGCCATAATTTACCTTTAGTTCTTAAATACAACGGTATTACAGGCACGGTTTATTTCTTTGGTGACTAAGGCGACTAATAATAAAAAAGGAGAGAACAGAAATGAAAAAAGCAAAAATACTGCCGATAGTAACAATAGTGCTTTTTATTCTTTGTATTGCAGGATTTGTTACATACGGTATATCACGCTCAATGCTGCTTGACACAAAAGCTAAGGTTAATGACTTAAAGCTAAATGTCAAGGTGGTAGAAGCAACCGCCGATGAGGCTGAACCGACAACAGCGGTAGTTGTTGAAACGGTTAATCCTAAAAGCAATCTTGAGAATAAGCTTAACGAGCTTAATAATGAAATATTACAATATACTAAGCATAAAGCCGATATGATTGAGGTTGCCGAAAAATTTGTTGAAGCGAGATATACATATGAGGGTAAGCAGTATGAGGAAGTAGAAAATATTATTAATGCGGTAAGTCCCTATGCTTGTCAGGATTATTGCGAAAGACTTGTCCCTGAACTTGAAAGAAACAGTCAAGGAAATATGATAAATAAAGAATTTCCTTCAGGCTATAAGACTGAGGTTATAAGAACCTTTGAGGAAATTCAGGACGAAGATAACTATTCATATATGATCCACGCTCCTTTGTATGTAGAAGCACATCAAACAGTTGAAAGACCTGATAAATTAGATGATGTAAAAATATACAATGTTGAGATGACTGTTATTGACGGTAATTGGTATGTGTATAACTGTGTGGAGAATGATACAATAATGAGGATTGGTGATCAAGAATGAAAGAGTTTTTTCAAAAATACAGTAAACTGATAATAGCGGTTAATGCAGCCTTTATTCTCGCAATAGGGGTAAGCATTTTTTCTGTAATTAAGAATGTAAACGATATTAATACACTGAAACCATATTTGGAACAATACGGCAATAATGAGGACGGCAACAAAAGTAATAAAAATCAATCTGAGGAAACAACCGTTGAACCGACAACAGTTGACACTGAAATTGAAAATCTACAAAATGAGGTAAACGAGAAACAAGCTGCCTTAGACAGAGTTAAGACTATTCAAACTGACTTAGACGCACTTAGTGATGAATTTGTCAAGGGTATGACTTCATTTCCTTTAAACACTTACGATGAAAAATACTTGGAATCGCTCAAGCCTATTACTACCACAGAGGTTTACAATATAGTTAATGAAATGTGTGAGAACACTTATACATTACCGAAGAGCTATAAAATATTGCATAGATATTATAGCGACCTTGATACCGATGAGCCAAAGGTCGCTCTGTATTGTAATTATACTGATATATATAATTTCAATGACGGCTTATCCGACAATCTTTTTATATTAAACTTTACTCCTGACAGCGATTCGGAGTATGGCTATATAGTAAGTGATTTCCACACTAATGTGTCATACAGCACAGGAGTAGGATTTTATAATAAGGTACTTGGCAGTTAAAATATTATATATTATTAAAATTAAATAAAAAGAGGTAAAATATGAATATTAATAGTCTTACCGAAAACGCAGAAAAGAAACAAAACTATTTGAAAAATAAAAGCGTTTTTATTGGCATTTTTGTTGTTGTAATTTCCTGTATTTTCGTGTTTATGTTTGCCTCTCCGTATATTTTTAAAAGAAGTGCAGACCAAATGTACTTCACCGAAACAGGTAAGGAGATTGAAATAGGTTCAGGTCATACGGTAATGATTGAAAGCTGGCAGTACAGTAAAGATAACAAAGAAATGGAAGTTGTACTGTCATTCAATAATACAAGCTATGACGGTATAGATACATACAAATATTCAGCTCTTTCGAGAGATGACAGCAATAAGACTCAACAGTTAAAAACGGAAACATTGTATGAATCGTCCTTCTTTTCGGTAATTAAAATCTCACAACTAAAAAATTTTACAGAGGTCAGACTTTCGGTGTCATATGATACAAGTCCACTTCTGTCGAGCGATAAAGAGCAGCAGACCAATTCTGTTGCTCTTTTTACCAATATAAATAAAGTTGCGATGGTTGATGAATTTGCGGAGAGAGATATTATTACACTTTACAGTGAGAAACTTGATAATCAGATTAGAGAAATTAATCTGAATATATCAGATCTGCAAAGTGATATTAACGAATACAAAGAAATTCAAAATAACATTCTGGAAAAGGTCGCTGAAATAAGAGAAAACCAGCAGTATATGACTGACACCGAAACAGCTGCCTCTGAACAGCAAATTAAAAATTACGAAAACTCATATAACGAGTATAGTTCCAATATTGAGGATTTGGAGAGTCAAATAGATGAATACAGCTCTCAAATAGCGGAACGAAAAAACAAGCAGGAACAATTAGAAAATTTAAGAAAGAAGTGATAAAATATGGATAAGATCCTTTACATTGGTAAAAAAACAAAATCCGTATATAATACACTTTCGGGATTAGGATATGATGTTCAATATTTGGAACTTGTTTCCTCTGCCGAAGATATAGTTAAGTTTATAGTGGCAAATGCAGACAATGCGTTTGCCATTATTTATGATTTGTCAGAGTTTACTTTCTGCGTTAATAAGGATAATTTTGCTGAAATAGTTTCATCTGTCAGTAAAATGGCAGCAAGCACAATTCAGGTAGTGAAAGGCATAACCGCAAATTACAAAGAGTATTTTGCGGTTGCGGAAACACTTGGTATTTACAATTTTCTCAGGTCCATTACTACTGATGACCTTATTGAAGAGATAACTAAGATTTTCCCTAATAAACAAGTACAGGCTGTGCCTCAGCCGGTGCAAAATGCAAACAATAATAGTTTTGCTATGCCTCGACCGCAGGCTAATGTTTATTATCAACAGCCTAAGACTGAATTTACTGCTGCTAATAATGACCGACCTCAGAGTGCAGTACAAATAAGTTCACACGATAACTATATAGAAGAAGAGGGTGCAGGTAAAACTGAAAAATTAAATCAGTCTATGCCTTCTTATCCATATAGAAAAGAAGAAAAACTATCTGAGAACAATAACATTCAAATTCATAAAGAAATTCAGCCGCCTGTTTCAAAGCCCAAGATTTATGAAGAAAACAGTAATAATATTCAGCCTGCACCCGTTGAACCACCGGTACAACAGCGTGAGCTTTCAAAAAAAGAGCTTAGAGAAATTAAAAAGCGTGAAAAACTCAAAGCTAAAGAAGATAAAAAAGTTGCAAAGATTGAAGCAAAGCGAAAGGCGGTTGCAGCAAATATTCAGCCAATGCCTCAATCGCAAGTACCAATCAGAGGGTCGCAAACTCAATTTCAACCACAGTTACAACAAGGTAATTTCAATTCTCAAACAGTTGTGCCGCCTGTACCCGAAAATAGCGTTGTTCCACCTGTAATGCCACAGAAAGGTAATTACAATGTTCAGACAGCTATGCCGCCTGTAATACCTCAGCAACAAATGCAGCACACATCACAACAACCGCCACGCCCTACTAAGATAACAACGGTAGGTATAATTGGCATTATGCCGAGAATAGGAACAACAACACAAGCTGTTATGCTTACTCGCTATCTTAACGAAGCAGGAATCAGGGCTTGTTATGTCGAGGAGAACGATACTCAATTCTGCGACTGCCTTATGACATTGTACGATGATGTGTCCTATGATTCTGACAGAGATTGCCTTGTTAAGGAAAACCTTACATTATATAAGGAAGAAACACGCTCTTTTGTTGCAACAGATGTTGCGTACAGAATAGTTGATTACGGCTATATTACAAAAAATGGTTTTCCCGAAAACTATTTGAAAAAAGATATTAAAATAATTGTATGCGGCACAGCACCACTTGAAATTGCCAATCTTATTTCAAATGTTGAAATGATGTACGATGTGGACCTCAATTATATTTTTTCCCTTTCAGATGAACAGCACTATCAAGAAGTTCTTGAGGTTATGGGTACGAAGAAGGACAAATGCTTTCTGTCGCCAAATATCCCAGATAGTTTTGACTTTTTTACTCAGCCTTGCAGATATATATATAATAGTATATTAAATCTCAATATACCACCTGTCAGCGGTGTGAACTCGAATAATCAAAAAAGCGATAAAAAGAAAAAGAGGTGGAAAAGGTAATGGGACTTAAAAGAGATATAGGCTTTAAGGGATATGAGGACAAGCTTAGGCAAGAGGATAATAATATTGAGGAAAGTGACAGTAAAAAGTCAAAATTAATTATTGCAGGAATTATCGCCGTTGTATCTATTGTAATAATTCTCATTATAGTGTTAGTTATCGTTCCGATGGTGTCAGACGGTACGGATAGTCCCAATAGTAGTGCCACTACATCTTCAGAAGGCAGTAAGAAAAAAGATTACGATTTAGATTATCTGTTTGGTCCAGATGACGAAGAAACCACTACATATGAGGAGAGCGGCAATGAAAGTTCGCAAGTTCCTCGTATGACGATCGCCCCTTATACACATTCTTCTTCAATCCCCGAAAGCAGTAATGAAAGTCAAAGCAGTGAATCCGATTCAAACTCAAATTCTAATTCTAATTCAAATGGCAATGACAATAGCAATAATAACTCCGGAAATTCTCAAAGCCATAGTGTTAATAATAACAGCAGCAATAACAATAGTTATAACAATAGCAATAATAGCGGCAATAACAATAATAATAACCATAGTAATAAGCATAGTAATAACAACAGCAGTTATCATAAGCCCGAATCAAGTAAAAAAGAGGAAAGTTCACGGAACACGGATATACCTGTAAGCGGTGTTACTCTTAATTACACCTCGACCACTCTGTATGAGGGTGAAAGTATTAACCTTGTGGCAAGCGTATCACCTTCAAATGCTGCTAACAAAACTGTTTATTGGAGCAGTTCAAATTCAGATGTAGCTTCAGTAGACGGCGGCTATGTTACCGCACATTCGAGCGGTACTACTTATATTACTGCTCGTGCTGGCAATTATTATGTAAACTGTATGGTAACAGTCAAAGAAAGAGATAACATTAAGCTCTCACCAGACAGAAAGACAATTTCAAAAAATCAAGTAATTACTATTAAAGTGGTAGGTTCAAATCAGAAAGCCTCTTGGAAAATCAGTAATCCGTCCATCGTTCAAATATGTGGCGGTTCTGAAACCTCTATTATTATTAAAGGCAAGAATAGCGGTACTACATACATTGAAGCAACCGTCAACGGCAAAACTTATAAAGCTGAAATAACAGTGAATTAAAGAGAAACAGGAAAAATTGGTGTGTAATATTGTTCCCCTTTATACGCCATTTTGCAATTAAGACTAATGAAACAAGAAAGGAAATGTTTATGAGAAAAAGAAAAGTAATATCTATTGTAGCAGCTGTTGCGATTCTGATAGTTACAAGCTGTGTTACATCAAACGCTGCAACTAAATATAAGGTCGGTGATGTAAACAAAGACGGTGTTATTAATATTAATGATGTGACACTTATCCAGCTGTACCTTAGTAATGTTTTGAGAACTATTGATCTTTCCCTTGCCGACTTTAACGGTTCGGGAAGTGTTGATATTTTTGACTGCACCACTATGCAGCTATATTTTAATCAGGAGATTAGGCTGTACGGTGATTACCTGTATATGAATTTGACATCAAAGACGGCTGCCATTTATGCTTATCAAGGTTCAGCCTCAGAATTAACTTTACCGTCATATGCCTATGGTTGGGATATTACATTCGTAGCAGTTAGAGATTTGGCTTTTCAGAATAACCGCAAACTCAAAAAGGTTACTATACCTTCTTCATACACAAGTTTAGGATATTATTCTTTTGCTGATTGTTCTAATCTTCAGTATGTGAGAATAATGAATAGTCGATGTCATATAGATAGCAGCACTTTTGATGGCTGCGATAAACTGACAGAATGGATTATGGGATAAGCAATTCTTTTTAGCAGTACCCTCTGTAACAAAGAGGGTACTGTGTGAATATCAAATAGAAGATAAAAAATACTCAAGCACGATTTGTTGAAATCTGTTTGAGTATTTTTTATATATAAATATATATGAAAAGGGGAGTGCTTTAATTTTCTACCAATTTAAAGGTCGGTGTAAAAACTACCAAAAGATATATAAATTTAGAAAGAAAGCAGCTCAAAAAAGAATACCAATTTAAACGGTCGTTTAAATTGGTAAAAAATCAGTGTATATCCAAGTAGTTAAAGCGTAATTAAGTAAATCGTTTTTGAGATACTTTTTAAAACCCGACTTTTTTATGCGAGTCGGGTTTCTATTATATACTATTATATATAGAAAAGGAAAAGGGGATAAGATAATGATTTATGGCTATTGTCGTATTAGTACGGAACACCAGTCGATAGAGCGACAGATCCGAAATATAAAAACTGTGTATCCTCAAGCGCAAATAATAACTGAGGTATTTACCGGCACGAAAGTTGACAGACCGCAGTTCACGAGATTACTCGAAATAGTGAAGGCTGATGATATTCTTATATTTGATTCGGTATCCCGAATGAGTAGAAATGCTAAAGAGGGATACGAGATATATGAGAAGCTCTTTAAGGATAATGTAAATCTTATTTTTCTTAAAGAGCCACATATTAATACTGAAACTTACAAAAAGGCATTGAGTAATCAGCTTACAATGACCGACACTCCTGTTGATTATATTCTTGAGGGAATAAATCGTTATCTTCTTGAGCTTGCCAAAGAGCAAATCAGAATTGCCTTTGAACAGGCAGAAAAGGAAGTATCCGATTTACGCCAGCGAACTCGTGAAGGAATACAAACAGCTAAGTTTGCCGGCAAGGAAGTTGGTCGAAAAAAAGCAACAAAAGTAACTGTTAAAAAAGAAAAGCCGATTAAAGATATAATTCTTGCAAAAAGCAAGTCGTTTAATGGAAAAAATACTGACGCTGAAGTAATGAGCATTATTAACGGTACTGCTTACTTTGAGAATATACACGGATTGGAAGTGAAAAAGACTTATAGCATATCTCCAAATACTTATTATAAGTATAAGAGAGAATTAAAAAACAGTTTGTATTAAGAAAACATTTGATACTAATTAGTTTACCACCTTGCCGTACCAAGAGGTAATTATATACAACTTAATATTTTCTCATTTGTAAATCTATTCTACATATTACATTTATATATGTTGCAATTACAAGCTCTTGAGTACGGTCAAGAGCTACCCCTGCAAAACTTATGTGTAAAACATAACAATGCAAGAGAAAATTTAGAAAGGACTATTTTATGAATATTATTATTGCTTTAGTAATTATTTTTGTATTGACATTATTTTTCGTTGTGGTTACAGCTGTGGTTTGTAAAGGCGACTTTATTCCAAATTTGATACTTAAAATAGGTGTATGCGTTGCGGCTATATACTTATTTGCTTCGGCTGCATATACAATTACACTGTCACACGAAGAATATGTCGTTGAAAGTAAACAGATAGTATCTCTTAATGATAAAGATAAATTAAGCGGAGCGTTTGTGTTAGGCTCAGGTGCAGTGAACGAAACTTCATACTATGTATATAACTATAAACTGCAAGATGGCGGTATAAAAAGAGGAAAAATAGAAACTGATTATGCAACTATATATGAAACTGACGACTTGCCTCATATTGACGAAATTAACTCTAAGGTAAAGGAATCTGAAAAGCAAGGTTTACTTTATAATATTTTACACATAAAATGCTTTGAAGAGTATTTTCTTAAATACAATATCTATATTCCGAATGGTTCAGTAATAACTGACTTTAAAATTGATTTGGAATAAACATTTTTAGTAGGCAATTCTGAGCCGAACATAGAAAATATAAAAACGCTTGAAAACTATATAGATGAGCAAGATAATTTGCTGATTTATGCTTGCAAAGGTCATTACGAAGATTAATAAAGATAAAATAAGATTTTAAAAGGCTGTTACAAAATTTGTAGCAGCCTTTAATACTATGATAATAATTAAAACCCGACTTTTCTACATAAAGTCTAAAAGTGTGATACTATATAACCATAAACTAAAAATCAAACAGAAGGAAGTGCTATAAAATGAAAATCGAAAAATTATATAAATTAACTCTCAATGAGGACTATACCGAAAACGATAAAATGGTGTTTAAATACGCTTTTGATACGCTATTTGATATGGGGCTTGAGAGGAATAAAGCTGAAACCATAAAATTTATACAAACGATAATAGATGAAGGATATTTCAATAGGCAGGAACTGTATAACGAAGCCTTAAAAGTGCCTGATTTGTACTTTACAAGGGCTATAAAAGAAGCCCTTTACATTTTAACCGGCAAGGCGATATGCACAAATAATGAAGCAAAAAATTTGTTTTTGGACTATATAGTTAAGGTGTTTCCAAGTACAGTATCCGTATTAAACAAAATAAAAATCAGCGATAATAACAAACTAAAATTAAACGCACAAACAGCCAAGCATATTATGTGTCAGAGTGATGATCGTAAAAGTATTTACTTAATAATATTTTTGCTTTTTTATGACAGCAGCTTATCAGCTCAGAGAAAAGGCATTACAAAAGCTGTAAACAATCAAGCTGAAGAAATGAACAAACAGCTTAATAACCGAGATCTTGACGAAGAATTAAGTATTGAGTTTGGTGAAAACTTTCTTTATTCAAAGCTCTATTTGCGATTTCTCGAAAAAAGAACAGGTGAAATACTTGATTATGTCAGTAACAATAAAAGCACCGACATTCTTGATTCATTAGAATATGATTCAAGATTTATCAATAAAGATATGCTTGAGAAATTTTCTAAGAAGGAGCAAGAGGACTGCGATGATCCGATCTTGTTTGTGTTTGAAAATGCTACACAAAGGTTTATAACTACTTGCAGGATACTTGCGGCTATGAATATAGATTATAGTTTAACTTATTGTAATTATGATGAATTTAAAGATATTGAATTAGAATTATATTCGGTACTTGACCCATTGCTTTATAATGGGTTAATAAAAGAAAATAAGTGTAAACGCAAAAACAAGAAAGAGTTACCGATGATTCCAGATGACAGCTATTCTTATTTAAGAGGGTATAAGGGGACAAGGGTAACTTCAGTAGAGTGTTTTTTGAGAGATAGCGGATTTAAGTTTAAAACAGGAAATTCGGGAAACAATCAAAAATTATTGCTTTTGACAGATGAGGCATACAGTGTAGCGAATTGCTGCAAGCTTCTCATTAAAACATTGCAGGAATATTTACTTGAAAAAACCGAAAGCATAAAAGATAATGATGAAAGCATTACTACAACAAACCTAATATTCAAAACACAAATGCAGCCGACAGATATTGAAAGAGTTATGGCTCTTCTTAACAAAAACATTATGCTTGCAACGATTGCGTCAGTCAATGAATGTGACTACTACACTCTTTTTTCGTCATATGATTTTGGAGATATTACTCCGTTTTTTGATGATGGCACTGTAAGCTTATCTGATGAAATGTCAAAATCAGACAATGAAATCACCACTAAAGCTAAAGTTGATAAAAAGCTTAACTTGAATAAGAAAACAAAAGAGTTAGAGGAAGAAAATGCAAAACTATCTGAGGAAATAGAGAAATACAAATCACAGATAGAAAAATTAGAACAGCAAAATTTATCTCTGAAGAGTAAGGTTGAAAAATACCAAAACCAAGAGAATATCAACTCGCAGCTAAGAAAAAAACTATCTGAAAAAGATCAAGAAATAGATAAAAGCAAAAATAAAATATCAGATTTGCAAGAAATTATTAATGAATTGCAGTCTAATGAAAATACTGAGGAAAATACTGAGGGTTTTGATGTTCCCGACAGCTATTTTGAGGATAAACGAATCCTTGTTATAGGCGGCAGATGGGAGATAGTTGATAAGCTCAAGGAGTTAATGCCTGAGCTGAAACACACTGAAAATGCGAATGACGCATATATTGATCCGAATAATTATGATTTCGTGATAATGTTCACGGACTTTATGAACCACACAATTTTCTATAAATATATTACAAGACTGCGTAATAACAAAAAGGGCAAAGTGCCGATTTTGTATTTGCAGGGTTCAAATATGGACAATATTAAGAATAAGATATATAATTTTTATCAGAAACTAAATTCAAAATAGTGATTACAGAAAGAAATGTGGATAACTATATGAGAGAAATAACCGTAACATACAAGCTGAGTGAAGAGCAGGAAAAAAAGCTTAAACACGCAACCGAGAAATTTGAGAAGCTTGCTAACAGCCGAGGTAAAAAAGGCTGCACCGAAGATGAAAACTTTATAATGATGATGAGCTATGCTTATAGAAAAGATATTGATGAAAAGTTCGGCTTTTGGGAAGCACTTATTGACCTTAAATCAGAGCAGCTAACGAGTATTATTGATGAGTACGGTCAGGACTTGGACGAAGCATAACTAAAATTTAATGCAACACAGCAAAGCCTATGCAGAACCGGTAAAGGAACTACATAGGCTTTGTTTTATAGTTGTATAAAAATTACATAGCTGATAGGAGAGGGGCAAAAAAGGTATATATTTATGACTGCGTATAATAAATATTATACGCACCGAGGAATAGGGAAAAGCCATTTTTTAAGAAAAAGGCAAAAAAACTCCCCAAAACTCCCCTTTAATCCCCATAAACAAACTTGTATGACTTACAATTTTGTTTTATAATAAAATTAAAAGCTTATGCCGTTGCTTAACGCAATTTATTTTTATAGCACTGATTGCATTAATACAACAAAAATTATTTCTGAAATTCTCTAAAATATTTCAGTGGTTTTTCAGTGTACGATATTATTTTTTGAGGTGATTTGATATTATGACAGTAACAAAAGAAGATAAAGAAAAATATGTAAATAAGCTGCGAGATAATTTTTACTTGGTATTAGAAACTACCCATCTTAGTGAAAGTGATTTTTTGAAAATTGCCGATATAACTGACCTTAGATTTTCAAAATTTAAGCAATGTATTTTAAAAAGTGCTGAGAATTGGAAAATATTTTTAATTTCTGTTACTATTTTTGCAACATATTTTGAAGCTCTTGATAAAATGCTTGAATTAAATATCATTGACGCAAAACTGCTTATATTTATTCAAGGCAAGGATAATATTACATATACAAAAGACCACTTACCTAATTATGTGCCGAAGCTTAATCAGAGGAAAAAAGACAGATATTGCAAAAGAATGGCATATCATCTTCCAAAGCTTCGTCTTATGACAAATATGACAGTAGATACATTAGCTAAAATTATTGGAACGAGTGTAACAGATATTTGTCTTTATGAAAAGCAAAAAAAGAAAATTCCTTGGCGTGTTTATTTGATTCTTATCTTTGTTTTTTTACAGGATCGCAATACCAAATACCTTTTAATAAGTCAGGAAGTTTTGAATGATGATATAAAACTGTATTTCAATAATAATTATATATATGAAGAAACAGATACATCTGATTTAACTGCGAATAATAATAGTGATACTATTGAGGATATTGAAGAAGAATCGGACGATTTTGAGTAATATTTAAGATTGTTTTTATGGGGATTAAAGGGAATTGTTGTTTTAGTTGTAAATACTAATTTACATATTTTCAAAAATAGTTCTGCTCTCTCCCTTCCTCTATTTTAGTAACATATGTATTATCTATTTACTCTCAAAGTTCTCGACTGCCTTTTTATTGGGTTTAGCAAGCTCAATAACGGCAGTTTGAGGACTTTTTTGTTTATTTTTGAGGAATTGTCGTGCCGTTTATTGTAATTATGCAGCGGCATAAAAACTATTTGCACAATTATTCGTTGTAAAAAGTGTGATTGCAATACACTTTTTCGTTGTATTTTTTGTAATTCAATTTATTTTTCTATTATATAAATTACTCGCTGAAAATCTTTTTTCGACTTTTCAGCGAGGATTTTATTTTTATGCTATGATGTAAATAATCTAATATTAATTAAGAAAGGAAGATTATATGTTTGATTTTAAAATAGCGGAAATTGAAGGCTGCTATTTAGTTAAAGGTTATGATAGTAGCGGCAGCGGTATAGGTTCATCTATTGTTTTTTATTCCGATGATATTATTGACAAGTATTCGCCGGAACAATTCGATACAAGCGATGAGGCTATTGAGGCGGCTCGTGGTGAATATAGGGATAAGTTTATCACTGCTTTTTCTAAAGTACCACTTGAAGAAATTGACAATCTCTGTGATCGTATAGTATTGCTTATATCATTGGATATTATTAAGTTGTATGAACAAGACGAAGATTAATTTGATTAAGGAGATTGAAAATATGCAGTATTTCAATACGGTAAAGGCTTTGAGTAAAAAAGAACATAAGCTTGTAGCCGGATTTTTAATTAATGAAAACACTTTAGAAGTATATACCGATAATGGAGAAGGTAATACTGTTGAAATCTTATCCGATACAGTCCGCAAATATATTTGCACAACTAAATTAGGTGTTCATCTATATGTAGATGACATTATATCTGTTGCTAACGGACAACTCACAGGTTTGATTAAATTCGGCAGTCGAATTGACGATCTGGGTTATAATCAGGTCTGTTATTATATTGAATGGCTTTCTCCAAACAGTAACTCTGAAATAGACGAAAGAAACTATTTAAGAACCGATTTAGGATATTGGCTTAACAAAAGTATTACTGTTATCGGTAATGATATTTTAAATAATAATCAGGAGATTGATAAAAACTGAGCGGTGTCAAATACAATTTGAATCGAGAGCATTAAGGGATACTTCCAAAATTGGTATTGATTATGTATCTGTTCTTAGCTTGCTCTGAGTTCACCGTTATATAAATCTCCCCTATCTTCTGAAGGACGATGAGATTGAATTTTTAAAACCTGACTTTTTTATATGCTTTCTTTATTATTGCTATAATTAATATGTAATAAAAATAAAGAAGGGGGATATAAAAATGTTTGACTCAACGAAAGTTCAGGAGCTTAGGAAAAAATATCCTGTTGGTGCAAGAGTAAAGCTTGTAAAAATGTTTGATGAGTTTACACCACCGGAAGGCAGCTGTGGAACTGTAAGCTTTGTTGATGACATAGGTACAGTACATATCAAATGGGATACAGGCTCAATACTCGGCTTAATGGTTGATGTAGATAAATTTTATCAAATCATTGATAATTAAATAAGAAGGAGTGTGCAGATGTCTTACACCGCAGAGGTAAATTTAATTTGCAGTTATTGTGGCTGCAATTACACAATAAAAAAAGAATTTGCAGATAGAAGCAGAGGTATTTCTTGGTCCAAATACATTGTAAAATCTAAAAATTCAATGTGTTCAGAGTGCTACAACAAGCTCTTGTTTCAAAAAATTGATAAATGCGAGCAGGCGTTTGCACTCCCTGTTATTCAAGGCAAAAGTGAAAAGCAAATTGCTTATGCACGAAAGCTAAGATATAAGGTAATCACAGATAATATTCGTGTGATAGACGCTTTTAAAAGTATGTATAGCGATATATCAAAGCTTTCATCAGAAGAATTAAGAGCGGTTTCAAAAGAACAATATGACACTGTTTATTACACTCTTATTTCAAATTCTGCTAAGGATATTATTGAACATCTAAAATAGTTACAGAAAGGAATAATGAAAATGGCATATGCAGATAAAATTTGTATGAAAACAGGAAAAGAAAACTCTATGTCACCTCTTGATGTGGCATATATCCGATATATGAACTGTTGGTATTCACCGGCAGAACTTTACGATTACATAAAAACAGGTGGTGCAGTAATTAAAATCAGCGGTTATGAGGGTGTGCTTTCTCCTACACGCAATTTTCAGGGTGTAAAATATATTTCATCAACCAAGACTATTTGCGATAACAAAGGAGAATATCCTGCAATGATGTTTTTAACGAGGCAGAGCTATGACACTGTGAAAAGTGAGATTGAAGGTGATTGATTGAACGATTCACTTGCTTTAAAAATAGACAATTCACCCTTAATACTACGAAAGTTTCTCAATCATATATCGGTTATTGAAAATCGCAGCGAACAGACGGTTAAAGCATATTATTTTGAATTATATCACTTCTTTGTATATCTTTGCAGTCAAAAGCTGTCAGAGAAAGAAATGCTCGAATACGAGAACGATTATTTGATGATAACTGAGAATATTACAGATGGTTACCTAAACTCAATAGTCAGAGATGATATTCTTAACTATCTGTATTATCTTAAAGAGAAGAAAAAATTGTCTGCAAGAAGCAGAAACCACGCTCTTTCGGTAATTTCAAAGTTTTTTAACTACTGTGAGAAATATCCGAAGATACTTTCGGTTAATCCTTGTAACAATATTCCTTATGCTAAAGCCGAAAAGAAACTTCCGTTTTACTTAACTCTCGATGAGTGTACCAAAATGCTTGATACATTAGATCCGAGTAAAGAAAACTACGAGAGAGATTATTTTATTATTCTCTTTTTTATGTCAACAGGCGTAAGACTGTCAGAAATGGTTGGTATTGATATAGGCGATATAAGGGATAATAAGGTGTTTGTCACCGGCAAAGGATCTAAAGACAGAAATGTTGTAATGAGCAAGGCTGTTTGTATTGCGTTAGACGAATATCTTAATTGGCGTTCTGCTATAAGAACACCTATATATGATAAAAAAGCATTGCTTATATCGGCTCACACCGGTAAAAGACTCAAGGTAAGAAGAGTTGAGGAAATCGTGAAAAACGCACTCAAGGCTATTAATATTGATAAGGACGGTATTTCCGTTCACACATTGAGGCATACAGCTGCAACGCTTATGTACTCAAATGGCGTAGAGGTCAGAACCTTGCAGGAAGTGTTAGGTCATCAGAACCTTAACACAACACAAATTTATGTACATACTTCTTCAAATAAAATAGAAGAGGCTTTCAATCTTAATCCGTTATCAAAGAAAGGTGAGGTATAACTATATGAGATATATTAGTTTTTATAATGTAAAAGGCGGTACAGCAAAAACACATTCTGCAATATCGTTTGCAATTATTCTTTCGCAGAAGTACAAAAAGCGTGTTCTTTTTGTTGACATTGATCCACAAAGCAGTGCAACTAAGTCGCTTGGCTGTTACAACGAGAATGACGAAGATGGTATCTTGTCGATAGCTGATGTAATGCTTGCAAAAGAGCCTATTGCTGAAAAAGCAATTAAGCACAGCAAATATGGCGTAGATGTAATTCCTTCTTCCTTTGATCTGCTTGGTGCAGACAGAACCGTAATGGGTGATGTTTTACACCCTCAGCAGTTTCATCTTAAAACTCAGCTTAAACCGCTCGAAAATGATTATGATTTCTGTATATTTGATTTTTCGCCATATCCTACTATCACAGCCGTAAACGCTCTGTGCATTACAGACGATGTACTTGTACCTATCAAGCTTGGTAAATACGGCACAGATGGTCTTGAAAATGTAATTGAGTCAGTAGTTGAACTCAAAGATTTCAACCCAAAACTCGTTATAAGAGGCTGTTTCTCAACAATGTACTCAAGGGCGAAACTCAATACCGATGGTCTTTCAGAGCTTAAAGAAGCACTTGCTCCTTTCGGCTTGCCTGTCTATAATACATATATTCGTAATACCTGTAAGGTTGGTGAGTCGGAATCAACAGATCCGGTTGTTATTTCTGCTCCGAAATGTACCGCCACGGAAGATTATTACGAGCTTGTAGATGAGTATTTACAGTCAATTTCTTAACTAAATAGTTATATTCTTTGAAAGGTAGGTACATACACATATGTCACTTAATTTATCTAAAAATCTTTTTCCCTCGGCAGAAAAAATAAGAGCTGCCACGACCGTATCTCCTCTGATGATGATTGACAGAAACAAACTTGAATTTCACCCTCGTAATACCGAGATCTATTCGGTAGAGGTGGACGAACTTTTTATCAATAACATTGCTGAAAACGGCGTTATTGAACCGCTGATTGTTACAAAAAATAAGAATAATGATAAATATACGATTTGTTCGGGTAACAGGCGATTTACGGCGGTACAAGAAGTTATTAAGCGTAATCTTCCGCTCGCTGAAGGAGTAAAGCTTGATACTATCCCCTGCATTGTTTGGGATTTACCAGATTACGAGGACGCAGATGTAGATTTACTTATTAATGCTAATCTGCATAACAGAAAGAAAACAGATGGCGAAATAGCAAAGGAACTTGCTATCAAAAAAGAAATTTTGCTCAAGCGAAAACAAAACGGTGAGAAAATTAACGGCAGAGTTTTGGATATACTTGCTGAACAGCTTGAAATTACCGCTCAGCAAGCCAAGCGATTAAATGCAATTAACATTAATGCTGCCGATGAAGTAAAAGACGCTTTTGCAGATGGTAAAATCAGCACAGATACAGCGTATCAGCTGTCAAAAGCTGACTCTGAAAAGCAAAAAGAGATAATCGCAACAGCTGGTAAAGCAGGAGAAAAGCTTACAGCAAAGGTTGTTAAAGAGGCTCTTGAACCTGAGAAGAATGTTATTGAGGATAAAAAAGTATCCAATAATATTTCTCAGATAGATACGAAAGAAAAATCTGAAGAAGCAGGAACGACTCATAATAACAACTACGAGCATAACGAGCGTAATAACTCTCCGGCAAATTTCCCACAATATACAGATGTTGAGCCTCAGCCGATAGCAAGTCAGCTTGTAATCCCCGAACAGCAAAAAGAAAATGGTAATAGCGAAATAACAGTTGACGATGTAACAGAAGAAACGGACGAAATCCTTAACAATCTTAATTATCTCATCAATGAGGTATTCTCATTTGACTGCGATAATATCACCGTTACCAAAGAGCAGGCTAACGGAATTGCTAAAATGCTTAATGAGATTAAAAGTATTCTTGAATAGTGTTTTCAACTTTGTGCAGGGTATAAATTTATACCCTGCCATTCTTTTTCTGACTTTTTTATATGCCTAATCAAAGTAAGGTATAATTAATATAGAAAATAAAGAAAAAGGAGAAACCACTATGGAAGAAATGCTTAAATCAATACTCAGAAAACTCTCTAATGCTCTCAAAGGACTTAAAAAAATCAGCAATGATGTTGATACTATAAAGGCTGCTGTTTCGCAGGATTCAAAGCAGAATATTGAATACAGCTTTTTTGAAATGTATTCCTCAAACACTTTTTTAAAGGTTAAAGCAAATCTTTTTAAGAGTGAAAAAGTGATGTTCAGCTTTGTGGATAAGAGCAATCCTCAAAATATCCGCAGTATCGACTGCTTTCTCACCTTCGGTGAGGCTCTCTTGCTCGCAGAAGAAGCAAAAGGAACTTTACTAAAAAAGTGTGCTGCGGAGAAAGCAAAAGGTAATCAGTATCCAGCCGAGAGTTACACTTCCCCATTTGGCGGTGTAAATGAAGTTGCCTGCAAAAAACGCAAACTCCGAAATGACGGTAAGGCTTTAAGTCGCTATTTTAAGATTGGAGCAGGCTCGAAGTCGGAAATTATATTTACAGCAGAGTCAAGAGCCGGTCATTCCAATGACAAAGGATTGATTGTTCCGGAAAAAGGAAAGGCTGAACTTACTATCAGAGTTCCGATGGGCTATAAGGATCTGCTCATTATGGGCAAGCTTATTGACGCAAATATTATGGCATACTTGTCATCACAGTACGCTCATAACGCTTTTAAGAGTGAATATAAAGGATACGAGCAAGAACCAAATACTACGCAGAATCAGCCGTATGAGCAGGCAGTATATATTCCGCAAGCAGTCCCACAAATGGCTCAGACATACAACAGCCAAAATTATTATTCAGCATAGAGAAGGAGTGAAAACTATGAAAAAGATGGAATGGGAGCGTGTATATTACAAAGGAAAATACCAATTCATTGCATACAATACAAACGACTGCATTGTAATTGAAACAGGAGTAGATGTTTCTGATGATGTAAGTAATAAAAATTTATGGCAGAAAATCACAGATAGTTTCCCTTCTGCTTGCTCGTACAGAAGCTTTTTAAGAGCTTTTAAGGAAGCAAAACTTGAACGAAAACTTTACGGCAAGTATGAGCGTTGTGCGTGAATAGAAAAATTAAATACTCCGTTAATCCACTCAAAAAATAAAGATAAGAAAGGAAAAAGAATATGAAAAATACTACTTATGATGAATACAGCAACGAAGCAATATATGCAGATGATGGATTTACCGATGAAGAAATAAAGATGATTTGTTGGTATGAAGATAAAAATAAACGATTTGATACGAACATATTAAATTTCCTCTTTGGGAGCAGCTATGTATTTTATAATCAGGGAGAATATCAAATTGAGATACATTCTCTTTTAGGTAAGGTCGTTTTGCCTGCAAGGTATGAAGCGTTGACATATGACAGAGAAACTGCAAAGCATACCTATGATGTTGCTCTTGCTTTGAAAGCGATGATTGGAAAAGATTTATCTGAGAAATTGGCTGTTATTTTTGATAAATTAAAGCCTAATAATTGTTTTGCTTTTGATAATTACAGAGAGTTTGAAGAATTTACTCCGACTTGTATTAATGTAGCCCAATATAAAGAGATAATGGCTGCAATTAAAGAAGCTGTTTCGAGAATAGATTATGAGGTAAAGTCTGAGAAGTCCGGAGAGATTATAAAAACTGCTTTCCATTTTGGAAGTGTTTGTTTAAGTATCTTTGATGCTTTAAAAGCGAAATATGCCCTTTGCTTTACCAATGAATTGGAAAACAATATACATTTTTTAAATGATGAGTATTTAATATAAAGTGTAATTTCAAAAAGTATGGGAAATTGATTTTGATTTAACCAAGTTTATGAGGCTGCCCAAAGTAGCCTCTAAATCTTTTTCCGACTTTTCAGCGAGATTTTTCATTATGGTATATAATAATTTTAAAAACAAGGAGTAAAAAAATAGTGTCATCTCAAATAGAAAAACTACACACTTTAAATCTATTTGCCAAAAGCCTGCGTGACAGCAGAATAACTATGAAAACCTATTTGTTTGATTTTCAAAAGAGTAAAGATAAAGATTTTGAAACAGACTTCCCTACTCTTTCTGTCGGAATAGAAAATTTTATTGGTACAATTAATGATTTAACAAGTATAAATTCTGCATTAATCCCTTCAGGGTTTGACTTTATAGACCTTATTAAAATCTCCAAGAGTCTGTTGTGTGATTTTTATATTGAAATAAACGGCAGGAAAGTCAGTATATTTTCTGCTAAAAACAAATATGAAAAGGTTATGTACTACATATATAGAATCACTCAAAAAAGTAATTCAGAAAACATAACATTGGAAGCCGCATTTGAACAAATGCGTAATAAGAAATACTCGAATTACTCTGAAGTTAAATCTTTTGCTGATACTTTAAGTGTAAAAATAGATAAGCTTAGTAATCTTATTATAACGCTGCATAAAGTAATGAAGGAATTAAGTACATTTCAGGTACAAATTTATACCCTCAAGAGTGTTATCATTTCAAACAGTAATCCTGTTCCGATAGGCTATCAGTTTTTAGATCAGACATATAACTATATCTTATTTCAAATAGATGGTTATATTTTTCATCAGCCTACACGATTTAGCACAAAATATCTATCTGATGTACTGGGATTGTCAGAACTATCCAAAGAATACAAGCCAGAATACAAGCCAAATGAGCAGGAACAAAAAATTAGTTTATCAGAAGCCTTCACGCTTTTTTCTGAAAGCAAAGACTTTATTATAAATGAATTTTTTAAAGTAAAATACGGCATAGAAATCAATAGACTTATAAGTTACGAAATACTTAATAATTGGATATATGACGATGAGAAAGTCAATGAAATCACGCATAGTGATATATTTTTGTCAGACTCAGATGATAACTCATCTGTTTTTATATAAGTAAGAAAGGAGAATATCTTTGCCTTTAATTAGTTTAGAAGAACAAAGAAACCATTATTTGTGGAGTTATGGATTAACCTGTAAAATGACTTCATATTTATCCTTTTACGGCGATAAATCATATATGTCATACAGTTATACATTCAATTTCAGCAACGCAGCTACACCAATAACATTAAAAGAACGCAAATTACCCGAAGGCAGTGCAGTCATTAATCCTGATTACAGCGTAAGTCCTGCCTGTAAAAAAGGTGGCATTGCAATTAAAGACGCAACCAAGCAGTTATGGTGGGAAGCTTTTTTTATAAACTCATTGGAATTTGAACAGATAAGACCTCTTACAAAAGAAGAAACTATTTGTTACAAATATATTGAAAAATATGGTGTTTATTCGTCTTTAGCGTTAGCAAAAAATTGATTTTTGTTATTAGTTTTTGGTGTCATTATTGTAATATCCTTAATCTCTGAGTTTTCTCACGAATTTTTCAGATATTGTATAATTTAATCAAGGATATTCAAATTAAAAATTATATTTTAAAGGGGATTTTATCAATGTCAGTAATATTATCTATAATTGCAATTATTCTATCAATGTTTGCCGTTGCATTATCAATCATAACAAAAAGAAAATACTATGTCTATACATACCTTTCAAGAAGGCGAAACTATGGAATTTGTTTGATTCTTACCGTCGTATCGGTCGTATTATTTATTTACGGCATCATTTTAAGTGTTTTGCCTGCAAATAAGCAAGATTATTCGCTGTTATCAACAGTTGAAGAAACAACTGCGAACATTACTGATTTTTCGTTTATTCAAACTAAAGAAAAAGATACTGCAACCGAAAAATATGCTTATTCAATCGGCAATGGTAACTATGAGATTTATTCTAATTCAGAAGATATTTATTCCATAAAAATGAATAGTTCCAAACCTACCAAAGTAACTGTGCAAAAGAATAAATACTGGAGCAATGTAACTTTTGCTGAAAAAGAAATGTATTGCTACATATTTGAATAAATGCTTTGGCTTAGATAGAGGTGATAAAGTTGCTTGAGATAATATATAGGATTTATGAAGTAGCTGATCCAAAAACAGCAGAAGAAAACAGAAAAAGGAGTGAAGAATTTGGCTTATATTCATCTGTAAGCAAAACAGAAAATACAGAAATAGTAATGGATTGTCTTATATGCGAAAGCAGAGAGGCTTTTAAGGACCTCATCAGAGAGCAGTACGGAAATAATATTGTCTTTCGTTATTCTAAAAAACTCAAAGCAGGCGACCTGTATTGTGTTATAATTGGAGAACATTGCTACAATACTGAGAGATATTTCAATAAAATTACTTTCAAATGTGATTGCTGCAACGCTCAAATTTCAACATATTACGGCAAGCCAATCTGTTTTTCAGATTATGAAATGAAAAATCTGCTATATAACATTTCTGATTTTGCGTCAAAGCGATTCTGTTCGCACCATTGTAAGCAAGAATACTACGAAAAGACTAAGCGTACCCTTAGTTTAAATGATGACAATGAGTTTTACATTGATAAGGATATGTTCAGTAACAATGAGATTAATGGATATATCTATAAAATCACTAAAAAGTCAACTGGTGAGTTCTATGTCGGCAAGACTGTAAATGCACCGATTTTTCGCTGGGGGCAGCACTTAAAGAGTGAGCGTTTTCATATATCTGATATTAAAGACTATATTTTTGAAACTATTGAAATAGTCAGTAAATCAGATAATATTCTTGAAAGAGAGAAATATTGGATTCAAAAATGCTATAAAGAAAAACCACATAAGTCTTTAAATATTATGTGTACTGCCAATATAGATACTAATGCCGAAAATCAGCTAAACCTTTTTGAAACTGATAAGAAAGACTGAAAAAAGTCAGCGTTTGCCAAAACCTGACTTTTTCAATTCTTTTTATTTTTTAAGATATAATTAAGTTGTAAAAGATAACAGAAAGGACGGTGAGATAATGGATAGCAAAAGGAATGTAACAAGTATTCAGGTTTGCTTTGATAACGGTGATGTCGAAAATATCACCAGAGGACTTGCAATCAGCTTTAAAGAAGGAAAAGACGATACATACAAAGCTAAGTTTTTACCGTGTAATATCAGTGGGGCTGAAATGGAAATGATTGTAAATTCAGTCATTGCATTAGGTAATATGCTTGGTATGTTTGACGGTGAGGAATAAAAGAAGTCGGGTGACATCTGATGTAAAAGCATAATACCACCTGTAATTTTACTATTGAAGAATACGATAGCGAAAAAGATTATCCGGATAATTTTATAAGTAAGGGGTGAAAAACAATGATAAAAAGACCAGATTTAAAGGATTTAAAGGTCGGTGATACCGTTTATGTTCTGAAAAATGTAAATCCAACATTTGCCTGTTTCAGATATAGATTTATAAGTGAGGAAACGATAGTACGAATCACACCCAAAAGGACAAAATTTATTACTAATAAAGGTGAATATACTAATCTCAATCCATTTGTTATCCCAGACGAAAGGTTAAAAGCAGAACACAATGTAGCTAAAGCATATCTTTTCGTAAAAGATTTTTGTTATCGCTTTAGCAAAGAGGACTTGATAAATTATTCGGACGATGAAATTTCGCAGTTAGCCGAATTAACTGAGCAGGTAAAAAACATTATTGACAAACATAATAGAAAGGAGCAAAAAAATGAGTAATTCAGCAAAAGAACTTGTAAGACTTATTACAGAAAATCCCGAACTGCCTGTTGTACCAATGGTAGATTCCGATATTGTAGATGATGACTGCTGTGGCAGGTATAAAGGCAGTTTCGGTAAATGCAGTGTGGGAGAATACGCTGTTTACCGTGAGCGTGTTTACTTTGATAAAGAGGATTTTGAAGAAGCCTATTACGATTATAATTGCGATGGGCTTTGCGAAAAATTCAATTACAATCCAAGAGTAATAAACTATCCAAAGGGAAAATACAGTGCCGAAGAAATTGCCGCCAATGAGAAAAACGCAAAGGAGCTTAATAATTACTTGCGTAGAATATCGGATAAGGTGTTCAAAAAGGCTATTATAGTTAATATTGATATGCCTGAGAATGAATAATGAGCAGTAAATCAATGATACCTAAATATGTCGAAAAACTGTTAGAAAGACGAATCAAGCTTGCAGAGAATTTAATATCAGTCATACTTGAACTTGATGATTATTGTGAGCGAATCGGTATTGATATGTGTGATGACTCTGCTGTTATTGGCACAAACCCTATTATATTAAGTGAGCCTGATGTCGCTTATGACAGAACTAAATCAGCAATCGAAAAGGCATTAAAAGAAAATAGAGCTAAAAGGGATAAGGAGCGTGAGTGCTGTGAAATATAACTTGCCCGGTTGCGATTTCAAGCGGTGTAAACTTTTTTCTGACGGTAATTGCACGAGCAAGCAGAAAGTACGATAATTGCGATTATCAATATTACAGACGAAAGTCAGAAGAAGCTGAAAAGGCTATGAAAGAACCGAGAGAAAATGAAAGCGGGGCTGAGTAAATAATGCGAAAAATATTATTCAGAGGTAAGCGTGAATCAGATGGAAAGTGGCTATACGGACTTTATACAGACCACAGTGTATATGGAACGGATTTTCCTTGCATTATGCCTTTACGAATGGAAAAAGATGACGGAGATTGGGCGATTATAAGTGAAACTGTCGGACAATTTACAGGCTTGACCGACAAGAATGGTAATAAGATTTTTGAAGGGGATATTGTACGAGCAAAGAAATATGGGAAAATTGTTAGGCATTGTAATGTAAATGGTTACGATACTTTTAAAATTGTTTATGTCCCTGCTATATTTAGAATTGAGAACAAATATAGAGGTTTCAATTTAGTGGGAAACAAAACTGATTATGAAGTTATCGGCAATATCCACGATAATCCCGAATTGATTAAATAAATGAAGTGAAAGCGAGGCTGAGTAAGCAATGCTGAAAAAAGCAATTTTTCTTCTGAACAGTATTATTGAAGAAAAGAAAGTAACCGATGAACAGTGTAAGGACCTTAAAGCCCTTGTTACCAATATGGAAAAGGGCAGAATAAGAGATAATACACCGTCTGAGGTAAACACCGACTACGATATTAAGGTGAAAGCCTTTGACGGCATAGACAGGGTGCAAACCTACTCCTGCTACCCCTGCCCTGCTTGTGGAAAATGGATTGTAAATAATCCAAATACTAATTATTGCAGTAATTGCGGTCAGAGGATAATTTTTGTCGTAAATACTCAGAAAGAGGAGTGAAAAATGTACGATAACGAAATGGAAAGTACAATAACAGGTGATCGTCTTGACAGGCTCATTACCGAAAGCGGCGTTACAATATCTGAAATGTCGGCAAAGACACACATCAACCGAAAGCAGATTAACTTGCACAGAGAGTCGCTTGCTGTTCCCTGCATAGGGTTTGTAAAAAAATATTGTGAATTTTTCAATGTGAGTGCTGATTGGCTCTTAGGTCTTGTTGACGAAAAAAGAAATCTCAGATAGTTTTTTACTCTATTGTAATTGAAATAAAATATGCTGATAAAAAAGAGAAATGGTTATTTTTCCGTTTCTCTTTTTTTGCTTTATGGTGTATAATGCAGAAAAGAGGTGAAAATAATGCACATTATAGTATGCGTTGACGACAGCAACGGAATTATGTTCAACAACAGGCGTGTGTCCTTTGATAAGAAGGTAACGCAAAGGATAATTGAAATTACACAGCACAAAAGGTTATGGGTAAGTCATTATACACTGAAACTATTTGAAAAGGTAAGCTTAAAAAATACAAATTTAATTGTATCAAATAGTTTTTTCAGTAAATCAAAGGCAAATAAAAACGATTATGTTTTTGTCGAGGATATATTGCCCGAAAGCTTAGAGGACTGCGAGGAAGTGATTATCTTTCGTTGGAACAGAAAATATCCGTCTGATGTAAAATTCGATTTTGATTTATCAGATAGTTTTGAGCTTACTTCGGCTAAAATTATAAAAGGTAATTCACACGATGAAATTACAGAAGAACACTATACAAGAAAAAAGTGAGGGGTAAAAAATGAAAAAGAACAGAAAGTATTTACTGATAACAAGTATAATAGGTGTAATATTGTTTGCAGGCTGTTCTTCGCAACCAATGTCCTATAACTCCTCTGCAAGTAAAAATACACCCAAGCAGGCAGAGTCAGATTTTGTGTCGAAAATTGAGGAAACGCTCCCTACTTATTCACCGACCATTAATCTATCTTCAATCCCCGACTACTCAGGCTCTCCGTATATTGATATTAACGGAAACGAGCCGTATTTCAGTGAGGACGAATACACTACATCATCTTTTGAATACTATGCCGATTTAGACGAATTAGGAAGGTGTGGTACAGCATATGCCTGCATAGGTAAAGATATTATGCCTACTGAAGAAAGAGGCTCAATCGGTCAGATTAAGCCAACAGGCTGGCATACCGTAAAATATGATTGTGTTGATGGAAAGTATTTATATAATCGCTGCCATCTTATTGGTTATCAGCTTACAGGCGAAAACGCAAATGAAAAAAATCTTATTACCGGTACAAGATACCTGAATGTTGATGGTATGCTGCCTTTTGAAAATATGGTTGCAGACTACATAAAAGAAAGTAACAATCACGCACTTTATCGTGTTACTCCTATTTTTGAAGATGATGAGCTTGTGGCAAGAGGTGTACTTATAGAAGCTAAATCTGTTGAGGATAAAGGCGATGGCGTCACTTTCTGCGTTTATTGCTATAATGTTCAGCCTGATGTGAGTATTGATTACAAGACAGGTGAAAGCGAATACAATGCTCCTGTTACAGTTACAGAGGAGTCAAAGAATGACAAAAGCTACATTGAGCAATCGGAACAATCACCGGATAGTGAAAATTTAGACAGTCGTACCTATATACTTAATACTAATACTAAGAAATTCCATTATCCCTACTGTTCCTCGGCAGATAAAATCAAAGATTCCAACAGGGAAGAATTTACAGGAAGTCGTGATGAAATTATAAATAGGGGTTATGAATCTTGTAAAAAGTGCAATCCATAAAATATTGCATAGAAAACAAACATTTGATATAATGAAAATAAAATAGTTTTATCAAAGGAGTGTGCTTGATATGTATGTGGCAAACGATATAAACGGAGTAAGAGTTCATATTTTCAGTGCTGACAGAAAAAATGAATATTTCTGCCCTATTTGTAATTCACCTATGATATTAAAAATGGGTCCTGTTAAGGCTCATCACTATGCACACGCAAGGAATTTTATATGTCTTGATTATTGGAAATATGATTCTTCAGATTGGCGATTTGATAGTATCAGTCGATTTAGCAAAGAATATCAGGAAAGAGTTATCAATTTAGATGGTACAAAACATATAGCTGATGTGCTTATTGATGATTGTGTTATTGAGTTCCAACAGGGCAATCTCACACAAAAAGAATTTATGGAAAGAAATCGGTTTTTTAAGGATTTGGGATTAAAGGCACTTTGGCTTTTTGATGTCAGAAAAGATTATAAAGACGGAAATCTTTCTAAAATTAAAGGGGACAAAGAATTATATACTTGGAAGGAAGTAAGTCCTACTCTTAAAAAGTATAAAAATATAACTGATGAAATGTATTTATTCCTTCAGTTAGATAATCAAACTGTAATTAGCGTTGATTGGTTAAACGATAGTGGACTGAATTTTTTTGGAAGTAATGCAAAATACACTGTAAATGACTTTTTTGAGCTTTGTTCTGCTTTAAACGAAGTTCAAAAGCCTCAAAGAATACTTGACAGAGCGTATAACAAGAAGGTGTATTTTGATAGGTTCTCGGAAGTTTTAGACGAAGGGAAAAATACAGAGTTACCATTACCTGAGAATTTTTACGATTTGTACGACAGACTTATTTATTTTGTTGAGAACAATAATAAATTCGGCTTTTACTATTGTTGCCCGAAAAAGCCGAATAACAGGGTAACTCAAAAAGAGTGCGGTATGTGTAATTCTTTATCCACTCGCAACGGAAATGTTAATAAGGTTTGTACTTTTAGGTTTAAACCATCAGAATACAAGGGTTGTCAAATTGATAATATTTTCAGAGATAGTGAAGGAAGAATTACTCAGGTCAATATTGTTAGAAACGGACTTGCGGAATTTAAACAATATGAGAAGTATCCCCCAATCGCCAATGATATTTTATCAATTTGGAAAGAGAAATGTAATAATTGGTACTGTGCCGTATTTTATAACATTCAAAATGGTATCACAGCCAAGGTGAATTTCTACCAAATTAATAATATAACAAAATATAAAACTCTTTGGGGTGATGTCAAGTATCCAATGTCATCAAATTATGAAAATAAACCTGTCCCGTATTATGATTCAAAGGAATGGGTACTCGTTTATTTTGATAAGAATTATAAAAACAGGTGTGGAAGATAATACAGACTATCGGAGAGATTGTTCTCCGATAGCTTTATTTTTTTGCTTTTTTTAATTGACAATGAAAATTTTAGTTGATATAATTAAAACATAAAGTTTTAT
>OGNF01000486.1_pt1 | contig 44025 bp, 66 predicted proteins | sample 1573321 | NCBI WGS metagenome assembly OGNF01 (sample SAMEA2581911, study PRJEB24529) | metagenome | biome: Human gut stool | place: China | collected 2011 | reverse complement strand
TCTAATTCCTAATCTAATTCCTAATCTAATTCCTAATCTAATTCCTAATCTAATTCCTATTATTTGGTTGAGTACTACTGTACTACACTAATGCAGTAATGTAGGGTTTTACCTGCTAAAACATTTCGGGATTTTTAGAACAGGTGTTACCAGAAAAATTCCCAGTGCCTAAATTTCGCAGACTGTAGAGCCGGTACCCCGAGAAAAATTCCGGGGGAGCTCAGACTCCCCCCCCTCAACCATTCAACCTCCGCAACCCCCTCAACGATGGGCGTGTAGCCACATGGGATATAGCCAGCGATCTAGCGAGCCATACTCTGCAGGAATGCAGATAGGGGCCTGCAGGTCGCGCATGCTAGAGATCTGCGTCCCGGTTGCTCGGTTTCTGCGGTCGAGCTTAGTGCCTCTCAACCAAACAAGTCGGGTAAAGTTCTCTGAATCCGACTGCTCAAGTCCAAGGAAGCCTACATTCCAGGTAGCTTCGAGCAGTATGGTATGCGCAACTGCTGCGACTCCTGGAGTGTTCCCGCAGAGCAGTCCTAGTCTTAGATCCTTCAACATAACACCATTTGGTGTTGCTCTCCAGTCAATATTAGAGCTGTCTGGCTCGAGCAAGAGCTTAGACCTAGACCAGCCTCGGATCCAGAGGCTCTCAGACACAATTCTCAACCATTCAACCCAATGCTCGTTTAGATCCTGAAATAGGCGAGCTCCAACAGGATTGCCGCCAGCGATATCTCGGTACATTGTTCTAGAGTACAATAAAAGCGCTCCTTTCATTCTAGCTTTGCGAAACATTAAAAGTACAATTTCTGAAAAAATTTCTTTCAGTTTACTTGCATTTTGCTCATCTTTATTATATAATAGAATTGAGGAAGATGCAAGGACAATTTGCATGAATTCAACACTAAATTTTGAACTGAAGGGAGTGTGAGCTTATGTGTAGAGTTTGTCAACATAGCCAGCGAGCAGACATTGAGAATATGCTGCTGGAGTTGACTGATAAGGAAAAAGGCATTACTGTTGAGAGCATTGCTGAAGAGTATGGCATTTCGACTAACGAGCTTAAGCTACACGCTCTGTACCATACTCCTCTGGTTCGGCCTGAGGACGTTGAAGTCATTGAGACTACTCAGCCGAGTGAGTTCGACAAGTTCGAGCCTGGCGTTCTCGTGGCGGACGTTCCCTCAACTCAACCCGCGCAACCGACTCGTGACAGCTTGGTGCGTAGAGCTAAGCTGCGGGAGATGGACATGCTGGAGGCTGTCAGCCGCGAGTATCTTGTGACTCTGAAAGCAATGGGTCGCAGGATCAACAAGCTGGCTCGAATCAGTAACATTCCGGAAGAGGATCAGGATTTGCAGATTCAAATGGCTAAGATGCTCACTAAGCCGATGACTGATTTGTACATTGGTCTTGGTGGTGAGATTCGTCAGGCTGTAAAGACCATGTCTGAGGTCGACCGCATGCTGAATGGTCCTGAGGATGCTGCTGTTACGGGTCTGAGAGCTCTGACTGAAGCGATTCGAGGCAGTGGTGCATAATGGTTGATTGGAGGCCATTTTCGCCTAAGGCATTGGATTTTATTCGCAACTCTGATGCGAAGTTGAACATAGCTCATGGAGCAGTTCGGTCGTCAAAGACGATTTCATGTACTGTCCGGTGGCTGTCGTACTTGATCTCTGGCCCTCCTGGAGATGTCGCCATGCTCGGGCGAACGACAGCCACTCTACAGCGAAACGTTCTGAATGATCTGTTTGACACTGTAGGTATTCAAAACTACAAATGGACAAATCGACAGCAGGGTGAGTTGCGTATTTTCAACAGACGCGTGTACTGCTTTGGCGCTAATAACGAGGACGCTGAGTCTAAGATTCGAGGCGCAACCTTCGCTGGAGCTCTGTGCGATGAGGTCAACTTGTATCCGCAGAGCGTGTTCAACCAGTTGATGGCTCGTCTATCGGTTGAAGGAGCAATGTGCTTCTGTAACTGTAACCCAGACAGTCCTTACCACTGGTTCTACACCGATTATATTACGAACCCGAAGATCACCAACAAAAAAGTCTGGAAGTTTTTGATGGAGGACAATCTCAGCTTGAGTCAGTCCTACATTGAGGACTTGAAGCAGATGTACACGGGTGTCTGGTACGAGCGTATGATTTTGGGCAACTGGGTTGCTGCAGAAGGTCGCGTGTACGATATGTTCTCGGCAGGCAAGCATATGATCGATACTGCTAAGTACATTGAGCAGAGTGGTGTGCATCCGAGCGCCATTCGCTGGTTGGTTGGTTGCGACTACGGCACCTCAACTGTCATGTCTTGGGGCTTGTATGCTAAGTTCCCAGACACTGATAAATCCGGCCTGCCGTTGATGTTGAAGGTTCGCGAGTTCTATTACGATGCTAAGAAGCGCAAAAAGCAGCAAACTGATGCTGAGTTCGTTGTGGAGTTCCAGAAGTGGCTTGACGGCATCAAGCCGTGGGCTGTGTACTGCGATCCTTCAGCGGCTTCGTGGAAAGTGGCTTTGATGCGCCTTGGATACCGTGTGCTGAATGCTGATAATGACGTCATTAGCGGTATCAGACATGTCGCAACTCGCCTGACATGTGGTAAGTACTTTATTGATAAATCCTGCGTCAACACTGAGCAAGAGTATGCATCATACGTGTGGGATCCGAATGCTCAACGAGTAGGCTTGGATAAGCCTTTGAAAGAGCATGACCACGCTTGCGATACTGACCGGTACGCTCTGTATACCGAGTCTTTGAATGGCATGTCTGGTGTCTATAAAGTTTAAGGAGTGAAGTAGATGCTCTATAATTTTGATTGGCTTCAACCGGGGCAGAGCTTTCCTCCGGTTCGTGAGATGCCTCGCGTGATGCGTTACTGCCAGAATGCTCAACTGTTTGACGGTGACCATTTTGCAGATCCTGCATTTCGTACGCACGATCTGCATCAGGTAGATAGTATCAACTGTTACATTCAGTGCGCAAAGCGTATCTCTCAGGTGATTGGCAACTTTGAAGAGGTTGTGTCCTTCCCAACTCTTCTCAATTATCAGCGGTTGATGTCTCTCAAAATGGCGGACCTTGTCTGCGGTGAGCATCCTAACATTTCTGGTGCGTCCGCTGAGGAGAATGAGACTATTCGCAACGTACGCGATACTTCTGATTTTGACGCTAAAGTGTACTCAACTGTAATCGACATTAGTCGTTACGGCGATGCAGTGTGGCGTTTGTATCTGGACTACGACGGTAACTACAATTTTACCTGCTGGGATCCCGCTCAATGGTATCCTATAGTTCGGCAAGACGGCACCAATAGTATTACTGCGCATTGCTTGTGCTGGCGTGAGAATATCACCGGTGATCCGACCAAGCCTGACTGGTACTTGCATGTGCAGATCCATAGTACCATGCCTTCCGAAGCTGGCAGATATGAAACTCGCATCTATAAGATGAATGAGTCTGGTAGTGTAATCCTGGATCAGATTAGCAGCGGTTGGACCTCTACTGGGCTAGATCGTTGCGCTGTTCAACATATTCGAGCCTTCTCAACTTCTAATAGCGTGTATGGCTATGACGATTACATGCCGCTGGACAGCATTCTTGCAGAGATCATGGCTCGTGTTGGTCAGATTTCTGCTATCCTGGATAAGCATGCTGATCCCAACATCACAGGTCCTGTCTCGATGCTTGAATGCGATGCTCGAACTGGCGAGTACCATCTGCACAGTGGTAAGTTCTTCGCCGTGTCTCCTGGTGAGGAGCAGCCAAAGTACATGACTTGGGATGGTCAGCTCACTAGTGCATTTAAGCAGCTTGAGTTCTTGATCAATCAGCTGTACATTTTGAGCGAAATGGGCGCTGCATTGCTCGGTGGTCAGGATGGATCTAGCCAAGCAATCAGCGGTACTGCAATGCGTTTCAAGATGGTCAACCCTCTCGCAAAAGCTCGTCGAATTGCTAACGCTCTGACTCGGCCAGTTCGTCAATTGTTTGCGAGCTTGAGCAAACAGCTTCAGTACGAAAATATCTCTGTGCTGTGGTCTGATGGTCTGCCCGATGATCCGCGTGAGAACATTGAGAATGCCAAACTGGCATCTGGCGCAACTCAGATGATGCCTCTGGAAAAGGCTATCATGGAGTATTTCAACAGATCGAATGATGAGGCTAAGCAGTGGATTCAAATGATCCTAGATGAAAGAGAGCTTCTTCGGCCGGATGCAATCGAAGATCCGAATCACCCTGGTCCGCAGGATGGTACTGGTGTCAACAGCTCTGCTAAAGGCTCTGTAACAGGCATGAACAACTTTAGATCTGCAACTAATATGGAGGATGGTGAGTAATATGACTATTATGCAGGGTGATGCTTATTATCTGCCCTTTAAGCTTCTCGTAGATAAGACTGAGATACTCCCTGCTAATGTCGAAACCATCGAATTTAGTCTGGGTAACCTATTGAAGTACTATCCTGGAGATGTTGAGTATCGAGACGAGTGCTATCAGCTGTACTTGTCTCAGCAGGAGACTTTTAAGATGAGTCCTAAGTCTAGTCTTAAAGTTATTGTTCGCATCAAATTCCCAGGTTCTCCTGATGTTGTACGCGGTACCTTAGCGGATCCTATTAACGTGGAGGCTAGTACTTCTAGGGAGGTGCTGTAATTGGATGTACAGGTTCGTCTAGCAGCGCCTTCAGACGTTGTTGTTCAGCTTGATACTCCGAGTGTTATCAATCTACAGCTTCAAGATGTGTCTTTGATTAACGTTGTAGGTGAGAAGTACGAGGGTGAGTACGATGTTGTACCTTCAACATACAGTGATAAGGTGCTAGCTACTCAAAATCTAGTTATGACCAAAGACGTCACGGTTCGGAAGATTCCACAGTTTGAGGTTTCTAACACGTCTAATGGTAAGACGCTAATCATAGGGGAGGAATATTATGGCTAATAAATACGTAAACAAGGTTATCATTGGTACTGAAGTTAAACTTGACCTTACTCAGGACGATATCACTCCTGATAAGCTGGCTGAGGGTATTAAAGCTCATGACAAATCTGGTGCACCTATTGTTGGTACGAACACAAACGATGCTGACACCAGCGACGCTACTGCAGCTGCTGCTGAGATTCTCAAGGATAAGACGGCCTATGTTGCAGGTGCGAAGGTCACTGGCACAATGCCCAACAATGGAGCAAAGCACTTGAAAATCACCAGTAAAGACACTCCTGTACCTATTCCGATGGGCTTTCATGACGGATCTGGTGACGCTGCTATCGACGCTGATGAGGCTGCAAAGCTGATTCCAGCCAATATTCGCGAGGGTATTTCATTGCTTGGTGTTTTGGGCGAGATGTCCGGCTCTGAGGGTGTAAAGCCTCAGGCAAAGACTGTCACTCCGACTTTTACACAGCAAGAGGTTACACCTGACAGTCCGACATACAATTATCTGTCTTCTGTTACAGTTGCTGCAATTCCTGTTACCTATACAGATAATGCTCAGGGAGGCCAGACACTGAAAGTAGGTGCGTAACGGTGGCTGAAGGTAGTACTGTCAAAGCAGTTAATAGAGTTGAGATCGACGGTGTAGTGAAGCTTGATCTTACAAAGGACACTGTGACACCTGCAACTTTATTGTCTGGATACACAGCTCATGATCGATCAGGCCAAGGGATCCGTGGTACTTTAGTTCCTAAAGCTGTGATGCTTAAAGATAATGTTGCAATAAGCGACGGGTTACTAAGTGTTGATTTTGATCTTCGAGCCTATCAGTTCGGCGAATGTGATTGTCTGATTATTGAAACTGTAGATAGCCTTAAAGCTAAAGCATTTGTGTGGACACTTGGCGGCCAGTGGGTGTCAACGTATAGTAGTAGCGTGGGTCCGAGCCTGGCTAGCACTAAGGTGTCGATAACCACCTTCTCAGAAACAGTGCATTTTGACGTCGAGTTAAGTGATTCTGGCGGTTATTTTTACATGAGGAGCGTGCGCATCTATGGCTGGACAGACTAAATCAATCTTTGCAGTAATTGGCGGTAGTAGATCTTTGGGCATTAGTCGTGCGACGTCAGATACTGATTTGCTTATTATTCACGGTAATGTTCGGCGTATTGATAACGTAGATGGCTATAACGTTATCTACTGGCCAGCTGAACAGTTTGTGAGTACGTTGACGGGCGTGGCTAATGGCTACTCACATATTTACCAGTTTCTGTACCCGGAGACCTTTTTATCCGCTGGTGAGGTAACGAGCTGGATCAAACTGCATCGCGACGAGCTTTTAATGGAGAATCGAGACGTATTCTATCGCACATTACGAGCTCATTTTTTGAACATCGAGAGTAAGCTTGACGTGTACTATAGAGTTGCTGTTAAGCGGGTAGTCTACATGCTGTGCTATGGTCAAGTGCTCTGCTCGTATGCTAACGGTTTAAGTTTAAGTAGTTGTTTTCGGGCTCGAGGCGCGTGGCGTGACACACTGCTGCGAGTCATGAGTCGGCAAATGCCTTTTGAAGAACTTGTGGCACTGACGTCTAAGCTGCACGAGGAAATTGAACGTAGTAAGCTTAAGTTTGAGCCTGTAGAATTGAAACCTACTACAGCTAGAATGCAAAGTCTGTTTTTGAATTCTGAATTTATGAGCTACGAAGAGTTGCGAGACGCTGGCCACATTCGACCTTTAACGTAGATAACTCTTTAAGAGTTTCTAATATTGAGCCGACGGGCGTTAAACGGGAGGAATTTCAATGTCGTTTCTTGATGCGTTGAAGAAGAATTTGACTCCGGAAATGTATGCTCAGGTGACTGATGCTCTGGGCGATGACTTCGACTACGATCTGGTACCTAGGACTAGATTGAACAAGGTCATTGCGCAGCGCAATACTCTGAGGGATCAACTTGCTGGTTTGAGCGGCGAGCCTGGCAGCACGCCTAAACCCCCTAAAGCTGATCCTGAAGATCCTGATGTGCCGGACAGTAAGCCGGTGGATACGGCTGCTTTGGAGCAGAGGTATAAAGATCAGGCTGCTGAAGCTATTCGTGGGGTCAAGATGCAGTATGCAGCACTGTCAAAGCTGCGTGAAGCCGGTGTTGTAGATCCTGAAATGGTCTGGTCTTCCAGTGTGCTGGATAAGACTAAGATTACGATGGATGAGCACGACAAGATTACTGGTATGGACGAGATGCTGACTCAGCTTAAGGCCGATAAGGCTTATCTGTTTAAGCAGACCACTCCTCCTGCCGGTACGGGTAAGGACGGCGGTACCCAGTTTGAAGGTGTAACGACGCGCGATGCGTTCTTGAAGTTGGACGTTGCGCAACAGATCGCTTTCAAGCAAGCTAACCCTGAGATCTTCAAAAAATTTATGAAAGGTGAGTGAGTTTAATGCCTGGTACTTTTCTCGGTTACCCGTTCGATGAGGAAATCTTCCTGATGAACTGGCAGGCAGCCCAAGACCCCACTCGTACTGCTATGATCGATAGCGGTGCGGTTCAGCGCAACGGTGAAATTGCTCGCATGATTGCGAATGGTTCCAACCTGTACACGATTCCGTTCTACAATGTGATCGGCGGCACGGCCGACAACTACGACGGCAATACCGACATGACTGTTTCGGATCCGACCGGCAGCTCTCAGACTGGTGTTGTCTATGGCCGTATGCATGCTTGGCGTGATAAGGACTTTATCCGTGACTTCAACTCGGGAGCTAACCCGATGCAGCAGATTTCTGCTCAGGTCGCGAGATACTGGAACAAGCAGCGCCAGAATCGTCTGATCGGCATCATGAAGGGCATTTTTGCCATTACCGATGACGAAAGCGACTACTGGGATGCATGGCAGAACCACAAGACCAGCATCGTGTTTGCTGGTACGAGCGGTGCTGCTGGTGAAGGCAACATGCTCAGCGAAGCGTCTGCTGCCGAGGCGATCCAGAAGGCCGTTGGCGACAACGCTGGTATCTTCTCTCTGGCGATTATGCACTCCAAGGTTGCTCTCAACCTTGCAAAGAAGCAGCTGCTGGAGTTCCGGAAGTATACCGATGCTGCCGGCATTCAGAGAACTGTCAACATCGCAGACTACAACGGCATGACTGTCATTGTTGATGATGGTGTTCCCGTCACAACGAATGCGAAGGACACCGCTGCGAAGGACTACACCACGTACCTGTTTGGTGCTGGTGCAATTCAGTTCGCTGAGGCTCCTGTTGACACGCCTGTCGAAGTTGACCGTACCGTGCTGACCGCTGGTGGTTACAACGTCCTGGCAACCAGACTGCGTGAGACGCTGCATCCGAACGGCTTCACCTACACGCTGCCGACTGTGTCTGGCTCGGTCTGCTCGTCTCCGTCTGATACTCAGCTGGGCACGGCTGCTCAGTGGAAGGTCGTCGTTGATCCGAAGCTGATTCCGATTGCACAGATCGTGTCCAACGGCTAAGGAGGTGAGTGCGCGTGGCGAACATTGGCTACGTAGACGTTACGTACGCAGACGAGTACGTTGCGACGCACTTCCTTTCAACCGATGACTTGCGGTTCGCCTGGGAGGGGTTGAGCAATGAGGATAAGGAAGTGCTGCTGCAACGATCCTTTGAATCAATCGAAGCTCTGCCCTTCTCAGGGCACAAGTCTCAACCAGATCAACAGACTGCATTTCCAAGATGTCCGAGCACGGAAGTGCCCAACAGTGTCAAGGCTGCTCAGGTTGAAAACGCCATTGCGTTGTCTGATGACTCGACCTCAGAAGACGCCGCATTTTACGAAAAGCTTTGGCAGTGGGGAGTAGAGTCGTACAGCATTGGTAATTTGTCTGAGAGGACAAGTTCTGGTGCCTGGGGACGGGGATCCACTACTTCGTATGGTATTGTATCTGCGAAGGCAGCACGACTCCTTCAACCGTTTATGTCCGGTGGCTATCGAATTGCAAGGAGGCCAGTATGAGTCGAATGACGAAATTTCTGAAGCAGACTTGCTTGTTCGAGCGTGCCAAGAGAGACAGTAAGGGAAATGTTCAGCTGGATAAGTTTGGCGAAGTGATTTATGAGTCTCCTCGTCAACTTAAATGTCGTCGTGAAAGAGTTATTCGGGATGTGCAGACCAATACCGGTGCTGTACTTCGCAGCTCAACAAGATACTTTACCGACGAGAGCGTCGAGGTGAATGCTGACGACCGGTTTGATGGTAAGGCTATCTTAGAAGTTGAGGAGTACATCAACCAGCTTGGTCGCGCAGAGGGCTATGAGAGCTATGTCTAGAGGCAGCTCTGCAGCAAGTACTGCTAGTGTGCAGCGAGCGATCGGAAACTTAAAAAAGTTTTTGAATACGCTTGAAACTGTGCCCAATGAGGAGCTGGACAAGACAGCTGCTGCAATAAAAGCAAAAGCGGTTGCCCAAGCTCCTTACAAGACAGGACAGCTGGAACGTTCAATCTATGTGAATGCTACGCATACAAAAGGCCATCAAGGAATCCGTGCTGGTGCAAGTGCAAAGTCTGAGACAGGTTATGATTATGCAGGCATTCAACACGAGAATACAACGTTCAACCATCCTATCAAGGGCAAAGCGCACTACATTAGCGATCCCTTCAAGCAGGAAGTGTACAACATGCAACGTCGTATCAGGAGGAGGTTGAAGAAGCCTAAATGATTGCAGAGTATATCTACGATCTGTTGCCAAGTGATTGGCCTAAGGTAATTGGAGATCTCCCCGCAACAAGCACCACAATTGTTGGTGTTATGGAGTACGACGGAGCAACGAGTACCGAGTTCTTCGGTAGCCAGCACAACAACTCAATGTTGCGACCGATTGTTAAGATTGTGATTCGTCACACCTCCTACGAAACTGGTCAACAGTGGGCTACTGAGGCAAAAGAGCTCCTGCATCGATACCACGATGACAAGCTGTTGAATGTTCTTCTGGTTGGTACTCCGATTTACTTGGGTCGGAGTCCTGAAAAGCTACACGAGTTCCAAGTAACTTTTAACACCATTGTAAAGGAGTGATTTGAATGCCTACGTCTGAAAAGCCTTTTACCGGTTTAACCGCGAGCGTTAAGGTTGGCTCTGGCCAGTCGGCGAAGACCTTGGCTTACATCTCCGGCGTGGATCTGAATCTGGATAAGGAAATTATCGAGATTCTCGCGTTCGGTATGAAGTACAAGGAAAAGGTGCCTGCTGTCAAAGACTGGACTGCATCTGTTGACGGCACTGTAGCTCTGGCTGCTGGTGGTACGCAGAAGCAGTTCTACGATGCATTCGAAAGCGGTGACCCGCTGACGATTGGCATCTACCTGGACGATACCACGTACTTCGAAGGCACCGGCTATGTGGCCAGCTTCGACATCAGCGCTGCTCCGGACGACAAGATTTCTCTGACGTCTGAGATCTCTGGCTCCGGTGCAACTACTCTGACACTGCCTGCAGAGGGCGGTGGCGGCTAATCAATCCAGCAGGGCGCAACTTCATAGAGGTTGCGCCCTCTCAACAAAACTACAAAATTACATTTGGAGGATATCATGGAAAAGTACACATCTGTTGTCCTGGGCGGTGAGACTTATGATCTGGCTACTACATTGCGTGTTGCATATCGTGTACAGGGCCAGAATAATCATAAGCCGTACTCTGAAGTGTTCGCCAACATTGGCGATATGACTCTGGAAGATCAAGTCGGCATTCTGTATGAAGCCTTCTGGTGCGCTAATCCTATTGCACGTGCGCAGTACACAAGACAGCAGTTTCTGGAGGAATACCTCGATCACTACAATGTGAAGCAGATGATGCTTCAGCTGAAGGCCGTCATTCAAGGTATCATGGGTATCAAAGATGACGAGGTTGAGAATGCAAACCCTCAGCCGGAGCAGGAAGCGACTGCTCAACAATAACGTGGAATAACTTGTTTAGCTTAGGCTTTAGAATTGGTCTACTACCTGAGCAAACATTAGATATGAGTCTAGACCAGTTCAACGCCTGCGTTGATGGCTATTCGGCTAGACTGCTAGATCAGCAGAAGCTAGCCGTTCAACAGGGCTACTGGGCTGGTTACTACTCTCGCGCACCTCATCCTAAGTCTCTGCAGAACATTATCAACAAGATGGATCAGTCTCAAGATAGGGTTCAGCAACATGTTGCTGAAGTAGATGTTGAGGAGTTCCTTCGTAGAGAAGCTCGATTTAAACAGAATGGAGGTGGAAGTGTTGGCAACTGATTTTGAAGAAGTAAGATATGAGTATACAGGTAGTACTGAAGATCTTCAACGAGCTACAAACCGAGCAATTAAAATATTAGAGCGAGCTCAGTACCAGATGGAAGCTATATCTGAGCAATCAATCGAGCCGGATACTTCGGGTTTAGACTACTTGAAGCAGCGAATTAGTCAGCTTGTGTCTGAAGCTAATAAGCTGAAAAACAGCCTTACTTCGATGACTCAAACTGGCGCAGCAACGAAGCAAGCCGTAGATGCTGCTAAGGAGTTGCAGAAAGCTGTTAGGAGCTTATGCACTGTGTACATTGATTTCAGTGACGTCAATGAGCAGACCACGTACCAAGTCAGCGCAATGGCTTCAGCTATGCGTCAAGTTGCAGCAGCTTTCAGGCGTGTTCAACAAGCAGCAGACGACACTTCGAGAGCACTGCCAGTGGTTACTGGTAGTAGTACTCAAGGCCCTACGGTAGCTGCTGGAGGTAGCGGAGGCGGAGGCGGAGGCGGAAATGCCAACGTCCCGACCGAAGCTATTGGCAGTGGCCCTGGTGATGCGATTGGCGCGTTACCTGGAGCACCAGAACTTGCAGACCTAAGTCAAATACTTGCTATCATTAGAGGCATTATTAACGCAATCAAGCAACTGATCAATCTGTATAAAAAGATTGACAATGCTTGGAAAAAGTTTATTCAATGGAACATTGACCAGCTCAATAAACTGCTCACTATTATTTTGAAAGTAGTTGATGCAGTAATTGACGGTCTGAACGCGTTTCTGACTCTAGCTCGAGAGGCCACTCAACTTGTTGCAAATTTAACAACAGGTTTTGGGGCCTTATCAACAGCAGCAGGAGCTGTAGCCGGTGCTTTTAAAGACATTGTCGGTGCTGGCATTGGTGTTAGCCTAGCTGAAGCTATCAAGAAGAGCATCGATTTCTCTGAGAACTTAAATCTGTTTCAGGTAGCTCTTAGCAGCAGCGCTAAAGCTGGGCAAGAATTTGTTGATGCTATGCAAGAATTCTACGGAATGGATCCTAGTAGTATTCTTGCAAGTGTTGGCTACTTCTATCAGATGTCGGATGCTATCGGCACCAACACTAAAGCAGCTGAGACCATGTCCATGGGACTTACTAAAGCTGCAAACGATATCTCTTCCCTGTTCAACGTCGATATTGAGACTGTGCAGAACAATCTGGCATCTGGCATGCAAGGTATGTCTCGTGCAGTTCGTAAGTACGGTATCGACATTCGTGCTGTTACGCTAAAGCAAACGGCTCTGTCTTTAGGTATTCAGGGGAATACCGCGCAGATGAACGAAGCTACATTGCAAGGCTTGCGCTACGTTACGATGATGCGTCAGGCCAAGAATGCGATGAACGACTTCGGTAACACCATCGAATCTCCCGCTAACCAGATTCGTATCTTCAAGGAGCAGATCTCTCAACTGGCTCGAACCATTGGCAACTTTTTTATTCCGGTGCTGCAAAAAGTACTGCCGTTGCTTAACGGCATTGTAATGGCTATTCGAGTCATACTCACTTTCATCGGTACGCTGGTTGGTTTGGATCTCGAATCTTTCAACACTTCGCTTGCAGGTGGAGCTAGTGCTGCAGATGACGAAGCCAATGCTATTGAAGGTGTTGGCGATGCTGCTGCTAGTGCTAAGAAAGACATCGATAGCTTACTTGCACCATTCGACGAGTTGAACATTCTGCAAGAAAAAGCGTCTAAGGCGTCCAGTGGATCTGGAGGTATCACCGGTGCCGAAATGGATCCCAGGCTGCTGGCTGAAATCGAACGTTTGTCTGCCTCGTTCGACGAGGTTAGAATGAAAGCCAATCAGGTGCGTGATGCTATTCTTGAGGTATTTGGACTTACTTGGGATGGCAGCAAGATCCAGATGTCAACCGATGGCTTTATGCAGCGTTTAGTCAACCTTTGGAAGAAAGCAGACTTCAAGAGCTTTGGATCTGAGATTGCGAACTTAATCAATAAAGGCATCCAGTGGGCGTTCGACAATACGCAGCCTGAGAGATTCATGGCTAAGATTCAGAAGACCATTACAAATGTCATGGATGGCATTCGTGGCTTCGTCTCAACTCTAGACTGGGGCAAGATTGGTACAACTATCGGTAATCTGTGGACCGATGCTTTGTACACCGTTTTTACTGCGGTTAACACCTTCCCTTGGGCTGAAGTTGGAAACGCTCTGTATGATTACATTGCTGGCCTGTTTGGCAACATTCCATGGTCTAACGTCTCCTCAACTTTATTTGCAGGCTTAAGTGGAATCAACACAGCACTTCTAACTTTCGTCAACCGGATCAACTGGCCTGCTGTCGAGAATGAGATTGTTAGCTTCATCAACAACACTGTTACTGAGGCTCAGAAATTTGTCGACGGTCTCAACTGGTCTGAGTTTGCTTGGAATCTGGGTGTCCTGATTACAAAAACTATCAGCAGAGTTGATTGGCAGAAGGCTACTACGCTAGTATGCTCGTTCGTTGGTCAGATTGCTAAAGCCGTTGTAGCATTCTTGAAGGGCATTGACTGGGGCGAAGCTGTTAGGGCAATCGGCACTATTGTTAATACCATGGTTCAACACGTGCATGAGTTCATTTCGCAGATTGAATGGGCTAAGATTGGCTCAGACATTGCGTACTATGTCAACCAACTCTTTAGCACAATCGACTGGTCTGAATTCGGTAAAACTCTCGGAGATACGATCAAAGGATTTTTAGATGCAGCAGTTAACTTTTTCGTGACTGCAGACTGGAAAAGCATTTTTAAGAGCATTCAAGATTTCTTGTCCGGACTCGATTGGGGTCAGATAATGTTGACGCTCGTTGATCTATTGGTAGAAGCATTTAAGCTGAAGTGGCAGCTTCGGTGGACCGTGCTTAGTACCTTCATTTCGAGCTTCTTCTCGTCGTTGTGGGATCGAGTTGTGTACACTTTAACCGGTGGTCTGGCGGGTTCAACGGATTCGCTTACTGCAGCTCGACGCTCCGATTTGCATACTAGCCGGGGCGGATTTGGTAGTACGACCGCTTTTGCGACCGGCGGTGTTGTCACGAAACCTACCATGTCACTAATCGGTGAAGGCAAATATAATGAGGCAGTTATTCCACTAGGCAATAGCCCTCAGATGGATCAAATGCTCAACAAGTTTGCACAGATTGCTGCAAATCAAGGTTCTGGAACACCTCAAGTTAACGTGTATATTGGTCAGGAGCAGTTCGATGCCTACACCTACAAGGCATCTAAGCGTGGCAAGATTCTTGTAGGCAAGCAACCTGTAACCTTAGGAGGTACCTAATGGCTAGACCTTCAACAATGTTTACGATGCAGTCCCTCGACGGAGGGACTGTCATCGAAATTCCAAACCCAGATAAGGATTCTGGTGTCAACTTAATTGAAACTCTGGTTAACTCAGGTAGAAATGCGAATGCAGTAGTAGTTGCGCAGAAGATTGGGCGTGACCAGGACAAGACTGAGATGCGTTGGAACTATCTGCCTAAAGAAGACTGGGAAAAGATGATTCGTTTTTGGGATCAAAATTTCTTCTTCCTATTCACGTACTACAGTCGAGTAACCGGTACCAAAATCTCTCGTAAGTTCTACATTGGCGATCGTACCGATAAGCCTTTTGACGTCGATGCTCAAGGTATTCCAACTGCCTATGTTGAGTGTGCTGCTAATGTAGTTGACACTGGGGAGGGCACATAATGAGCATTCTGGTTTCTAAGACCTGGAAAGATGCTATTCAAGCTCAGTTTCGATATCCAGGGTATCTAAGGATTCAGCTAGACATTGTCCCTCCCGATATTGTTGAGAATACTACAGTATCCTCAACCGATACGGATAAATGGACTCAAGCTTCTAATGTTCTTGGATCCAACAACGTTCCTTACGAACCTACAGCCTCGCTTGAACACAATCGCTGGCTGCTTGGCGGTAACATGACCTTAATTGACGACCAGAATCCAGCTAATAACAGAATGGGCTGGTGGTCTGACGACGTTGTGTCAACCAGCAATCCAATTGTATTCCTGTTCAGCTTTTCGCAGGCATACGACTTGATTGGTTTCTATATCCAATGGGATACGCAAACTAATTCGTGGGCAACAGACTTCACGTTCGAAGGTCTTGATGCTAATAACCAGGTTATTCAGACACGTACGGTTAAGTCTGCTAAAAAACCAGACGAATACTATGACGTTGAAATGACTGGCGTGCATGCAATTCGACTAACTTTCAGAGCCTGGAGTAAGCCAAACTGGCGAGCTCGTATTGAGTACATTGTACTTGGTAGACTGATTCAGTTCGATAACGATCGAGTCCAATCCGCAACCTATGGCGCAAGCACGCATTTGTTGAGCAACCAGTTGCCAACAAGCCAACTGGATTTGGAAATCTCCAACTACGACCGTGAATTTGATCCCCGCATTCAAGAAGGCGTTTCGGTATATCTGGCTCGTCGTCAGCAGGTGCGAGCGCAGTGGGGCTTTGAGACTTCGTACGGTACGGTCGAATGGTTAAAAGAGTGGCCGTTGTGGTTGAATAGCTGGTCAATTCCAGCCGATGCCCAGACGTTTAAGCTATCAACTGGTAGCCGCTTGGCGTTCATGACCAATAAGTACATCTATGGACAGTACACAGGCACGCCCGCAACCTTTGCAACAGTTGCGCAGTACATGCTCGAGCATAGCACAATCGCCAAGGAAGGTACGAATGAGATTCCCTGGTATCTAGATCCTATACTGTCAACGCTGTACACTCGAGCTCCGTTGCCGGTTGCGGCTGAAAATACCGTTCTCCAACTTCTTGCAAATGCTGCCGGCTGTATGCTGACTATCGATAATCAGAATGATTATGTGTGCATCAAGTCTGGCGTTACTCCTAGCGGCTATACTATCACAGAAAATCAACAGCTTGGTGACCCATCGTTTCAAATTTCTGATAGGTTGAAGAGTGTCCAGGTTAGCCTGTACACCTTCTCAACAAAAAGCAGTTCAGAAAAGATCTACTCCTTCGATGGAAAGTTATCTGGTCGCAATGTATTGCAGATTGTATACGATTCGGACGTCATTGCAGTTAACCCTTCCGTGTCCAGCATCTCTGGCGCAACTCTCAATTCAGCTACATTCTATGCTAGAGCGGCCGTACTCGATGTTACAGCTCCAGATGCTGAAACAGATGTCGATATTACGATTACAGGAACCATAGTCGAAGAGTCCAAAACCTGGATTCAAACGTATTCTAATGCAGATGTGGTTGATGGCTTAGAGGTCTCAGTCGATAATCCATTGATTACTGAAATGGCCACTCTGCGTCGTGTTGCAGATGCTACATTACAGTACTATCAGAAGCGTACTGAAACAGTAATTCCGTATTTAGGCTACCCTGAGTTACAGCCCTTAGATACCGTGGATATCCAGTCAACCTACGGTAAATTCTCCGGGGATATTACCGACGCAAAGTTGAGCTTCAACGGAGGTTTTGACGGTACAATTACAGTTAGAAATCGAGGTGAGTTGAGTGAATGAGGTCCTAATTACTGATCGCACAAACGCTGATGTGCGCCGTGCTCAGTACTTGCAATCTTTGTCTTACGAGTTAATGACCGCAGCAGAGAAAGCAGAGTGGAGTAGCGATCTCAAGGGTATTTACAACTGCTCCGACCTGAATAGAGTCGGACGAGTGCTCAACTGGCTTCGAGATCAACTGAACACAGTATGCGGTATCAATGTGCAGTTCACTGCAAAGATTAACTGGACTGACTGGGATGAGCCAACATTAACTCAGATGCAAACATATCAGCACCAAATTCAGCAGATTCGCGATGCCATCTCATATCCGGAAGACACTGCGAGTGCTCCCAGTATTCGATATCTTAGCTTCGAGGATGCTAATAATATTGAGAAGATTCTGCAGATGTGTGACCAGCAGATTACCTCAATGCAAACAGCTTACCGGTATACAGGCGCAACAATCTGTGCAGCAGGAGGTCTCTTATGAAAGATCGTCAACCTACAAAAGTCCTTTCCAACGGAGCGATCCGGTACGGCATTTATAATGCTGACGGAAGCCTGAACCACTACGAATACATGAAGCGCGAAGATGCGCCATCTGTTGAAGGTACACCGCTCAACAAGGCGAGTCTTCTATCTGACGCGACAGCTCAAAAAGTTTGGCCCAATGCTGATACACGGCCAGCGGATCCAACTGTTAATCAAGCTTTAAATAAATTAGCCGGCGGTACAGCAGCTATCGGCGATATTATGATGACCACTCGCGACATCGATTCAGCAAGTTGGCTGCTGTGTAACGGTCAATACATTACTGAGGAGCAGTATCCAGAGTTGTTCAACACTCTGCGAGTTAGTGCTAGTGCTGCACCATGGAGTACTGAGCTATTACCTGCTACATCTGGTACCTCAACTGAAGCTACACTATCGTATGCTAATGGTTACTGGTTCTACTCGGTAGATGCGCATCTATATTATTCGCCTGATCTGATTAGTTGGACTGATATTACTCCGTCCGACTTAGCTAAATATGGAGACACAGCCTTAAAAATAACTCAATTCTTTAGTATGCACTATAATCAAGGCGTATATGTGTGTGCTGCTCAAGTTAGTACTCTTAACGATACTAAATATATGTGCTTGTACTCGGACCAGCTGCAGCATACAGGTTGGAAGTTGTCCTATATTCTGACTAAACCACAGTATGGTTTGTCCGTTGTATACGAGCCATGCACCAAGTTGATTATTGCCGAAGGCACATACTACTTTAGTTATTATGCATACGCAGGTAGTTACTACGGTACAGATTACAATGAGTGGCATTACGTTTACCACACCACGACTTTAACTGAGACTATAAGTGAAACAAGTTGGACTGAAAGTAATAACGTTAGTTCTAATATCTATCCAGTACTCTACGATGCTGTGTCAAAGTACTTTTATGGTAACAAGTATCAGTATGTAGGTTCTGGTACTTTTCAAGGCATATCTAGAACACGTACTTTACTAAGTGCGAATGCTTGGAGCGATTTAACACTACCGAGTGCTGCTGCTGATGTAACTGGCTACGCAGTAGCTGCCAACGATATTGCTATTGCTACATTCAGTTCTAGCAAAAGCCAGATTTATAGATCGACAGACATGGGCATGTCCTACGTAAGCTTGCTTAGCACTGAGCTACAAAATAAGCACTTCGGTGAAGTGTGTTTACTGTCTGGAATTTTATGCGCTTGGGCAGGCAATGGTGATAAAAACATCTACATGTTCAATGCTGATAATACTGATGTGCAGACTGTAGTAAGCGATGTACCTATCCAAGGCGTGTTTGCACATTCTACGAACGTAATCGCCATATGCTCGTCTGACCTTACACAAATTGTGCATCAAGATTTTACACACAGTAAAAAGAAACTCCCGAATATTTCGCCCGACAGTCGCAGTAAGGCATATATTAAAGCTCTGGAGGAATGAACCATGCGGGACAGAATCGGAACAAACGACCTTGCAAACGGGTCTGTCCGGTACGGGGTATATGACGCGGCGGGAAGCCTGCTGCGCTATGAATGGATCCGCCTAGAGGACGAGCCGTTGCAGGCAGAGACCCCACTCACGGCAGAAACCCTTCTAACTGCGCAGACTGCCGAGAAGATCTGGCGGGCAGGCGACACGCCGACAGACCCGATGGTAGACAGCGCGCTCGAAAAGCTGTCGGAGCCGAACTACCGTGTCGGCGATATCCGCACAACAGTTCGAATGCTGGCCGCTCCTTGGCATCTATGCGACGGCTCAGCTTTTTCACAGACATCCTACCCGGATCTATATGCGGTGCTAGGTAGTACTACTTTGCCTAATATCAGCTATTCAGATGATACAGGCACGTATATCAAGATGGCCGATGCTTAAGTATAAAGAACGTTGGAATAAAAATGAGATGATGCGTCTCATTGTTGTGCAGTGTATTCAAACGCTGCAATTGACTGGCTATATTATTGTAGGTACAAAACTACTAGTGTTTGTAGGTGCCTACATACAAGCCATTCTCAACCAAACTATGATCGAGCTGCTACAAGCCTTGGACTGGTCAACAGAAGCTACATTCATCGCTGCTGCATTCGGAGGCGAGTTGCTGCTCGGTATGGTAAAAAAAGTTTTTGCTAAGAAAGGAGATCAAAACAATGAATGACTATCTGAAAAAGAGACTCGCAACTCTGTGCAGTGTTAAGTCCATTGTTACGATTGTGCTGACTGCTGTATTTGCTTATCTGGCAATTACAAAGCAGATCACGCAAGAGTTCATGGTCGTCTACACTGTCGTCATTGCTTTCTACTTTGGTACTCAAAGCCAGAAAGTGCAGGACATCATTGCTAAGAAAGGTGAGGACGAATGAAATTAAGCATCAACAACACCATCAAAGCAAGTCGACACGGCGGCAAGCGTCCTTTGACTGCTATCGAAGCTATCGTGTTTCACTACACAGCTAATACCGGCACATCTGGTACTGCTAAAGCTGTTGCTCGATACTTCGCAAACGGCAGCGATGGCCGAGCTGCCTCAGCTCACTACTGTGTTGACGAAAACAGCGTTGTGTACGAAAGCGTGCCTTTGGACACGGTCGCCTGGTCCGTTGGAGACGGCTGGGGAGGCACGTGTGGCAAGTTCGTCAACAACTACAACTCCGTCAGTATCGAAATGGTCAGCCATACTGATGCATCTGGCAAGTACTACATTCCCCAGAAGACCATGGAGAATGCGGCACGTTTGTATCAGATGCTGTTGAAGAAGCTGCCTAACGTCAAGTACGCTGTACGACACTACGACGTTAGTAAGAAGAGATGCCCTGAGCCTTTGATCGACGAGAAGAAATGGGCTGACTTCAAAAAACTGTTGAAGGAGGTGGACGAGGTGGTCGAGACTTCTAAAATCATTGTTGATGGTAAGGATGTAGCTGTCAAGAGAATTCTCAAAGACGGTTCCAACTACATCAACGCTCGAGATCTTGCTGCAGCGCTGAATCTCAAGATCAGTAACCAGGGCAACATCGCTGTGTTTTCAACGGAGGAGAAGTGACATGGACATTTTAATTGCTGCTCTTAGTAGCAGCGCGCTTGCAGCTGTTATCTCCGGCGTGTTCACCCTGCTGTCAGCGCGCCAGAAGAAAGACAACGGTATTGAGGCTGGTGTTCGCATTCTGCTCTATGATCGGATCAAGTATCTCGGCAACCACTTTGTTGAACGCGGTCACGTTACTCGTGATGAGTACGAAGATCTGATCAAGATGCATGAAGTGTATCACACAGCGCTCGGTGGTAATGGTTATCTGGACAACTTGATGCTGGAGGTAAATAAATTGCCTCACAGCAAACAAGAGAAAGGAGCTTAACAATGATTCCCAACCTTATGAGTTACGAGCAGGTTATCCGTAATTACGCTATCAAACAAGGCTGCACACCTGCTGTTGCTCTGACGCACTTCATGGTCAACCTTGCTGTCATGCGTGATCACTACAAAGGCTTCCCTGCTAATGTCAACTTCAGAGAAATTGGTCAGCAGTGGAATGATCTGCCTTCCGATCAGCGCATTCAACAGCGCAATGATCTGCAAACTAAGCTCATTACAGTAGCTCCTCGAACTAGAGGTATGTGAGATGGATCAAGACTTCATCGTAACTGGCTTACTCTCTGAGCTGAAAGCAGAGAACATTCAGAAAGACGTAGTCATTCGGGGTTTGATAAAAGTCATTTGCGGTGTAGTTGCTGCTGTGCTCGTAGTAGTTGCAGGATTTCTGTTATACCTGAACCAGTACGACTTCGGTAGTACCACCACAACTACTGCTACGGGTGTCTATACACTTGTAGATAGTCAAGGCAACGTTGTTGCAACTGATCTCACAGCTGATGAGATTGAGGAGGTAATTAAGAGTTATGGCACGAATCACGCAGACTCGAACCAGATCGAGGACTAAAAAGAATGGAAGATCTAAAGGAACGGCTATCAGAAAAAGGCGCTAAGTGTAACCTGCAATTCAGCACACGAGAGCGAGAGTTCTACGAGCAGGAAGCAGGATTTACGGACGAGGAAATTGAGATCTTTCGAATGAGGTCTCGAGGCTTCAGCGTCGTTAAGATCTCGCAAGAGATGAGCGTTCGCCATGATAAGTACTACAGTCTCAGCACAATTGAGGGTCGAATAAGATCCATCAAAGATAAAATTTTAAGGATACTTTAAGGATTACTGCGGTGTAACTCAAGGGTTACACCGCTTTTTCTATGTTATAATATAATTAAAGAAAGGGGTGAGATGTCGTGCCTATTGACGAACTCACTCCTTTCGATTATTCTGAGGAGGTTGAGCTAGGTGATTATTTCAGTCAACGGATTCGAGGAAGCGAAAGCTTACCCTGTGATGTACAACAGTTCCGAGCTGTTGATGGACAATACCAAGGATGTATTCTACATCAAAGCTGTGGATGGTATGGGCAAGTATACCATCAACAGCTACAAGTTTGAACAGGTTGAAAATGAAAGACCTCTCACTGCTGCCGATTTCGTCACGCGTGAGCAGTTCGATGGTCTCAACAACAAACTGGACTTTTTAATTCAAAAATTGGGGGTATTGAACAATGGCGAACAGCATACTCAACCAAATGCAGCAACCCGTAATGCGAAGTAACAACAGCGCTATCTCTCCTCAAATGCTGCAACAGTTGCAACAATTCAAGAACACTTTCAGAGGCAATCCTAAGCAGCAAGTCATGCGAATGATGCAGCAAGGTCTTCGCTCTAACGAGCAGCTGCAGCAAGCCATGAACATGGCTCGTCAAGTTCAAAGCTTTCTTAAGTAATCATAACTCGTAGTGCGCAATGCGAGTGTGATAAAATTTTGTAAAGGAGATTGAATATGGATAACTATTCTCTGTCTGACATCCGTGCAGCAACCGACCACGACGATGACGGCTTCAGCGGCCAGGGCGGTTGGTTCTGGATTGTCGTCCTGTTCCTGTTCATGTTCGGCTTCGGTGGCAACGGCTTCGGTCGCAACAACGATGCTCTGACTAGAGCAGACCTGTGTCAGGACTTCAACTTCAACGATCTGCAGAACGGCGTACGCGGCATTCAGAATGGTCTCTGCGATGGCTTCTACGCACAGAACACGACCATGCTGCAGGGCTTCAACTCTCTCGGTCAGCAGCTGTCCGAGAACCGTTTTGCTCAACAGAACTGCTGCTGCGAGACCAATCGCAACATCGACTCTGTTCGTGCTGAGAACTACAAGAACACCTGCGAGATCACCACTGCAATTCATGCAGAGGGCGAACAGACTCGCGCGCTCATCAACAGCAACACGATGCAGGCTCTTCGTGACAAGATTACTGCGAAGGATCAGGAACTGCAGACTGCTAACTTCCAGCTGTCGCAGCAGGCTCAGAACGCAACTCTGATCAGTGCTCTGCGGCCCTTCCCGCAGCCTGCATACATCACCTGCAGCCCGTACACCGCTGTTAACGGCTTTGGCTGCGGCTGCAACCCCGGTTGCAACTGCGCGTAAGGAGGTATGATCTATGGTTGATGCTGTGAATGTTCCTGTTCAGTCCGTAGTTGCGAATGGCTCTGTACTGTTTGCTAGCACGCGTATCAGAACAGGTTGCGTAACTCGTCACGAAGCAGGCTCCAGTAGAGTTATTCTGTTGAGCCCTGGCGTGTACAGAGTCTCTTTCAACGGCAATGTCAGCATTCCAACCGGCGGTACTGTTGCGCAGACTAGCGTAGCGATTGTACAAGACGGCGAACCGATTGCCGGTAGCACCATGCTGTACACACCTGCTGCAGTTGCTGTCCCGGGCAACATCTCCGCCGATGTGCTGGTTCGTGTCTACCAGTGCTGCTCGACTTCCACGATCAGTGTTCGCAACACTGGTGCTGACACCATCAACATCCAGGATGCTAACATCGTGGTCACACGGGAGAGCTGATCATGGGAAAGTATCGTGAGCTTGTGTCCAAAGCAATGGACAAAGGTTTTGCAGAGGAAGCGTGGGCCGCAACAGATGAGATAATGGCTCAACTGTGCAAGCGCTATCCTGAGTACTACGATACTTTGATCTGCGAGCTCGAAAAGCTTGCGTATCGAATTCCCAAGGAGCAGGCTGAGCGCATTGTGCGTAGCATGTCTCCATATGGCCAACGCTGGTCTCTTGAGCAAGTACGTAACCTACTGAAGTCTAAAGGCATCACCGAGAACTGCGTCAACTGGTATCTTGTAATGAACATGGTCTACAATGACAACATGAACACTGCAAGTATGGTTGGCATGCAGGACGATGAGAACTTCTTCTTCAGTCTGGCGTGTGACTTCATCAACGACCCTGATGCAAAACCCTTCAAAGTTGAGAAGTACTTTCTCGACTAACTAAATAGAGGGACCTGGGCAATAGCCCAGGTCTTTCTTTATGCTCTAAATTTCTTCAATCCATTACGCTCAAAATATTTTAAGTGTTGATAAGCATCTTTGACATGCTCGGTCAGCTTAAAATCGGGCGTTTCTTTTACCTGCTCCCAGTCAGCTTGAAAACCGCCGAAGTACTTTTTCACACTTGGTGCCTGCTCAACTACCCGAATGCCCATTTCAGCGCACATGTACTTGATCACGCCGATTACCTCGCATGGGTAAAAGCTGTTCCATGCCAACGATTTTGCCATCTGTGGATATAAGTTGAAACGTTCAAGTACTACAATCTGAGGAGCCCACTGACAGATTAAACTGGCAACTCGTTGATGATTTTTCGGTAACGTGCCACCAAAGTACTCATACGCTCCAGGTTGACTACCATGCACAATCCAGCTCCGAACGCACCAGCCAGTACTCTCTCCAGGGTCAAAAGCTAGTATATCTAAATAATTACTCACGGAATGCCCACTCCTCCAGTTTGTCCGCTAAGTTGATCACTTCACCACCATAAAGAGCCATAAAGTCGCATAACTGCTCTTCAGTGTACGTTTCAAGCAAGCATGCTTGCGTTGAGAATAAAATTGCATGAGTCAGCTCATGCGCGCACACACGCCTAAAAGTCAGACGAGTTAGCTCATTGGATAGACAAATTTCATGCTTACCACACCACGTACATCCGCGAGACACGTCCCCATCAACGCACAGTTTACTAGAATGAGAATCCTCGATAGATACCTTCCAAGTTGCCTGACCAATAGCTACTGTAATGTTTTTATTCTGCAACATCTTGTAAAGCCTCCCTTATGTCTTCTGCCTTATTACGATTGATTCTGCCGACATGCTGATCAAACGAGCCAGAGCACTCTAAGTAATAAATTGTAACTGGATTGTCTTGACCCATTCGTCTCAACCTGTCTTCAGCTTGGTTGAGAATCTCGGGTGACCAATCTCGATCAATAAAGATCATCAACCTACAAACTTGCTGCAAGCCATCGTAACCCTGTCCCATGGCACCGATTGTACCTGCTAAAACCTGAGCACCCCGTTCAACAAAACAGCGCTTACTCAACTCATTCTGCTCTGCAGATTGTTGACCAGTAATCTTAACCGCCTCAACCTTATTAGCTGTAAGATACTCAACCAATGCAGATATAGTCTTTTCGAACACAGAGAACACTACAAACTTCTCATTCGGATTGTTGAGACAGGTCTCTAAAATCCACTCAAACTTCGGACCGGGCTCGTCAGCACCTAAATATAGGCCAGGCCAGGATGTTGTCTGCATCAACCGAAGTGTAAGCACAGCACCATTCGGTATAGTCAGCTGCTCTGGTAGCTCATCCAGTAGCAGCTGCTTTTCCTTTCGGTAAAGCTCTCGCTGCTTTTTACTCATTGGCAGCTTGATAACTTCGCGAGTCTTACCGTGTGCAACCTCAACTGCACTATTGCGAATACATATAAGGTCCAGCAACTGATTCAGTATCGCTGTATGCCGAGCATCATCAGTCAAGCCTACAATTCGATCTCCCCACGGTGTGCGCTGAATCTTGCAGAAGTACTCAACAAAAGCATAGTAGCTGTTGCAAGCATAACTCGGATCAAGAAAGTTGAGGATGCTCCACAGATCGTCAACATAACGTAAGATGGGCGTACCTGTCAACGCAACTCTATGTCGAGCTGGAATAGACTTGACTGCTTTAGTCTGTTGAGAGGAGCGACTCTTTATCTTGTGCGCCTCGTCAACAATTAGATAGCTCCACTGAAATGCTCTGAACTTCAATAACGTAGCTTCGTTGCGCAGCTTGTCATAATTGACGATCCAGAATCCTGGAGTCACTTTGCACCCATTTTCGTACACATGAGCATCAATGTTCGCCCAACGCTTCAATTGGTCTTGCCATTGATATCTTATAATCTTGGGTGTCACAATGAGAGCCGTGGGAGCTCCGCTTTGTTGAAGAAGCTTAATTGCTTCTATTGTCTTGCCTAAACCCATGGGATTCGCATTGAGACAATGGGGTAAAGCAAGCATACTCATCACATCATCGACCTGGTAGGGCATCAGCTGGTCTGCATTGAGCTGGTCCATTCGCTGTTGAAGATTGTCTGGTGTACGACGCAGCTCTCCAGTATTAAAGATGCCTAAAACGATCCGGTTGACAAGGTTGTTCTCCGCAATGACCCAGGGTTCGCCCTTACGCTGTCTCCAGCCAAGCAGCATACTTGGATCTGGCGGATCGAGTACTTTAATGTACTTGTCATTTGTGTACGGTAGTATCTTCACAGTTTACCTCCAAAAATCGCACGTATCAACAAGATCTCAATAATCCAGACAAGCACTACTATTACGACAACCTCCACAATATCACTCCTTCGGCTTCGGTAAGCCAGTTTCCATGTCCAGCTTATACATCTCGCCCCACTTATAGCCAATCTCTGCATCAGCTACGAATGGTACAGGGCAGTCAGGTACGTACTGCAGCGGCGTAGTTGCCATCAACTCAACACACTTATTGCCGATTGTCTTCAGCGCCTCTGGCTTGTCCTCAACCTCAATAATGATTGAGTCATGAACCGTCGCAACAATTCGAGCTCGACCCTTCCAATTCTGTTGCAAGTAGTCGTAGATGTTCATCAACGAGAACATTGCAAAGTCAGAAGCTGTGCCTTGAATTGGCGTGTTGATATATTCATTCTGAATATGGTTGAGCTCAGAATCTGTCAGCACAAAATGTCTCTCACGTCCGAAGATCGTAACGCAAGGTTCACCTCTAGTAGCCATCTTGCGTCGATTCATAATGTACTCCTTCACCTTAGGCATAGGAGCGAACCATTTGTCAATAATGCTTTGAGCTTCGCGCATGCTCTTCTTGAATTTAGTTGCGATGGATCCAGCACCACGACCATATGCAATCCCGAAATTGATTGTCTTAGCTAGGTTGCGCAGCTCCTTATCTTTATGCGAACCTTCACCGAACATCATATCGCAGACTGCGTCATGCAGGTCCTGACCACTCTGGTAGATCTGAATCAAAGCTGGGTCTTTACTAAGCATTGCAAGCACTCGAAGCTCGCACTGGCTATAGTCAAGTTGAAGCAAGCATGTTCCAGGTGATGCTACAATCAGGTTCTTGATCATTTTGTTGCGAGGAATGTTCTGCATATTCGGATTCGAGCTACTCAGTCGACCCGTCTCTGTGCCATGCAGGTTGAATGTGCACCGTACTCGACTATCTCTGCACAGCACGTCTCGAATACCGACAACATAGGTGTCGAGGTACTTGCTGTACTTTCGTACTGCCAAGATAGATTCCATGAACTCCTTAGCATCGGCATCGTCTTTAGACTCAACTTCTTCCATCAGCAGCTGCATAGTCTCTGCATCAGTACCTGGTACAGGATGACCCATGACCTCGCCCAGCATCCATTTCAGCTGCTTAGGAGACTTCGGGCTGAACTCCATGTCTGGCTTTACCTTTGCTCCAGTTGCAGCACCATACAGCAGAGGATTCCAGTACTTGCCCGCAACCTTGGCCAAACGGACCTTCGACTCAGCGATCAACTTGTCTAGCTCTGCTTCCAGCTCTTCTAGATAATCCAGATCAATGCGCGCACCTGCAAGTTCAACAGCACCATATGCTGTAGAGGCTCTGCACAACTGGTGATAAATGAAGTCAGAGCCCGGTCTCATCAACTCATTAAAGCATTGATGAAGTCGATATGTTGCGATGCAATCTCGTTGCATGTATGGGATCAACGTCTCCGTTGGAATGTAGTCATACATAAACTCCTTCAACGGAACTCTACGCTGCTTACACCAGTTTCGTTTCAGCTGATCTAGCTCATCGTCCCAAGCAGGAGCCTGTAGGTAAAGTTGACCAAGGTCTTTCAGACCGTGAGTGCCTTGCTTCTCATTGATGCAAGCAAAATGCTGAAGCATAGTGTCCTCATCAACATGAGCATCCAAGTTGCACAGGTACTTAAGTCTGCCACAGTCAAACTTGCCGTTGTGCCAGATATACTTGATGCCGGGCTGACTGAAAACTGTCTGCAATGCTTCCCAGACTTCAGGATTAGGCTGCATTGTAGTTTTAGCACCGACAATCGGAATATCGTAAATAGCCAAACAGTGACTAGGTCCATATGCAAAGCCAATAGACAGCAGCATGTTGTCTTCCCATTCAACTCTACGAGTCTCAATATCGCAAGCAAGCCAGCCATCATACTGTCGAGCGAGATCGGGAAGCTTCTTCAACACTTCGCAAAGAGTGTGAGGCTGCAATCCAGTAACTGAATCCAGTACCAGATCCTTATCATCCCATTTGTACTTTGGACTCGTAAAGTCCATAGCTTCAAAAGCTTTTACAGCTTCCGAGAAGTGCTCCAGCTGCATCATGTTGGTACGCAGAATGTTAGTCGGAGGTACAAGCAACGTCTTTGTTGACCATACGATCTTATACCAAGACATAACATCTCTAGTAGCCTTAACATGCCGGTCCTCCGGCATGTTAGGCGCGATCTGTTGAACGATTCTATCCATCGGATAAAACCTCCTTCAAAAATTCTGTCCAAAGAAGTGTGGCATCTGTATGCAGAGATCTGCTCAGCAGCTCAACGCTGCTGCACACCGGAGTATCCTTAGTTACCTCTTGCAGGGACCACGCAAGAATCTCACCAGAATCGACTTCCGGTATAACCTCGTGGATAACATTGCCGATGTGTCGATATTGTCCATCTTGAATACCTTTGAAAAGTCTCTCCTGAGGATCCTTGCCCTTCAACTCTTTATACAGCTGAATGGGTGCAGGATGCAGATTGTAGCACTTGATGTTATACTCTTTCAAGTACTCTAAATACCACTTAGGCAGGATACGATTATAACCATGCAGCGTCATCACGCTATTCGGTTGAAGCATTCCAACACTGTTTTCCAGAATGCCACCATGCTGGCCGAACCAAACTCTCGACAGCAGCAGACCATTGTAGCCAAGGTTATTCGCGTATATAACGTCTGGCTTACGTCCGAGCCTTCTCGAGACAGCTTCGAGCTCTTTTCCAGTATGCGAAAACATTGCATACCAAGTCTTATTCAGCTCCATTGCAGAACCTCCTAAACGCTTTAATGTTACGTTCGATATGCGCCCACTGATCTGACGACACGTCTTCGTTGATCATAGTGTACAGTTTTCGAGTTTCCTTATCCTGCAAGCCAAAGGATTCGTACTCGATACCAGCAAGACCATGTACAACTGGATTGCTAGTATCCACAGAATCGATCCAGTGGAATCCTCCACCCTGCTGCAACGCGCAGTAGCAGCTCAAATCCTGAGGTACGGCCACACCCAGCAGATGATGCGGCTTGGAGCGATCAATCACACGCTGCTCATCCATCTCAATCAACGTTCTCAACCGACCTGCTGCAAGTCTTAACCAGCGTGTAGCACCTTTGCAACCAGACTCATACCAGGAGCAGTCGAAGCTAACGCCGATCTTGTCGCAGTACGGTGCAATAGCTTTATAGCATCGCACAAAGTCGTCGTAGTTCTTACCCTGTACAACTCCAATTCGCTTACCAGGCAAGTCAGGATATTGCTTGATAAAATCGAAGAAGCGATCGGTTGTAGCATCTGCATCTTCCAGAACATCAGGTACGATGTACCAAGTAGGACTTAAAGCGTATACCCAGTATGCAAACGTGTCTGCTTTGAACGCTTCGCCCAGCTCGAACACGCTATTGTCCAGAATCACGTCACGACCCTTGCGCAACGCCTCTTGGAACAGCTCGTAGTACTGTCGATCCTCTTCGAACAGATGTACGAGAGCATAATCGCCATCTGTCAACTCTTGCACCTGATGAAAAATACTCTTAGGAGCTTCATGGTATGTCTTAATCATGGTAAATCCTCCACGGCCGTCCACACGGTTTCATCTCATGACAAATACCGCCACAGTAGCCACACATAGGCACAAGCAGCCCAATGTAGGCTTTCTCAGCACGCTCAACTGCATCACACATCTCTCTAACTACAGCTCGAGCCTCAGCTGTAGCTTGGTTGCACAGACGCTTGTTTGCAAGCACCTGAATCTGTTCACCGTTGCAATCAATGATCATATTGACTGCGGCGTCCTGTCTTGCTGCATTTCGATCGTACTTGTCCTGCCGATCATTACGCTGACTCCGAATGTAAACACCGAAGTCCGCAACATACGGCATGTCGTGCACATGCGTGCGCAATTCACAAGCTACCCAGTACGGCACATCCTCAATCAGGAAAGACCAGCGCAGATATCGAATAGGACTGTGCCGAGCTCTCAGGATAGCGTGCCGCCATTCTGTTGAAGGAACTACGCCTTCGGTATAGCCCACTGTTGTCCGAGCTCTGCGATTGACCTCTTTCCAATCTTCATCGGTTGGAGCTTTCAACAGTGTTACACGAGTACCAACTTTAGCTTCAATCACTTCGCGACCTCCTGCTTGTCCAGATACGCGATCAGCCGATTGAGATACCACTGAGCTTTCTTCAGATCTTCGAGGCCATTCTTACCACGCTCACGCGTGATGTACTTCAGAACCTGCCCCTTAGCATACCCCCGGTACTCCTCAGGCGTAAGCTGATCTTCCATGATGCGGATGACGTTAATCTTACCGCGAGTGTAATAACTCGGATGATTTACATTGTCATTTACCATAACGATCCTCCAATTTCTTCACATTGTAGTTGTACAGATCTTCTAACGTATATCCTTGGCAGGCTGCTGCAGCTGTAAGATACCACAGCACATCGCCAAGCTCTTCCAGCCAATGGTCCGGATTTTGCGGTATCTGCTTCCACAGCTCACGTGTCGCAAGGCCCGCGACCTCGCCAGCCTCCTCAGCCAGGCCCAAGCAAGCAAAGTTGAGCAGCTTCGGCTCCATACCAGGGTGCAACTTAGCATCCTCGAACTCGAGCAAATGCTTCAACCGAGGCGCTTGCTCCAACGAGTTGCGCACATAGGTGTCAATTTTCTGCGTTTGCATTCTCTTTTCGCTCCTTCAAGTATTCTTTTAGCTCAGCTGTAGCACGCCAAGCATTTGTGCCACTAGCAGTAACTACACCGCCAGCCAGCAGCTCTTTGTAGATATCATACATAAAGTACCTATCCACGTCTAGGATCTCTCTAGCTGCCTTAAGGCTAATAGTGCCAGCAGCAATGAAGTTCTCGAGTTTAGGGTACCGAGTCAACCACTTTTCAGCAACTGCTTTATCCATTACAACACCTCCAGCAGTTATAAATCCATTTGTTTTGCAACTTCCATCAACAGCTTATCCGGAATGTAGCTTGCAGAAGGTCCAGGTCTCAACAAACCTCGTGTAATCAAATCGGACATGATCTTAGAACTCTCGTCTTTACTCATACCTAAGATCTCTTGGAACTGGAATCCCTTGAAGCTCGATGCAGTCAGCAGAGCCTTTATAGCAGGATTGACTGCAATCAACGTCCGAATAAACTGCATATTGTCTGCACGCTTAGCCTGAGCTCTCTTGAACTCTCGAATGTAATCGCCGTATGCCATTGAAGACTTGTTGAGTGTTACCTCCAAGAATTCTTCAGCCCAACGAACATATCGAGCATCTACTTGCAGCCAGCCTGTCACAGGGTCGTAAGAGCCACTCGCAATAGCAAAGGCACATGCAAGTCTAAGCAGCTTCTCATGCACTGCAACACCTACGATCAACGAGCCGCCGCCAAGCTTTGCATTCAGATCCTTAGCACAAGCTCTAACCTCTGCTTTAGCTTCGGATGTGATCTTGATATCGTCGGCTTCAATACTCCATGCTAAGCTAAACAACGCTCTCCATGGACCAACCTGTACAGGAGTATCGTAATCGAAATCACCCAGCACATCAACGTCCTCGCGGGCAGCTGAAATCACAAGATCGAATCGAGCCTGGTCCTCCATAACTGGAATAAACTCTTGGAATGCTCCAAAGCCCTTCCAGTAGAAGTCCGACAGGTTGCGACCGTTGCGAGGGTTGCTGAACCACAGCAGACGTGTTCTAGCTCTAGCTTCGCCTTTAACAATCTTGTTGAGGGTGACAGCACCACTCGATCTTGTTGAGGAAAGATCTTTAATGTCCTCAATCTCCAAGCCGGAAGCTTCATCGATCATTAGCAAGCCGCGATCGTTCATTGGTATTGCGCCCCAAGTTACAACCCAGCTATCGCCGAATCGTTGAACACCACCAATGACACCTGTGCGTCGAGCATTCTCGCCGTTAATATAGCCACCCATGCCCAACACCTTAACAAAACGTTGAGCCATCTGCGACTTACCGGTACGAGTATCGCCAATGCACATCGTGTCCAGCCAGCCCTTGATAACACCACCCTGCCAAGGTATCTCAGTTACAGAGCAGTATGTCAAAAGAATAGCGCCGAACAAATCAGGTCTACCTTCAATGCCTAAAGAAGGCATCCACTCTTCGTAGTACGTATTGATCAGATCCATCGCAGAATGAGCTTTAGCACCAACCTGTCTGAATCGAGCAATCAACTCAGGTTCAATGTTAGGTTGGACAGCTGTTACGCATTCTGCATCTCGAATCAAGTAGTAGTTCTGTTGAGTGGTGGGATCAGTGACTCTGCAAGCCTCGAAGTCGTACTTCATAGTAGCGTTCAGTCTGTAGTCAGTGTACAGATAAACACCGTAGCGATTCTCGAACGAAGCTTCCTCGAGACCATCAATGAAGCTCGCACTCTCCTGGAAGATTAGCTTCTGACAGTTGATGAGATCAACTGCTTCAGCATGTACTGATTTACAGCCAAAGACCTGACGAGCATAGCTGTCTTGTGCCGAGTCAGGCGAGTTCATGAAACGCAAAAGTTGACGAGGATCTACATCGATTGTCTGAGTCAGATCGTCATTCGCAGGCGTGAACGCTAGCGGACATGGCTTACTGCAATTTGCATTACCGCATACACATCTTAACTTCACAGGCACTGTGTAGATTTTAGGCTCAACACCTACTACACTCATACCTCTCAACTTCATCCACGAGTTCAGATGCTCTGTAAACTCACTGCGAACAAGAGACACGTCTTGAGCCTCTGTAGCAGCCTTGAGTTTCTCGTACTCGAGATATGTTGAAGCGTACTGCCATACATCAACAGTTGTGCCGGTAAGTTGACACGACGTGTAGTAGTCAACAAAATCTTTCTGCGGAAGTCTAATAATACGGATACTAGCAGCAATCGGCTTCAAGAGCTGAATGTATGTGTTTACGGACCGCTGACCAACTGTATCAGCATCCAGCATAAGCACAACATCTTTGCCGCTGAATAAGCTAATCTCATCCGATGGAATTGAGCTACCACCTGTACCAGTTACAGCATTTAAGCCCTGTGACCTAGCCGAAGCGCAATCCTTCTCGCCCTCAACAACTACAATCTCAGACTTGTCAAACGCTATGTAAGGCCAGTAGCGTCTTTGTCCAAGACCTCGAACATTCAAGCACTTTGGCTCTTTCGTTTCGGCAATTCTACGTTGAGGAGGCAGATACCGGCGAAGATTGACCCAGTAACCACGTCTAGACTTGATTGGGAAGATAACTCTGAAGTCGTCCAGCCCCAACTTCAACTCCTCTATTGTTTGCTGGGTAATGCCAAAACTCTGCAGAATAGCTAAGTCCTTCGGACTTTTGAGCAGCTGTTGGTGATACTTCTCAATTTGCTGCTCTGTTGGAAACGGTAGAGTGCCCTTTGTCTCCCAGTACTCAAATGCGTACTTGCCGATCTTTGGCTCCACATCAAAGTACTCTGCTAGAAACTCCTTCTCCGAACCACCCTTATTACAACCATGACAGTACCACTCGTGTGTAGTCGTATTGACTGTAAATGAGGGTGTCTTGTCCGGATGGAAGGGGCAGTTAGCGTATAGCTGATCACCTTGTGCAGATGAGAAAGCTATAAACTCATCGTAAATAAGGGCCAATGTATCCCTCCTCTGCTAATTGGAGCGACGAGTTACCTCGCCGCTCCATGTAGTATCAAGCCGGCATAACCTTCTTGATTCTGTTGACGATATCGCCGTTGTAGGTCTCCTGAATGACCTTGCCCTTGACCTGCATGCCAAGCAGCTCGCTGACGTCCATCTCGACCAGCTCGCTGGTGTCGACGCCCAGAGCATCGAACAGCTCCTTGACCTTCCACAGGCACTTGTCGATCAGAACGTAGTTGTCCCACAGCTTACGCTTGCCTTCGACGCCGTTGACGTCGTACTCAACCTTCAGCATGGGGTTGCCGGTGCTGCTCGTAGTCTCTTCGATCTTGGCGATGGTCAGATCATACACGCCTTCATCGAGAGGCTCACGGGACGGGACGCTGGAAAAATCGAGGTTCAACATAAAGTACCTTCCCAGGGTAGGCTATTATCGTTGCCATCCTGTACCGACTACATCTCGGGTGGATGATAAATTCTGCTCTTTCGAGCTGGCAGAGCTAGCTGGACTCGAACCAGCGATACGAGAGTCAAAGTCTCGTGCCTTAACCACTTGGCTATAGCTCTATATACTCCCGGTTTGCACGGTGACCCTACTTGTTTATACTCCGTTAGTGACTCCCTTTAGAGTTTGGTATTACCAGACGAAGTTGAACTTAGCCAACTCTCCGTTGTCGATGATAATGTCCTGCGCAGTCATGCTTCTGTTGACAACAGCTACGAAGTACACCCAAGTTGCGATTTCGCCTGGTGTTGCCCACTTATCGAGCATCGTCTCGTTCAACACCTCTCGGTACAGCTCTGGATTCTGCAGAATGTGTGCGTTCGAGCAGGTCTTTACACCGCCTGGTGAGATGCTGTTGCACGTAGCGCCATACTTAGCAACCTCAGCAGCTGTCCACTTAGTGTACGCAAGCACACCACCCTTAGCAGCTGCATATCGCGGAAACTCAGCACCATTATGCGCGCTGGTTGAAGCTATGTTGACGATGGCTTTGATGTTAGGCTGCAGACCATACTTCTCAGTGCATGCGATTACAGTCTCGAGATTAGCTTCGATGTTGTCGACGTCCTGGTCCCAGCTTCCAGCATTGTTGATCAAGTACTCCACAGCACCAATGTCAGGCAGTGAAGACTCATCTGCAGCATTCACAATGTAATGCCTGTACTGGTAATTGTAATCCTTGATAGTACTAGGCAGCAGATCGATACCATGCACCATATTACCCTGCTTCAGAAATAGCTCAGCAATCTTCTTACCGATACCTCGAGACGTGCCAGTAATAACTACGCTCACTTCTCTACCTCCTCTAAGTACGCCTGTCCAACATGCTCGTCTTCCCACTGCTTACTGACCTTGTATCCAATCGGACTAAAGATCATCTCACAGAGCAGCTCCATAATACAGCCTGTGAACGAGCACGTCACAACTTGCAGCATAGACCAGCCAAAGAAGACATGGCTCACAACCAGCGCAAATACGAAGTTGTCTACGAACTGAGCAATCATAGTAGACAGCCAAGATCGAAGAGCAAAGCTACCAAAGCCCTTCTGTGTACTCGCTCGACCGATGAGTGCGTTGATAACTGCATTCACTACAGACGAAGTTAAGAACGCAAGCGTACTACCAGCCAGCACATACCATGTACCGCCAATAGTGTTGTCCAGAGCCTGATTGACCTCAACCATTCCGAAATCGTAGAACGCACCCCAGTTGCCAGGAATGAACTTCACAGCTAGCATGACACCAGCTACGAGCAAATTACACGCTGCTGCAAATGCTGAAATCTGAATAGCAGCTTTAGCGCCGAAACGCTTTGTAATCATGTCCATTACCAGGAAGCTCAGCCACGACACTGTAAAGCCGCAGTCGAGAGCCAGCCAGCTTAGACCTGTGTCGATTTCCTTGTTTGCCAGTAAGTTCATCAGAACAACCGACACAACAAAGAGAGCAACTACAGCACTCGGAACACTTCTCATCAACAGTTTGAACTTTTTCATGGATAATACCTCCAGTTTTATATTTATAACCTGGTTCTCTGGCACAGGTTATATTTAGTTTTTAGAGAACAGCTGCTTAGCTGTCGGGTTTTTGATGTCGACACCAACACCAAGACGAGTCTTACCAGGCCACTTACCTTTCGACTTCGTTGTTGCACAATACTGACCCTGAAGATCTGTGTACGTGTGCACAACCACGTCAAAGTAAGCAGGCATTTCTTGAACCATTTTACCATGGATAGCAGGGCCACCGTAGATGACGCCGCTGATCTCATCCTTGTCCAACTTCTCTTGCATAGTAAACACTTGATTTACCTTGCAGGCACGCAGCTGCTGGACTGCAAGCTTATTCAGATCTGTCATCATACCCCAATGTTGAATCTGCATAGTCTTTCTGAAGTTGAGACCTGACCCCTTCATCTCGGAGTCCTTGCTTCTCAGCTCCTCTAGCATGTACCATTGAATCTCAGACCAAGTATCCCAGAGTACCCAATCGAACGGTTGAGTAATCTGTACCCCGAACTTCTGCGACCACTTCTTGGGATCATTAGCCTCGATCAGTCTGTACGCCTCATTCAGATCTTGAAACTTGGTGAAGTCCACAACAGTAATGTTGTCAGTGTAGTGCGCTTTCAGCAAGTCTGGAGCATTACGAAGCGTCTTGATACCCTGGTCAATGTCGATGATCAACGTACGTCCAAGCTCGCCCACTGTACCCATTAGATGAGTCTTACCAGTGCCACTTGCTCCATACACCAAAGCAAATATCGGATCAGTGTCGGGCTTATTCAAATCAATAATCTGCATCTAATCACCTCCTCGAGATATCTATATTATATATGCTTCAGCAGCAGAAATCAAGTGCACTGATATAAAAATTTCAGTTTCTTTTATATGGTACACTTAATTTCAAACTGCTATGCTGCTTTAGAATTGACCACCAGCGTCCTTATACTGCTTCAGCAGAGCAGCAAAGCTGGGGCTCTTCTCAGCAATTAGATCGTAGGTGACCATAGACTCCAAACGCTTCTTCTCAGCATCGAGCTGCTGCTTCAGCCTTGCCAACATTTTTCTACGCTCGACCTCGGCGATGTACGAAGCCAAGTCGACCATGCAGACCACCGGAGCGATCGAGTCCAGATCAAACGAGGCCGTCGCATTGATCGTAGCAATCTGAGCCAGCTGATAACCTGTCTTGCAGTGCACCAGCACGGTGTCGCCGAGCGCAACCTTGCCAACCAGATTGTCCGGCAGTCTGTAGATATACCGCTTCAGGTGAATGAGGTCACGGTGATCGTACTCGTCCCAATTAGCTGTTGCATAGGTATCATTCTGTCTCCAGCTGAAGACACACTCAACTAAATTAGTTGAAGGAAATTTAATGTTCGTCATTTTACATTACCTCCCAAGTCTCGAATCTTGAGCGCAACCTGCGCTATAAACTGGCTGTTAGTCAGTTTGCCTTTCCTAAGGCTTGCAGTATTGCCAAAGTAGTGCTGCAGTACATCAGGTGTCGTACTGTCGTACATGTACTCGACTGCATGTCGCATCGCTCGTTCGACTCGAGATGCAGTTGTCGGAATTGTCATTCGCTGTGCAATCTCTGGATAAAGTCGCGTTGTAACGCCTCGATTCAGGTACGTAGGATCTGAAACCACCAACTCAATGCCGATAGTTAGAGCCTCATGTCCCTTCAGATTAGCCGGCACTCCCAGCTCTAACAAAATGTCGTGAATACGCTTCGTCATTCTACTAACTCCTTTCTGAATATGTACACATAGTATTGATCACGCTGTGCAATGTATAACGGTAACTTGCATCGCACAACAGTCTTACGAAGATCTGTCACCAGAGTTCTAGGGCTACGCGCATAACGCGTCAGGTCCAAACGAATAATATCCATCTCGGACTCGTACACAGAGAGTAGGAACTTCTGTATAGCTTTGCGACCTCGCCTACCCCAAGGCTCAATCCAGGTTGGTTGCGCAGCTAATTGAGGAGTAATTATAATCATGACTCCGTGCTCCTCTCTGTCTTCTCCTCCAGATGATCTTCGGTACGCTCAACAAACTCCTCGCTGAACTCATGCAGAATCTTCTCTCTGTCCAGATTCTCATACATGTAAGTTGAGCAAATTGTCTTAAACGTGCACATGCTACAACCCATATAGCTAGGCTTCGGAGCTGCGTATGAGTTACTATCAACCATATGCTTGCACTCTCTGCAGTCGTTGAAGAAAGCAAGCATGAAGTTGTCCAGGTCCTCATCACTGTATGTGCACAGCGTTCTGTGGTACTGGAACTGCCGAAGCAGCTTCTTGACTTCGTTGAGATACACACCGCCCAGCCCGTACTGCGTACCGTGCTTCTGATTGTACTCCTTAACGAATACCTGCAACGCCCAGGTGTACACACGAGGCTGCTCATCGAGCCATAGATAAGACTCGTCTCTGAAGTTCTTACAGGTCTTGTGCTCGAAGCCGTAGATCTTACCTTCCTCTTTGTCCAGCACAATCATATCGATTGAACCGCAGATCGTTAAGCTAGGCTCCATAACCGGATTGCCATTTGCATCGTAGACATGCTCTCCAGTCTTCGGGTCTGTTGAGGGGACTAGAGGAAACAGATACTCCCCAAAGCTTGTTGTCGGTACAATGTTGAAATGGTGCTCGATGTCCAACACAGTAAACCGCTCCAGATCGTCCGGCAGTACATTCTTGTAGTAGCCAGGGACCATAGCAAGCAGAGCTGCATCAGTATCAGACTGCATCTCACGGCGCACCATCTCCATGACCTTATCCAGAGACACATCCAGATACAGCTGCGCCAACGCCTCATGGAAAATCGTACCGAACGCAAATGCTGGTGGTGTGATCATCGGTCTCAGATGAAACTTATTTCTTGAGGTAAGCTGCCACTGGCGCTTGCACGCCTTAAATGTTTTGATTTCAGACACATCAACCTTCAACGAACTGCACCTCCTTCATCCAAACATTAAACGCATCCATACAGTCAGGGCACAGATCCCGCCAGCCGCCATACTGGTCGGGACGACCGTGGATGCGGCCGCTACTGTCGGCGTATGCGATCGTTACCGCGCTAGGCTGATTTTCAGAAATCTGGAAATACTTCTTGCACCGATCACATCTCTTCGCCATTGCCATTCTCGTTATCCTCCTCTTTCATTTCCTGGTACTGACGCATCAGCTCATTGATATCACCGAGCGATATGTCTGCTTCTCTGCTCTGAACAGTACACTGATCAAATGCACCCGCAGATCTTACAGCAAAGAAAATCGCTAAGTCGCGGTTATCCAGCTTAAGCAGTCTACAAGCAGCATCGAGCGCTTGATATCGATCAATTTTGCTAACATCAGACAGGTTAGCCTCGCACTTCAAAGCGCCTTCTTTACCGGTGGACTCAATGTGTATGAAACCTTTCATACTCTGAAAAACTCCCTTCTACAATTATTACAGAAAAACTTGTTGTACTGTTGAGACACTAGCTCAGTTGTATTGTAACTCCTACAGTACACGCATCGCGTTTGTTCATGATGCTCATCGAGCACGTACGAGTTTGTTGCTGAGACTCCTTCCAAGCACGGAGTACATATGCGAATCAGTTGATGGGTTTCAGGATCGCGCTCTCGATTCATCAACTGCTCTGGCACCCATTTCATGCACCCCGGACACCAGCAATATCCTTCCACGTAACTACCACCTCCTTCAGTTCAAAATAAATGCTACACTACTCGTCTTCAAAAGAGCCCCGAGCTGGAGGAGTCAACCAACTCGGGGCCCCTACTATGAGCAACGCTCAGGGAAGTCATCGCGCGAAGAAGAGTAGACGCGCGACTGAGCGATTACTCGGCAGCCTTAGCCGCAGCAGCATCAGCCTTACGCTGAGCTTCGTCGGCAAGCTCCTGTGCATACGTACCGTTGAAACGATCCTCGACAGCCTTTGCCAGACCAGCAGGCGCAACGCCCTTCATGTTCAGCATGCCGTTCGAGATGACCTTGATGTCGTTGCCCTTGAAGACAGGCTCGGTGCCTGCCAGCAGAGCTTCGGCCAGAGGACGCAGGACCGTGTGAGACAGAGTCTGCATCACGATGGCGTAGACCTCAACGTCGCCCTTCAGGCAGATCATCTGATTATTCTCCATCTCGTAGCTCGGGTAGCGTCTCTGAGCGATCATCTGGCCATCGACTTCGATCTTCGCACCGTAACTGCCACCAGCAGTCTTGCGACGACCGTCGTTCTCTTTCAGCTGAGCGTCGACCTTGATAGCAGCATCAACGACGTCCTCCAGAGTAGCCAGACCCTTGTCAGCATCCAGACGACGACTGATGAAGCGCTCGATTGCGTCCCAGTTGAAGACTTTGGCGTCATACACAACGCCCTCTTTCGGCTGCTTTGCAACCGAGTACAGACGGACCGGATTCAGATCGAAGACACCGGCAAACGCCTTGAGGGAAGGCTGCACGCCTTTGATTTCCATAATCTGTTCAATGTTGTTCATAGTAAACCTCCAAATTTGTTTTGTATTAGTTCTTATCTACATTATTATTATAGCTGCTTTGCTCGAGAAAATCAAGCCTTTTGTTGAGATTTTTGAAAATTGTTTGAACTGAAATAAAGCCGACTAGTTCGGTTGAGGGGTGTGTACCGAATTCGGAACCCAGAGTTTATTGCTCTGTTTCAGCCTCAGGTAGACAGCTTGCACTTGAGCTTCGCTCATAGCTCTCACTCTCTGCTGCCATTTCTCAGCGCTGCCGTACTGACACATCAGAATCCAGCGCATTTCGTTAGTGCTCATTACTTATGCCACCTTCCATTTTTCTTCAACCACTTGACGTGGTTTATTTTACGCTTCATACCTACTGTTGGGGATATGCCAGGGTCAACTGCATCGAGCTTAGCTCGAGCTGCATACTCGACGTGCTTCTCACGCTCATACGCTATGTATGCATCGCACTCGCCGTGGCAGGTTGCGGATCTGTTGATACAGTCTCTAGTGCACGGACACTTTAGTTGGAGGTCAGTCATGCTCGTCCTTGCTCCATCCAAGGTGACTACCAATGTAGAACTTGAAAGGTCCAAAGCGAGGGTACTCCAGCTTGGACCAGTCAAACCGAGGTAGCGGTTGATCTGCTGACTGCGCCTGCGCCTGCATACACTGCCAGATGTTAAACAGGCTTGTTGACCTGACGAGGTTGACCAGGCTGGGCTTGGCATACAGGCTCGGGTCCTTCGGAATGAGATACAGGTCCAAGCCACCATAAGGTGCATCCTTGTCCAGGCCGACTGCTTCACTCAGCATCAACGTACCGAGCGTGTTCTGTTGAATAAACTGATTCAGCTGCTGCAGAGCTCGTCTGTACTGATTCAGATAGACCTGAAGTTCAACAACTTCTGCTGCTTCGCGTATCTGCTGTAGGAGCTCGTCTTCCTTGACCACGATGGGTTGTGCTTCGTTGGATGTTTTGTTCATTTAGGCATACCTACTTTCTTCATTCGTTTTTTGAGTTGATAACTTCTGTCCGGCAAGCAGAATGGACACAAGCCTGATTGAGGCCAGTACAGGACCTCCAGCTTGCCGGTTTCAGGATCTGCAATCGGCCTTCCCTTTGCGTTGAGCTTTAGCTGCATTGAGTAGTCCATTGCGTTGAGGTTGGTGCCGCCTCGAGCTTGTGCTTTTCGAATGTACGTGTTCATTCTCGCTGAGACAGTTGAGCCGATGACCTGTGACAGCTGCTTGTAGCTAGTGTACACATTCAGCACCGCGCATTGGGTTGCGAAGTATGGACTTGCTGCCGACACTAGCTTCTGGCTCGCCACACTGGGCTGCATTGTAACAATGCCTAGCGAGTCCAGCTCGCGCTTCCAGAGCCATAGGCGCATAAAGCAGTCATGCAAGCATCGATGTGCACAGAGCTTAGTGCAAGTACAGCAACACCTTCGAGCTCGATTACACCCAGCTGCTCGGTATAGCAATGGCGAGCCAGCTTCACCCGGCTCTAGCTCGCGCCTGGGCAGCTCGCAGCTAAGTTGAGAGGGCTCAAGCATCAGTTGAGCATTGCGAGGGCTCGCGAACCATCTTGCATCGCCTTGAGCCGAATCGAGCACAGTTGCCAGCGGGATCAGTTGAGGTTCGTGGTTCGGTTGAGCTGGTGCATTGCCCGGAAGTTGGGCATCAGGTGTGCTTGAGCTCGGGCTTGAGTTGGTTGAGCTTGCACTTGTCAGGGTCTGCAGGCTGAGAATGAATTGATCCAGCTGTTGGACAGCTGTTTGGTTTAGGATCGGATGAGTTACTTTGCAGTACATTTGATGTTTAACCTCCTTTCGAGTGTAATAAACTGTCAGTCGTAACCGAAAAGTCCACACTCTCTCGCGCGAAAATATGGTGCTCGAGAACCATGTGTTTGACTGACTAATTATTTCTACAGATTTCACTGAAACTCTCATGATTTCATTCAGTCAGTACTGGTTATTTTCTTTTTCCTTTTCTTCCTTTCTCTTTTCTTTATTATTTATTATTATTTTTATTATTAAAGAAAAATGAGAAACAATGAAATGAAATGGAATGAAAAGGGAGCAGAAACAGAACTGAACGGTTTTCATTTTAGTTAGTCAAACAGCAGTCTCGCGAGCGTCATTTCTAGAGCTCCAAAAACCCCGTTTTTTCGGTTACAAAAAACTGTTCTTTAGTTTTCAATGTGCACTATACCCTTAGTGGGTGTTTGGTTGTCCCAATATAGCACTAGGAGCTGGCCACGCCAGGTGGCGCTGCGCTAGGCCTCCTCGCAACTTACTCGCGAGTTTTGTCCTCGCCGATTAGTCCAGCGATCAGTAACGCTACACCGATCAGCGCACAAGGCCCGAAGAGGACCGCCGGATCAATTGCAATGAGAATTGCACCTAGGATGATCCGAATCCAGCTGATGCTGCGTTTACGCTTCAGTGTGAACACCTCCTCTCAACTCTTGACTGTCTCGCAGCCTGGTGCTTAGTAATCGTTATGTGCTAGCAGGTCAATCAGGAAGGCCATAATGCCGATCTTGACTGGCCGAAGCGGTTGTGTCAACGGACCTGAGCCTAGTGAATGCGTGCGGTTGTACCTAGCGCGCTGCTTGGAGCGCCTGCTGGCTTTGCGTCTCATTTGTCTCAACAGACGCTGATTTTCTTTCGACAGGAATTGCACTTAGTCATCCTCCCCCGCAACCCGACACGAGGCCATCATGCATGTCTCGCAGACGTTTAGGATGCGCAGACTCGGATTGAACGTGCTCAGGTGGTAGTACTCCTCGCCCTCGTAGATCTCACCTCCGCAACAGGTGCAGTAGTGCACAACTCTCGACTCCTTAGGAGTCAGACTCGGTTCAGGTGTCTCATATCTCATTGCAGGTATCCTCCTTTGTAGAATCCGCCCCAGCACATGGCCTGAGCAAGTACCTCGAGTTTGATAATCGTGCTCAACTGGATGTTGATGGAGTCTGAGATCATTGCCGTAATGGCCATCAGCAGCACTCCAGCTGTGCCAATGAGTGCACAAATCGTGCGCTTGGTTCTAGTCTTGAGTTTCATGTTCAACCTCCTCAACTGACTGAGACTGGGAAGCTTACGCTTCCTCAGTCTCACTCTCAACGGTGGCCTTGATCTTCTTGACGCGAGGCTGCAGAGCCGGACCATTGAGCAGGAACGTCGTAGCACTCCAGGCAATAGGCTCGGTGGAGTCGTCCTGAAGCAGGACAACGTGCGTCTCAGTCATGTAGACGATCTGGTACGGGACTTCGTTGTCACGACGTAACCACACCTTCTGGCCAACTTCATAGTCGGACAAGCTCTTGCCAACACCAACCGTACCAGCACGCTGCTTCGTAGCATTCAGCGCTTCCCAATCGATGACCTCGATGTCGATTTCGTGAGCTTCAAGATACTCCGCAACAGCGGTCCAGTTAGTAGCTTCCGGGTCATACGGCTGGCCGACGATAGGTGCCTTAGAGCGCTTCAGCAGCACCGGGTAGGAGGTGTTGGTAGCAGCTGCCAGCTTACGGAGGCTAGCGTTCGGATACTGCTCGAATTTCTGCTTAAGGAGTTCGCTGTTGACTTCGACCTTAGCTTCGTTGGTGGTGATATTCTTCTTAGACATAATGACTCCTTTCAAATGCTAGGTGGTTTAGGGACTAGCTGCCCTTACTTATGGGGCGAGGCTTTTGAAGGGATGCTTCGCGAGAACCCTCTTTATCTTACAAATATATTATAATATATTTGTTTTAAAAAATCAACTGTTTTTTTAACTTTTTTTGTTTTTTTTTTTTGTTTTTCCTAATTCCTAGTCTATTTCCTAATCTATTTCCTAGTCTAATTCCTAGTCTA
>OGNF01000477.1_pt1 | contig 44422 bp, 40 predicted proteins | sample 1573321 | NCBI WGS metagenome assembly OGNF01 (sample SAMEA2581911, study PRJEB24529) | metagenome | biome: Human gut stool | place: China | collected 2011 | reverse complement strand
AGATCGTGCCCTTCACGCACATCCAGGAGGAGATCCGCCGCGCCTGCCCGGAGGAGTATTTCACGCTCATCATGCGCCGGTTCATGATGCGCATTGCCGAGGACATCGCCGCGCACAACGACTGCAAGGCCATCGTCACCGGGGAAAACCTCGGTCAGGTCGCCAGCCAGACCATGGAGGCCATGGCCTGCACGCAGGCCGTGACGAGTTTGCCCGTGCTCCAGCCGCTCATCGGCATGGACAAGCGCGACATCGTCAAGATCGCGCGCGACATCGGCACGTTTGACACCTCCATCCTCCCGTATGAGGACTGCTGCACGGTCTTTACCCCGCGCCACCCCAAGACCCGCCCGACCGTGGCGGAGGTCGCGGAGGCGGAGGCCGCGCTCGACATCGACGCGCTCGTGCGCGAGGCTGTGGACGGAATTGAAAGGATCCGGATCGATTTATGAACGCAGAACTCATTGCCGTCGGCACGGAGCTGCTCCTCGGCGACACCATCAATACCGACGCGGCGGCTGTCGCGCGCCTGCTCTCGGAGCTGGGCATCAACGTCTATTGGCAGACCGTTGTCGGCGATAACCGCGCGCGGCTCGAGCAGGCGGTGCAGCTTGCCCGCACCCGCGCCGACCTCATCATCACGACCGGCGGCCTCGGCCCGACGTGCGACGACCTGACCAAGGAGGTCGTGGCCGGTGCGTTCGGCATCCCGCTCGAACTCAACGAGGCGGAGGAGGCGCGTCTGCGCGGTCTGTACCGCGAGCGCAACACCTACATGACCGAAAACCACCTGCAGCAGGTCATGCTGCCGCGCGGCTGCACCGTGCTGCAAAACGACTGGGGCACGGCGCCCGCCTGCGCATTCGAGGCCGATGGCTGCATGGTCATCATGCTGCCCGGACCGCCGCTGGAGTGTGAGCCGCTGCTGCGCTACCGTGTGCGCCCGCTGCTCGCCGCGCGCGGCGACGGGATCATTGTCTCGCACAGCGTTAAGATCTTCGGCATCGGCGAGGGCACGATGGAGTACCAGCTGCGCGATCTCATGAACGAGATGCAAAATCCCACCCTTGCGCCCTACGCCAAGGAGGGGGAGTGCCTCGTGCGCGTCACGGCAAAGGCGGCCACCGAGGCCGAGGCCGAGACCATGATCGCCCCGTGCATCGCGCACCTGCAGCGCGAGCTCGGCGCCTTTGTCTACGGCATTGACACGCCGAACATCGAGACCTGCGCGGCCGAGCTCCTGCTCCGGCAGCACAAGACCATTGCCGTGGCCGACAGCTGCACCGGCGGTCTGCTCGGCGATATGCTCACAAACGTGCCGGGTGCGTCGGCGATGTTTGCCGGCGGCATCATCGCCTACAACAACGACACCAAGACCCGGCTGCTGGATATCGACCCCGCGCTCATTGCGCGCTGCGGCGCGGTCAGCCCCGAGGTCGCGGGCGCGATGGCGGAGCACGCGCGCGCCATGTTCGGCACGGATCTCGCCCTGAGCATCACCGGTCTTGCCGGACCGGAGGGCGACGGTGTGCACACCGTCGGCACGCTCTTTGTGGCGCTTGCCACGCCGGACGGGACGTTTTACCGCACGCTGCACAAGGACAAGTGGGGGCGCGTGCGCATCAAGCACGCCGCCGCCAACCACGCCTTTGACATGGTGCGGCGCTATCTCACCGATCTGCCGGTGGAGATCGAGGAAAACCGCTGACGCCATCATCTGCTTTTTCTGCGGCCGGGGCAGCTGTCCCGGCCGCGTTGTGACCCATGCATGATTTGAGAAACCGGAGAACCGATATGAACATCACTGTAGCCGGTGTGGGCTATGTCGGTCTGGCGCAGGCGGTGCTGCTCGCGCAGCACAATGCCGTCACCGCCGTGACCACGACCCCCGCCAAAGCCGAAAACATCAACCGCGGCGTCTCGCCGATCGCCGACGCCGAGATCACGGACTTTCTGCGCACACGGCCGCTCACGCTCACGGCCACCGTGGACGCCGAGCGGGCCTACCGCACGGCAGACGTGGTCATCATCGCCACGCCGACGGACTACGACCCCGAGCGGCAGATCTTCAATACCTCGACCGTCGAGGCGGTGCTCTCGCTCGTGGGCAGGGTCAATCCCGGCGCGCTCGTGGTCATCAAATCCACGGTGCCGGTCGGCTACACGGAGCGCGCCGTGGAGGCGTTCGGCTGCAGGCGGCTGCTGTTCTCGCCGGAATTTCTGCGCGAGGGCAGGGCACTGTATGACAACCTGCATCCGAGCCGCATCGTGGTCGGTCGTCCGCACGGCGGCACGGCGACGGAGGCGGATGCGCGCCTGTTTGCGTCCCTGCTGCAGCAGGGCGCGGCGGAGACGGATATCCCGACGCTGTACCCGAACGCGACGGAGGCCGAGGCCATCAAGCTCTTTGCCAACACGTATCTCGCCGTGCGCGTGAGCTATTTCAACGAGCTCGATACCTACTGCGAGCTCAAGGGACTCGATACGCGCCAGATTATTGACGGCGTGTGCCTCGATCCGCGCATCGGTGCACACTACAACAATCCGTCGTTCGGCTACGGCGGCTACTGCCTGCCGAAGGATACGCGCCAGCTGGTGGCAAACTTCGGCGACATCCCGAACCGCATCATCAGCGCCGCCGTCACGGCAAACGATGAGCGCAAGGATCACATCGCCCGTCAGATCCTGCGCAAGGCGGCGGGCGGCGTCATCGGCGTGTACCGCCTGACGATGAAGGCCGACTCGGACAACTTCCGCGAGTCGAGCATCCGCGGCGTCATCGAGCGGCTGCGCCGCGCGGGCGCAAGCGTCGTGATCTATGAGCCGACGCTCGAGGCAGCCTCCTTCGCCGGTCTGCCGGTGATCGCGTCACTCTCGGAATTCAAGCGCATGGCGGCCGTCATCGTGGCCAACCGTGCCGAGCCCGCGCTCGACGACGTGCCGGAGAAGGTATACACCCGCGACCTGTACCGCAGAGACTGAAAAGGGAGGCACAGACGATGAAAGGCATCATCCTCGCCGGGGGCTCCGGCACACGGCTGTACCCGCTCACGCGGGTCACGTCCAAGCAGCTGCTGCCCGTGTACGACAAGCCCATGATCTACTACCCGCTCTCGACGCTCATGCTCGCGGGCATCCGCGACATCCTCATCATCTCCACGCCGGAGGACACGCCGCGCTTCGAGCGTCTGCTCGGCGACGGCAGCCAGTTCGGCATCCGGCTGTCCTACGCGGTGCAGCCGCATCCGGACGGTCTGGCGCAGGCGTTTCTGATCGGAGAGGATTTCATCGGCGATGACACGTGCGCCATGATCCTCGGCGACAATATTTTCTACGGAAACCGCTTTCGCAGCAATCTGCGCGAGGCGGTCAAGGATGCTGAGGCGGGCTATGCCACGATCTTCGGCTACCATGTCAAGGACCCCGAGCGCTTCGGCGTTGTGGAGTTCGACCAGAACAAGCGCGTGCTGTCCGTCGAGGAAAAGCCCCAAAACCCGCGCTCGAATTACTGCGTCACGGGGCTGTATTTTTACGACAACCGCGTTGTGGAAAAGGCACGGCAGGTGCGACCCTCCGCGCGCGGTGAGCTGGAGATCACAGATCTCAACCGGCTCTATCTCGAGGACGACCGGCTGAAGGTGCAGCTGCTCGGCCGGGGCTTTGCGTGGCTCGACACCGGCACGGTCGAGAGTCTCATGGACGCGGCGGTCTTTGTCCAGACGGTGCAAAACCGGCAGGACGTCATCATTTCCGCGCCGGAAGAGGTGGCCTATCACATGGGCTGGCTCACGAAGGCGCAGCTGCTGGCTGCCGCCGCGCAGTATCACAACGCGCCCTACGGCGCGCATCTGCGCGCGGTCGCGGAGGACAAGCTGGTGTTTGAGAGGGAACTGCATGATTAGATTCGTAACCGGCGGCGCCGGCTTCATCGGCGCGAATTTCCTGTTTTACCTGCGCGAGCGCTATCCGGACGACCGGCTCGTGTGCATCGACAAGCTCACCTATGCCGGCAATCTCTCCACGCTCGCGCCGCTGCTTGGTCAGCCGAATTTCCGCTTTGCCAGGGTGGACATCTGCGACCGTGAGGCAGTCTGCGCCCTCTTTGCCGAGGAGCACCCCGACGTGGTCATCAACTTCGCGGCCGAGAGCCATGTGGATCGCTCAATCGCCGACCCGTCGCTGTTTTTGCAGACGAACATCATCGGCACGTCCGTGCTCATGGACGCCTGCCGCGAATATGGAAACATCCGCTTCCATCAGGTCTCGACCGACGAGGTCTACGGCGACCTGCCGCTTGACCGGCCGGAGCTGCTGTTCACCGAGCAGACGCCGCTGCACACGAGCTCGCCCTACAGCAGCTCCAAGGCCGCGGCTGACCTGCTCGTGGGCGCGTACGGACGCACCTACGGTCTGCCGGTCACGATCTCGCGCTGCTCGAATAACTACGGGCCGTATCAGTTTCCGGAAAAGCTCATCCCGCTCATGATCATCAACGCCCTTGCTGACCGGCCGCTGCCGGTGTACGGGCAGGGACTGAATGTGCGCGACTGGCTGTATGTCACCGACCACTGCAAGGCCATTGACCTCGTGGTCAGCTGCGGGCGCATCGGTGAGGTGTACAACATCGGCGGTCACAACGAGATGCGCAACATCGACATCGTGCGCCTGATCTGCCGCAAGCTTGGCAAGCCCGAAAGCCTCATCACCTACGTCGCCGACCGCAAGGGGCACGACCTGCGCTATGCCATCGACCCAACGAAGATCCACGCAGAGCTCGGCTGGCTGCCGGAGACGAAGTTCGCCGACGGCATCGGGCAGACGATCGACTGGTATCTGGATAACCGCGCCTGGTGGGAGGAGATCGTCTCCGGCGAATACCAGAGCTACTACGCGCGGATGTACGGTGAGCGCCCGACGCTGTGAACGGAGCAACGAAAAAACCGCAGTCTACGGACTGCGGTTTTTTCTGTATGGCGTCTATTCTGCGTCCAGCCGTTTTTCCAGACAGACGAGCTCTACGCCTGCGATGCCGTTGAAGGTGCACGGCACGATGGCGGCCTCACAGAAGCCGAGACGGGCGTAGAGCCGGCGGGCGGCGGCGTTTTTTGCATTCGTGTCGATGCGCAGCACCGTGCAGCCGAGCGCGCGGGCGCGCTGGGCATAAAAGCGCACGAACTGCGTGCCGTAGCCGCGCCCGGCAGCGGCCGGGTCAACGGCGAGCGTGTGCAGCACGAGCACCTGCTCCGGCGGCGCTGCGTATTGCCACGGCACCTGCGCGTAGACCGGCACCTGCGTCCGGTCGATGCGCCCGGCGGCGACGAGATCGCCGTCATCCTCGAGCACGAACAGCGCCCCGTCGTCGAGCGCGGCCTGCGCGGTCGCGCGCGTCGGGTAGACGCCGCGCGCCCAGCCGACGCTGGCGGTGCCGGTCTCCTCTGCGGTGTGGATCGCGTCGTAGATCTGCTCGATGCGCGGCAGATCGTCTGCGGTTGCGGGACGGATATCGGTCATGGGTGTACCTCCTTTGGCGGCTCCCGGAAGATGTCCTCCGGGATCAGGGCTGCGAGCGCGCGCTGTCCAGCGGGGGTGTGGTGCACGCCGTCGGTCGTATAGGACGCGATGAGCGCGTCCGGGTCGTCGGGGTCTGCCAGAGTGTCCAGCGGGATGTAGCCGTCGGCGGGGCAGTCCGCGCTCTGAAACCACGCGTTGAGCTCCGGCCGCAGCGCGTCAAGCTCCGGCGACCACTGAATGTCGTCCCCGTGCCCGAAGAGATTGCGTGTATAGCCCTTCCACGGCGTGAGCTCGCAAAACCAGATGCGCACGCCCTGCGCGTGCGCCATGTCGGCGAGCGCGCGGTAGCCTGCGGTCATCTGCGCGAACGTGACCGGGGTCAGCAGTCCCTGCTTGCTGCGGCAATGCGGGTGGATGAGATCGTTCGCGCCGAGCTTGACGAGCACCATGTCCGCGCCCGCTTGCGCGAGCACGTCGCGACTGAAGCGCTTCACGCCTGCGCCGCCGAGGAGCTTCGCCGCGCGGCCGACGCCGTCGGCCACCAGCCGGTCGCCCTTGATGGCGGCCTGTGTAACGCTCACGCTGCCGATCCCGTCGGCGCGCAGGCGCGCCGCCAGCAGCCGCGGCAGCTCGTTTGCCACGGTCGAGTCGCCGAAGATGACGCACGTGTGCGTCCCGGGCGCTGCCAGCACGTCGATCTCCGTGAGCGCTGGGATGACCTCATATGCGCCGGTCTCCGCCGTGTGCTGCATCGGTATGGCCAGATGCAGCAGGGGGCGGCGCGTGCAGTTGCCGAGCTCGGCGTAGCTGCATCCGCCGATGAGTCCGATCGTGCGCATGGCGTTGATGCCGCGGTAAAAGACCGTGACGGTCAGCGTCTGCCCGGCGGTGACCGGCAGCGCGGCGGCATCGGAGGTGCAGCTCGTCCCGGCGGCGATGCGGACATGACCCTTGCCGCCGAAGGTCACGGTGTGCAGCGTGTCGGGCTCGATGCCGCGCGCATCGTCCGCGCCGATGGCGACGGTGCAGGCGGCCACGTGCAGCGGCAGCACGCCGAACACGTTCGAGAGCGTCAGGCGCACGTGCGTGCCGCCGGCCGTGAGCTGCACGGCCGTGCGCGCGGATATCTCCGTCACGGCGACGCCGAGCCGGTCGAGGATGCCGGTCTCGGACAGGCTTGCGTCGATGGGGCTGGTGCTCCATGCGCTGACCCAGTGGCTGCGGATGCTGATTTCGTCCATAGCAAGACCTCCGGAATTTTGTGTGCTTCTGCCTTTAAGATAGGCGCGCGGCACGCAAAAGTCAACCGCAAACGCCGCTCCCGGCTTTACAACACGGACCAAAACGTGGTATCATGCGCACAGAACGATTTTTACCGGACAGAGGAGGGGACAGCTGTGCCAGACAAGCGTCAGACACCGGCGGAGCGGCCGCCGAAAAAGCGCATGAGCCGCGGCACGCGCGTGCTGGTCATCATCGTGTGTGTGCTGCTCGCCATCGCGTTGCTGCTGGTCGCAACGGTATTGGTTTTGTCTGCGATCGGCCGCAATGCGCTGACCGACGATGACGGGATGAACATTTCTCGGGACGATGTGGAGCCGCTCGGCTCGGGCACGGTGCGCTACAATGACCGGCTCTATCGCTACAACACCGATATCGTCACGATCCTGCTCATGGGCGTGGACGAGCAGGTCAAGCAGGATGCCAACGGCATCTACGGCAACGCCAACCAGTCGGATGTGAACATCCTGGCGGTGCTCGATCTGCGCAACAAGGAGATGACGCTCATCTCCGTCTCGCGCGACGCGATGTGCACGCTCGACATTCTCGACAGCGCGGGTGAGCACGTCGGCACGGCTACGGCGCAGCTGGCGCTTGCCTACGCCTACGGCGACGGGGCGGAGCGCAGCTGTGAGCTGACGAGCGCGGCTGTCTCACGCCTGTTTTACGATCTGCCGATCCCGGTCTACGGCTCGATCTATATGCAGGGCATCCGCCAGCTCGTCGACAGCGTCGGCGGCGTGACGGTTACGCCGGACACGAGCATCCCCGGCTTTGCCGCCGGACAGCCCGTGACGCTCACCGGCAAGCTCACGGAAAACTACATCCGCTACCGCGCCGACTCGACCGAGGGCAACAACCAGCGTATGCAGCGGCAAAAGCAGGTCGTGCTTGCGCTCGTGCACAAGATGCTCGCGCAGGTCAAGGAGGACCCGGCAAGCATTCTGGCGCTCTACAACAACGTCCGGCGCAACACCACAACGAACATCAACACCGCCATGATGGTCTATCTGGCGCAGCAGGCGAGCGGGATGCACTTTTCGGACGACATCGTCAATGTGCCCGGCACGTCGGTCATGGGCGAGCAGCGGCACGCGGAGTATCAGGTCGATTCGGACGCGCTGCTGGAGCTGATCCTGAGCATTTTCTATGAGCCGGTGGAGGGATAACCGGGAAACGGATATTTTTTGCAATTACCCCCTTGCAATTTGCGCGCAAATGATGTAAAATCATAGTACCTTTGAAAAACTGCAAGTTTATGAATGGAGGAGTTCACAATGAAGCGTTTTGTGGCCATTCTTTTGATACTCGTTCTCGTGTTCGTCCTGTCGGCGACGGCGTTTGCTGCCAGCAACGTCACCAGCCCCGAGAAGGGCAACACCGATGCGACTGTCACGCCTGATAAAGGCAACACCGATGCGAATGCCACGCCCAATAAAGGCAACACCTCTCCGCAGACCGGTGAGTCTTTCAGCATCCTGTGGGTGATCCTTGCGGCCATCGCAGCGATCGGAGCGGTGCTGTTTTGCGGCAAAAAGCTGATTCGCGTCAAGTGAAGCAGCGGTCACATGGATAACAATGCCCCATGATCTTCATGGGGCTTTTGTTTTTATGAGGTGAACGATGAAGAAGAAAAAAATCCTTGTGCGCAGCGTTCTGGTGCTCGTGGCGCTCGCGGCGCTGTGCGCGTGCGCGTGGTGCGTGTGGTACATCGTGCAGTACTATCAGGGGCAGACCTTCGGTGACCGGATGCGCACCAACATTTCCGACGACGGCGGCAGCTTTCAGCTCGGGCGCGTGAAGATCCCGGTCGATTTTGACGAGCTGCAGACCATGAACCCGGATATCTATGCGTGGATCAAGATCCCGGACACGGACATCAGCTATGCCGTGCTGCAGCGCGGTGCGGAGGACGATCAGGAGTATTACTCCAAGCACAGCGAAAACGGCGCCTACTACAGCGGCGGCAGCATCTTCAGCCAGAGCTACAACCGGAAGGACTTTTCCGACCCCATGACCGTGCTCTACGGGCACAACCTGCGCAACGGGCGTATGTTCGCCCAGCTCAACGGGTTTTCGGATGCGGAGGTCTTTGAGTCGCACCGCTATATCTACGTCTATCTCCCGGACCGGATGCTCGTGTATGAGATCTTCGCGGCCTATCCGCACTCGAACGAGCATCTGCTGCTGTGCTACGACTTTGCGGATGCAGAGGATTTTGCGGCGTATTTTGACGATGTGCTCGCGCGCAAGAGCCTGCAGTCGAACGTCCGCGAGGACGCGTGGCCGCAGCCGGGCGACCGCATTCTGACGCTCTCGACCTGCTACCGCGGGGACAATCACCAGCGTTATCTGGTGCAGGGCAAGCTTGTGGCGGAGGCCTACGCCAAATAATCACATAGAACTGCAAAAGCCCGACCGGTTTTCCCGGTCGGGCTTTTGCGTTGTCGAAGCGGATCACTCAGCCGTGCAGGCCGTTTTCCTGCCGCTCCATGTTTTCGATGACGATGTCGTGGATGTCGCCGAGACCGGCGCAGTATTCGAGCACCTTCCAGGGCGTGTTCGTGTGGAAGTGGATCTTGATGAGGTCCTCGTCGCCCACGGCGAGCAGGCAGTCGCCCGCGATGTTGGCGAGAATGTAGTCGTGGATCGCGTCCTCGTCGAGGTCGTGGCCTTCGATGAGCAGCTGGGTGTCAAAACGGAATTCGAGCATGGTGCAGCCTCCTTAGTCATCGAGCTTGAGCACGGCGAGAAATGCCTCCGTGGGGATCTGGACCGTGCCGAGCTGGCGCATTTTCTTCTTGCCTTCCTTTTGCTTTTCGAGCAACTTTTTCTTGCGCGTGATGTCGCCGCCGTAGCACTTGGCGAGCACGTCCTTGCGCAGGGCCTTGACGGTCTCGCGCGCGATGATCTTGCCGCCGATCGCGGCCTGCACCGGGATCTCGAACAGCTGCCGCGGGATGTTCTCCTTGAGCTTTTCGCACAGCTTGCGCGCCCGGCCGTAGGCCTTGTCCTTGTGGGCGATGAAGCTCAGCGCGTCGACCTGATCGCCGTTGAGCAGCATATCCACCTTCACGAGCTCGCTCGGGTGGTAGCTGGAAAATTCGTAGTCGAGTGAGGCGTACCCCTTCGTGCGCGCCTTGAGCGTGTCGAAGAAGTTGTAGACGATCTCGTTGAGCGGCATCTCGTAGTGCAGCTCCACAAGGCGGCTGTCGAGATACTGCATATTCTTATACTCGCCGCGCAGATCCTGACACAGCGGCATGATGTTGCCGACAAATTCCTGCGGCGTGATGATCGACACGTTCACATACGGCTCCTCCGCGACTTCGATGGAGGCAGGGTTCGGGTAGTCATGGGGGTTATCGATCATGAGCACCGTGCCGTCGGTCTTGGTGATGCGGTAGATAACGCTCGGCAGAGTCGTGATGAGATCGAGGTCGAACTCGCGCTCGAGGCGCTCCTGAATGATCTCCATGTGCAGCATACCGAGAAAGCCGCACCGGAAGCCGAAGCCGAGCGCGACCGACGACTCCGGCTCGAACGAGAGCGAGGCGTCATTGAGCTTGAGCTTTTCGAGCGCGTCGCGCAGGTCGGGGTACTTTGAGCCGTCCTCGGTGTAGATGCCGCAGTAGACCATCGACCGCGCCGGACGGTAGCCGGGCAGCGGCTCGGCGGCGGGGCGGGCAGTCTCGGTGACGGTGTCGCCCACGCGCGTGTCCTCCACGTTTTTGATGCTCGCGGTGAAGTAGCCGACATCGCCGCAGCCGAGCTCGTCGCACGGGTCGAGCCCGATGGGACGCAGATGACCGACCTCGAGCACCTTGTACGACGCGCCGGTGGACATGAGCGTCACCTCCGTGCCGCGCCGGAGCGTGCCGGAGATGATGCGCATGAGCACGATGACGCCGCGGTAGCTGTCATACTGGCTGTCGAACACGAGCGCCTGCAGCGGGGCATTCGGGTCGCCCTGCGGGGCGGGGACGTTGTCGACGATGTCGTCGAGCACGGCCTGAATGTTGATGCTCTGCTTGGCCGAGATCTCAGGCGCGTCCATGGCCGGGATGCCGATGATGTCCTCGATCTCGGTCTTGGTGCGCTGGGGGTCGGCGGCGGGCAGGTCGATCTTGTTGATGACCGGCAGGATCTCAAGATCATGGTCGAGTGCAAGGTAGGTGTTGGCAAGCGTCTGTGCTTCCACGCCCTGCGAGGCGTCCACGATCAGCACGGCGCCCTCACACGCGGCGAGCGAGCGGCTGACCTCATAGTTGAAGTCCACGTGGCCCGGCGTATCGATGAGGTTGAGCGTGTAGACCTTGCCGTCACGGTGATAGGTCAGCCCGACGGCGCGCGCCTTGATGGTAATGCCGCGCTCGCGCTCGAGATCCATGTTGTCGAGCAGCTGCGGCTCCATTTCGCGCTGATCCACTGCGCCGCACAGCTCGATGAGCCGGTCGGACAGGGTGGACTTGCCGTGGTCGATGTGCGCGATGATCGAAAAATTGCGGATGTTTTCTTGTGGGATCATAGGGAAATCTCCTCCAGTGCGGCCTCGGCGCGGTCAGCGGCTGTGCGCACGTCCTGCACGAGCACGCGCAGCGCCTCGAGCTGTTCGGGCGTGCAGGTCGGGCTCGGCGCACGGCCGAGCAGAAAGTCAGCGCTCACGCCATAGTAATCGCAGGCCCTGCATACGAACGCAAGCCCCGGCTCACGCGCGCCGTTTTCGTAGTGGGACAGCAGCGCCTGACTGATCTTCAGATCGGCGGCGACCTTGCGCTGCGACAGCCCGCGCGCATGGCGCAGCTCCGACATGACGGCAGCAAAATTGCGTTCCATGCCGCACCTCCTGTAACATTCTGATAACGGTCTGTATTTTACCACGCCCGCACGCAAACGGCAACAACCTCTTTTTAAAATCGTGTGCGGGGGTTGAAAAACGTCGGAGGTGGTGTTACACTATTTAATTGTGAAACCATGTTCACAGAAAACAGAAAATAGATGAACATATTGGAGGAAAACACCATGTTTGAAAATCTGGTTGAAGTTCTCAAAGCCAATCCGCGCAAGATCGTCTACACCGAGGGCACCGATGCCCGTATCCTTGAGTCCGCTGCCCGCCTGAAGCAGGGCGGCTTCCTGACGCCGATTCTGGTCGGCAACGTCGAGGACGTGAAGGCTGCTGCCAAGGCCGGCAACTTTGACATCGAGGGTCTGGAGATCATCGATCCCGAAAACTACGACAAGATCGACGAGATGGCTCAGTGCATGTTCGACCTGCGCAAGGGCAAGATGACCATGGAGGACGTGCGCGCCAACCTCAAGAAGGGCAACTACTTCGGCACCATGCTCGTGAAGATGGGCGTTGCCGATGCGCTGCTCGGCGGTGCGACCTACTCCACCGCGGACACCGTCCGCCCGGCGCTGCAGCTGATCAAGACCAAGAAGGGCGCTCACCTCGTGAGCTCCTGCTTTATCATGGTGCGCGGCGACGAGATGCTCGCTATGGGCGACTGCGCCATCAACATCGACTATCAGGACAACGTCGACAAGGTCACCGGTGAGGTCACCTTCTCCGCCGCGCAGAAGCTGGCGGAGGTCGCCATCGAGACCGCCAAGACCGCCGAGATCTTCGGCATGGATCCGAAGGTCGCCATGCTGAGCTTCTCCACCAAGGGTTCCGGCAAGGGCGGCACGGTCGCGCTCAGCCATGATGCCACCGTCATCGCCAAGGAGCTCGCGCCCGAGCTGAAGATCGACGGCGAGATGCAGTTTGACGCCGCCGTTTCCCCGGTCGTCGGCCAGCTGAAGTTCCCCGGCTCCCCGGTCGCGGGTCACGCCAACACCTTCATCTTCCCGTGCATCGAGGCCGGCAACATCGGCTATAAGATCGCGCAGCGTCTGGGCGGCTTTGCGGCCTACGGCCCGATCCTGCAGGGTCTGAACGCGCCCATCAACGACCTGTCCCGCGGCTGCGACGCGGAGGAAGTCTACCAGATGTCCATCATCACGGCGGCTCTGACCTGATCGGTTTTTCGTCCAAAACATATTGCCGGCGCTGTTTGAGATAACAGCGCCGGTTTTTTGAAAGGGAGGTGCGCGTTTGGAGCGCAACGAGTATATGCGCGCCGCGCTTGCGCTTGCGCACGAGGCGGCGGCCGACGGGGAAGTGCCGGTCGGCTGTGTGATCGTCGACGCCGAGGGGCGCATCATCGGCCGCGGGCGCAACCGCCGCGAGCGCACGCACCGCGCCGATGCCCACGCCGAGATGGAGGCCATCGCCGAGGCGTGCCGCGCGCTCGGCACATGGCGGCTCGACGGCTGCACGCTCTATGTCACGCTCGAGCCGTGCCCCATGTGCGCCGGGGCGATCATCAACGCCCGTGTACCGGTCGTCGTCTACGGCGCGAAGGAGCCGAATTTCGGCTCGTGCGGCAGCGTGCTCAACCTCTTTGAGGAGCGCTACGGTCACCACCCCGCCATTTACGGCGGCGTGCTGGAGGATGCGTGCGCGCGCGTCCTGCGCACATTTTTCAGCGGCCTGCGCTGAGAGCAACAAAAAAGCGTCCCGGAATCCGGGACGCTTTTTTTCGTGTCTGATTTTTATGCCTTCGGCGTGCCGTCGGGGTTAAACAGCGGCAGCTTGCCGAGCACGGTGATGTCGGGGCGGTCGTTGGCGTCACCCTCGGCGAGCACGGCCATCTTGCCGACGATGATGCCGCCGGCCTCGTTGACGAGCTCCTCCATCGCGCGCAGCGACTCGCCGGTCGAGATCACATCGTCGACGATGACGATGCGCTTGCCGTGGATCAGCTCCGCGTCCGTCTGGTCGAGCACGAGCGTCTGCACGCCCTGCGTCGTAATGGACTTCACATTCACCTGGAACACGCTGCTCATGTAGGCCTTGGCCTTCTTGCGGGCGACAAAGTATTTGTCCGCGCCGCTCTGACGGGCCATTTCATACACCAGCGGGATGGCTTTCGCTTCGGGGGCGATCAGATAGTCATATTCCGGCGTCAGCTTCAGCAGCTCGGCCGCGCAGTGCACGGTCAGCTCCACATCGCCAAACATGACGAACGCGCCGATGTACAGGTCATCGGAGACCTTGCACAGGGGCAGATCGCGCTTTAGCCCGGCGATATCCATCTCATATGTCATTTGAAATTCCTCCTAATCATAATCACAGGGTAACAAAGACATTATACATGAACGCAGGAAAAATGCAAGACTCCCGGCGGCAAAAGATGTCTTTGTGTCTGTGTCATATGGACGGATGTGTTTCGAATATATTTCAGTAAAGACAACCATTCGAAAACAGAATATCAAAATACTGGGAATTGCCATTTTCGTGACGCCGTCAGAATATCTAAAAAGTGGTCGAGTTTGAACGGCTCAAACTATGCCATCGTCTAAAATGAACAGTCTGTGAACGAAATTCATGAAAAACGGTTGCGAATTTCGGGTTTTTAGTGTAAATTATCAATAAGTTCATCGAGAATTTCCCACTTGCGGTTATGGATGCCCGGACGAAGCGGTTATCGTCCGGCACTATTTGGGGGAAGTCCCGGGGAAAAGCAATTTGAAATTGGAGGAAAAACAATGGACGAAAACAAACGTGGTTCATTTGGCAGCAATATCGGCTTTCTGATGTCTGCCATCGGTTCCGCCGTCGGCCTCGGCAATATCTGGGGCTTCCCGTACAAAATGGGCAAGAGCGGCGGCTTTACGTTCCTGATCATCTACCTGATCCTCGCGGTCTTCGTCGGCTTTGCGATCATGCTGTCCGAGCTGGCGATGGGTCGTAAGACCGGCCTCGGCCCGGTCAACGCCTACAAGACTGTGTCGAAGAAGTTCAAGTGGGTCGGCTGGCTGGCGATTCTGGCTCCGTTCCTGATCATGACCTTCTACTCGGTCCTCGGCGGCTACTGCATCTACTACATCGTCATCAACATTGTCGGCCTGTTCAAGGGTGTGCCCGGCGCTGAGAGTTTTGGCGAGCTGCTCACCAACCCCGGCATGAGCATTCTCGTGATGCTCGGCTTCATGATCATCTGCTACCTCATCAACCTCAACGGTGTCGGCGGCGGCATTGAGAAGTTCAACAAGATCGGCATGCCCGCTCTGTTCGTCATGCTCGTCATCGTCATCATCCGTGCCTGGACGCTCCCGCACGCTGCGGAAGGTCTGAAGTTCATGTTCGTCCCCGGCTACGCGGTCAAGGGCGGCTTCATCGACAAGGCACCCGGCGTCATGTCCGTTCTGGCGACGGCCGGTGGTCAGATGTTCTTCTCCCTGTCGCTGGCGATGGGCGCCATGATCACCTATGGCTCCTACCTCGGCAAGAGTGAGAACCTGCCGAAAAACTCCGTTATCATCGTTATCTCCGATACCCTCGTTGCCATCATGGCTGGCCTCGCCGTTATCCCGGCGGCCGTCGCCAACGGCATCGCCAAGGGCATGGCCGTCTCCGAGATCAAGCTCGGCGGCCCGACCCTTCTGTTCGCCACGCTGCAGGACGTGTTCCATGACATGGGCACCATCGGTGGCATCTTCGGCTTCATCTTCTATGCCCTCGTTCTGATCGCGGCCATCTCGTCCGCCATCTCCCTGATCGAGGCGGTCTCTGTCACCTTCATCGACCGCGCCAGCGCGCGCGGTGAGGAGCCCAGCCGTCCGCGTACGATCACCCTCGTGTGCATCGTCATCTTCCTGCTGTCCTGCTTCGTCGCTTCCGACGGTCTTGGCTCTCGTCCGTTCGCCCCGTGGCAGTTCTTCGGCATCGGCTCTGAGGCCGCTCCGTGGAATGACTGCTGGCTCGACTTCATGGACACCTGGTCCGAAGGCGTTGCGATGCCGCTCGGCGCCCTGCTCATGTCCATCATGATCGGCTGGGAGATCAAGCCGAAATCTCTGTTCGACGAAATCGACAGCGGCTACAACGGCAAGATCCACGGCTTCTACACCTTCTGCATCAAGTATGTCTGCCCGATCGCGATGTTCTTCATCCTGCTCGTGCAGCTGAGCACGTTCTTCGGCTTCGGCTGGTTCGAGTGATCGCAGCAGTGTAAACAGTTCGTACAACGAAACAAAGAAACCGCAACCGGCAGCCTTCTGGCTGCCGGTTTTTGTTGTGCCGTGCTGCTGCTGCGGCGGTCACCGTGCAGTCCTGCGTCCGGACATGGAAAAAGCGCCGTGCAGATCGCTCTGCGCGGCGCTTTTCCGCTTGGGGAAAGAAGATGGAGAAAGAAAAAGAGAGGATGCACAAAACATTCGGCGGCGGGGCGGTCACCCGCCGCCGGAGTTGGGGAGAAGCAGATTATTTCGTGCTGTCGCTGGCGCGGTCGAAGGTGACGGTCAGCTTCAGCGTCTCGCCGCTGCGCGAGACGGTCAGCGTGGCGCTCTCGCCGGCGGAGTAGCCGCGCAGTGCACTGCGCAGCGCATCGCCGGAGGAGACGGTCGTGTCGTCGATGGCGGTGATGATGTCACCCGCCTTCAGACCGGCCTTCTCGGCGCAGCTGCCGCTGTTGACGGCGTTGACATACGCGCCGTCCGGCATATTGTAGTACTGCGCGGCGCTGTCTGGAATGGTCTGCAGCGTGATGCCGAGTTGGGCGCGGTCGGTCACGGTGCCGTTTTTCATGAGGTCGTTTGCGATGGCCACGGCGTCATTGACCGGGATGGCGAAGCCCAGACCCTCCACGCCGGAGGAGCTGTATTTTGCGGTCACGATGCCGATGACCTGCCCTGCGGTGTTGTATACCGGGCCGCCGGAGTTGCCGGCGTTGACGGCGGCGTCGATCTGGAACATGTTGATGCCGCTGTCGGTGCCGTCGGAGGTGGTGATCGTGCGGTCGAGCGCGCTGATCATGCCGCTCGTCATGGTGAACTCCAGCTCGCCGAGCGGGTTGCCGACGGCGTAGACCGTGTCGCCGACGGACATACTGTCGCTGTCGCCGAAGGTGACGGGCGTCACGCCGGTGGCGTCGATCTTGAGCAGGGCAATGTCATTGTCCTCATCCACGCCGACGATGGTCGCCTGATAGGTCGTGCCGTCGTAGGTGAGCACGGACACGGCGTAGCCGTACTGGTGCGCGGTGGAGATGACGTGGTAGTTTGTGAGCACGTAGCCGTCCTCCGTGATGAAAAAGCCGCTGCCGCAGCTCGCCTGCGAGCTCGTCTGGCCGAAGTAGTTGGTGTAGGTCACCTCGGTCGTGATGGCAACGACCTGCTTGCACGCCAGATCATAGATCGACGAGGCGGAGCTGGTGTCGGCTTTGACCGGCTGCGTCACGAGCGTGCCGTTGGAACCGGAGGCGGAGCTTCCCGCGCTCTTGCCGGAGCGGTTGATGAGTCCCGCGACTGCGCCGCCGCCGAGCCCGCCCAGCAGCGCGCACACAAGACACAGGCACGCGATGCGCGTGATGAGCCGTTTCTGCTCGGGCGTGTGCGCGGTCCTGGGCTTGCGGGCGCGGTGCTTGCGTTTGGGCTTTTCCGCCCATGCGTCGGCGTCCGGCGTGTAGTAGCGCGGCGGGGTGTTGGCCGCGTCGTCGCTGGGCTGGAAGTTCGCGTCGGCATAGCTGCGCTCGGTCTCGGGGCGGACGATGTGGTAGGTCACGTCGTCGCTGTCATCGACCGGAGCGCCGCAGTTGGCGCAGAAGCTTGCGCCCGGCTTGAGCGCCGCACCGCACTGCGGGCAGGTGCGCGCCGCGGCAGCGTTGTCGTCCGCGGGCGTCTGTGCCTGCGCGGATGTGTTCGCGTCCGCCTCTTGGGCTGCGTCCGATGCTGTGGGGATGCCTTCCGGCTGTTCGTTTTCAGGGATATTGGAAGCGTCGTTCATGTTGTTTGCCTCCCGGCTGTTGTTTTTGAAGTGTCTATATCGTAGTCGATATTTGTAACACGCGCATGAACAAAGGGCGAAGATTTTTCGAATATTCCCGAAAGCATTTGTGAACACTGCGTCTGATTTATGAACGCGCGGCAAAAAACCGCCCGCACAGATCCTGTGCGGGCGGTGAGCGTGATTTGTGCGGATGTTACCGACCGAAGCTGCTGTCGCCCGTTTCATAGGCGTTGGCAGCCGGCTGCGTGTCAGGCTCGCCGCCGTACTTGATCGAGTCGCCTTCGAGCAGCGGCTCGATGCCGTGCGCGCGCAGCCATGCGAGCGTGCGCGTGGAATCGGTCAGCGGGGTGTAGTCGACATTGGCGTAGGTCGTTTCGCCCGTTGCCGGGTCGTATTGGCTGAGCTGATAGCCGATGGTCACGGCGTAGGCCGTGCTCTGCCGCGTGCCGCTGTCGGTCAGCCAGGCGCGGCCCATGGTGCCGTCCGCGCAGTCGGGCACGATGGCGTTTTCGTACAGGTCGAGCGCCTGCTCGGCCGTGAGCTCCACGTAGAGGTAGTCGCCGCTTTCGGCCTCATAGCCGATGTTGGCGTAGGTGAGGTGCTCGAGCGTCATTGGCAGCGCCGGCGTGTTGCGCGTGGCGCGCGCTTCGTCGCAGTTGAGCACTTGCTCGATCTGCGCCAGACGCGTGCTCGTGTCGGGGAGCGTGTATTCGCGCATCAGAACCTTGCCGTTCGAGAGCTTGTAGGTCAGCTGCAGACTGGTGATGCTGGTGTCGTCCGTGATCTTTTCGCGCTCCGCCACGACGGCACGGTGGATGTCCTCCACGGCCTGAATGTTCTGCGCCTCGGAGAACGTGGAGTTGTAACCGTTGCAGATGATGCGCACGCTTTTGACCTGCGCGGTATCCGGGATGCGGCGGGCGTAGCCCGTGATGTCGCACTTCGCGCCGACCACGACGAGGCAGCACACGGCAGCCGTGACCGCGCAGCCGCGCCAGACCGTGCGCGGGATGCGCAGGGACTTGCGGATGACCATCTCGCTGATGACAAAGCCGAGCGCTGCGCCGAGGACTGCCAGCAGCAGGAACGGCGCCAGATGTGCCCGGTAGGCCGGCACGTTGAGCAGCATGCCGTATACGCCGACCGGCAGCGCCAGCCCGGCGAAGAGTGCCACGATATACTTCAGCACCGGCTTGAGCACCGGGATGGCGACGGTGTCGCCCGCGCTCTCCATGCGGCGGCGCCGGTAGAGCTGACCCGCGCACACGAGCAGCAGCAGCGCGAACGCCGCCCAGACGAGCGGATAGGTCCAGCCGGAGAAGCCGTTGACGGCGGCCTCCGCCCCCGTGCCGCTGATCGGACGCAGCAGGTAGTCTCTGCTGATGCTTGTGCGCCGCATGAACAGCACCAGCGGGGAGAGCCAGTCGACCGGCAGATCCACCATGCCCGACATGCCGTACACGAACGTGTAGAGCACGGATTCGATGAGCAGCTGGAAGCCCACGGCGATGAAGTTCACGAGCAGGTACAGGCACGGCAGCATGACCACATGGCCGGTGAACATGGCGCACAGCACGGCGATGCCGTAGAACACGACCGTCTCAAGCGCGAGCACACCCAGCCAGATGAGCAGCGGCTCGATGACGAGTCCAAAGCGTGTCGCCTCGATGAGCACGGCGAGACCGAACACCACGACCTCGGCCGAAAGCAGCATCAAAAGGCCCGCCAGCAGATGCGTGCGGAACATGCACCCGCGCCGGATCGGCAGCGACGCTGCCAGCCCCGCGCCGCGCGGCGTGTACAGATAGCCGAACATGGCGGCGGCTGCGAGCAGGCCCGCGCAAAACGCCGTCAGCGGCAGCAGCATCTGCGTCTCGGAGAGAATGACGTTCGAGAGGTAACCGATCTGCTCGGTCGACACATACGGTGTCGTCATATACGGTGTCGTCGTGCGCGCGTTGAGCAGCACACCCGGCAGCAGGATGAACAGAATGACGCCGTAGATGACCCACAGCGGCCACCAGCGCGACAGGCACTTGCGAAATTCCGTCCCGTTACAGAAGGATGTCTTTGACGGCATAGTCTGCACCTCCCAATTCATAAATAAAGATCTCCTCGAGCGTCAGCGGCACGACGTCGAGGTACTGCGGCTGCGCGGTCGAGAGCCGGTTCATGACCTCGGCGGCGTCGCCGTGCACGATCAGCGTGTGCAGGTGCCCCTGCGCGCTGCGGTGCAGGATGTCGAGCCCCTCGGGCAGCCGTGCCTCGTCCGGCAGGGCGACGAACACCTTGACGATGTTGGCCTGCAGCTCCGCGAGCGGGTGCTCGAGCAGGATCTTGCCGCCGTTCATGATGCCCACATGATCGCACACGTCCTCAAGCTCGCGCAGGTTGTGCGACGAGATGAGCACGGTCGTGCCGTTTTCGGCGACATCGGCCAGCACGAGATTCCAGACCTGACGGCGCATGACGGGGTCGAGCCCGTCGACCGGCTCGTCGAGCACGAGCACATCCGGCCGCAGGCACATCGCCAGCCAGAACGCGGCCTGCTTCTGCATACCCTTGGACAGGCGGCGGATCTGCCGTTTCGGATCGAGCTGAAACACCTCGCCGAGCTTCTGATAGCGCGCGGTGTCGAACTTCGGATAGATGCCGCGGTAGTAGCGCATCATGTCCGGGATCGTCGCCTGCGGGAAATAGAACACGTCGTCCGGGATGTAGGCGATGCGCGCCTTGACAGCCGGGTTTTCGTACACGGGCTGACCGTCGATGTCGATCGTGCCGCTGTCCGGGCGGTAGATGCCCGTCAGATGGCGGATGAGGGTGGATTTGCCCGCGCCGTTCGGCCCGACGAGACCGTACACCGCGCCGCGCGGCACGGTCATGGTCACGCCGTCGAGCGCGCGGAAACCGTCAAACGTCTTGACAACGTCTCTGATTTCAATCATGGTTCGTTCCTCCTTCCGGAATGCGGCGGCGCAGCTCCTCACTGCGCACGCCGAGATACAGCAGCTCCTGCACGGCTGCGTCAAATTGCTGCAGCAGCGCGTCCTGCCGCGCGGGATCGTCCGGGATCTGGGCGCAGACGTAGCTGCCGCGCCCGGCGACGGAGCAGATGTAGCCCTCCGTCTCCAGCTCGCGGTAGGCGCGCTGGATCGTGTTGGGGTTGATGGTCAGCTGTGTCGACAGCTCACGCACCGAGGGCAGCTTCTCGCCCAGCGGCAGCGTGCCGGACACGATCAGCCGGCGCAGCCCGTCGCGTACCTGTTCGTAGATTGGCCGGGGATCGCGGTAATTGATCGAGATCGTAGTGCAGCACCACCTTTCGTAGCGTATTAACTGTATTAACCATGTTGGTACAGTTAGGTTACCATGCGGCGCTGCGTCTGTCAAGGAGTAAGATGGTTTTGGGCGCAAAAAGTTCCCGGACGGCGTTGTGCCGTCCGGGAATGGTACAATAATATTACTTCTGTCCCTCGCGGCTCTCGAGATAGACCATCAGCGTCGTGATGTCGGCGGGGGAGACACCGGAGATGCGGCTGGCCTGACCGAGGCTCGCGGGGCGGATGTCGTTGAGCTTCTGCCGCGCCTCGAGCCGCAGACAGGATACCTCCCGATAGTCGAGATCCTGCGGCAGCAGCCGCTCCTCGAGCCGGGTGAACTCCGCCACCTGCCGCAGCTGGCGCTGGATGTAGCCCGCGTATTTGAGCCGGATCTCCGCCTGCTCGGTCACGACGTGCGGCAGCTCCGGCCGCGCGGGGTCAAAGGGCGCAAGGTCGGCATAGGTGATCTGCGGGCGGCGCAGGAGGTCGGCAAGGCTCACGCCCGAACTTGTCGGTGCGGTGCCGCGCGCGGTGAGCATCGCGGCGAGCGCGGGGGTCGGCGCGAGGTGCGTTTTCTCCAGCCGGGCGCACTCGGCGTCTACCGTGCGGTATTTTTCCTGCACGGCGGCAAAGCGTTCATCCGACACCAGCCCGATGCGGTGTCCGATGGCGCTCAGGCGCTCGTCGGCGTTATCCTGCCGGTGCAGCAGGCGGTATTCCGAGCGGGAGGTCATGATGCGGTATGGCTCGTTCGTGCCCTTGGTGACGAGATCGTCCACGAGCGTGCCGATGTACCCGTCCGAGCGGCGGAGGATCATCGGCGCGCGCCCGAGCAGCTTGAGCGCCGCGTTCACGCCCGCAACAAAGCCCTGCACCGCCGCCTCCTCATAGCCGGACGAGCCGTTGAACTGCCCCGCCCCGTAGAGACCGGGCACTTTCTTGGCCTCCAGCGTCGGCAGCAGTTCCGTCGGGTCGACGCAGTCATACTCGATCGCGTAGGCACAGCGGGTCATCTCCGCGTGCTCGAGCCCCGGCAGCGTGTGCAGCATCTCGATCTGCACATCCTCCGGCAGGGAGGAGGAGAAGCCCTGAATGTAGAGCTCCTCCGTGTCGAGCCCCATCGGTTCGATGAACAGCTGGTGGCGCGGCTTGTCGGGGAAGGTCATGATCTTCGTCTCGATCGACGGGCAGTAGCGCGGTCCGACGCCCTCGATCACGCCGGAGTAGATCGGGCTGCGGTCGAGGTTCGCGCGGATGATGGCGTGCGTGCGCTCATTGGTATAGGTCAGGTAGCACACGGCCTTGTTCTCGACCGGGTGCGTGGTGGAAAACGAGAACGGCTCGATCTGCGCGTCACCCGGCTGCAGCTCCATGTGCGAGAAGTCGACCGTGCGCGCATTCACGCGCGGCGGAGTGCCGGTCTTGAAGCGGCGCATCCGCAGTCCCAGTGCCTGACAGCATTCGGCCAGCGGGCCCGCAGCCGCCAGCCCGTCGGGGCCGGAATCGCGCAGCACATCGCCCACGATCGTGCGCCCGTGCAGATACGTGCCCGTGGCGAGCACGGCCGCACGGCAGCGGTAGACGGCACCGTTTGCCGTCACAACGGCGCTGACGTGCCCGTCCTCCGTCTCGACGGCGACGACCTCCGCCTGCTTGACGCGCAGGTTTGCCTGCAGCTCGAGCGTGTGCTTCATCGCGGCCTGATACTTGCGCCGGTCGGCCTGTGCGCGCAGTGAGTGCACCGCCGGACCTTTGCCGCGGTTGAGCATCCGGTACTGGATGCAGGCCTGATCGGCCGCGCGCGCCATCTCGCCGCCGAGCGCGTCAAGCTCGCGCACGAGGTGTCCCTTGCCCGTGCCGCCGATGGCGGGGTTGCAGGGCATGTTGCCGATGGCATCCATATTGATGGTAAAGCAGACGGTGTCCAGCCCGAGCCGGGCGGCGGCCAGCGCGGCCTCAATGCCCGCGTGCCCCGCGCCGACGACGGCGACGTCACAGCTTCCGGCGTCATAACGCATGACGAGATCCCTCCGGATTCTTCATTAGAATAGAATAACAACATTTTATTTTACCTGCTTTATGCCCGGATTGCAAGACAAGCCCGGGCGAAAACGGCGGCAGGGCAGCGAAAAATGCTTGTGCAGTATCTGCACAACAAAATGCGAAAAAGCACTTGCTTTATCGTGCTAATGTGGTAATATAACAGCGTGCTAACAAGCAAAACAAAAATTTGAGATATGAAGGAGAACCGACATGAAAAAGATGACCAAAGTGCTCGCGCTGGTGCTTGCGCTGGCGATGTGCCTGGCGCTGTGCGCCTGCGGCAAGGGCGAAAGCAAGGATACGGCCGGCGATAAGAAGACGTTCATCATGGGCGTCGATCCCGAGTATCCCCCGTTCAGCTATCTGGGCGACGACGGCAAGTTCACCGGCTTTGACGTGGAGATCTGCCAGGCGGTCTGCGACCTGCTCGGCTGGGATCTGCAGGTGTTCGGTGTCAACTGGGATCAGAAGCTCGTGCAGCTCGATTCCAAGGAGTGTGACTGCGTCTGGTCGGGCATGACCATTCTCGACAGCATGAAGGACGCCGGCTATGTGCTCTCCACCCCCTACTATGACAACTCACAGGTCATCATGGTCAAAGAGGGCAGCGACATCAAGTCCTCCGCCGATCTGGCCGGCAAGAATGTGGCTGTGCAGCTCGGCACCTCCGGCGAGTCCCTGCTGACCGAGGGCGGCGATCTGGAGAGCCTGGCCAAGACCTTCGGCAAGCTCACTACCTGCGACAGCTTCCTCAAGTGCTTCACCGAGCTGGGCGGCGGCGCCGTTGACGCCGTGATCGTCGACAAGCCGGTCGCCACCGACTATGCGCAGAAAAACAGCGGCTTCACCATCCTCAGCGAGGAGCTGGGCGCGGAGCAGTACGGCATCGCCTTCCGTTCCGGTGATCAGGAGCTGTGCAGCACCATCGAGAACGCGGTGCAGCAGCTGGTCGATAACGGCACCTATGCCAAGATCGCCGCGAAGTACCCCGACATTATCAACAACCTGACCTACCTGAATAAATAAGTGTGAAATCCAGTCACATCTCCCGGAGGCTTTCGCGGCCTCCGGGAGTGTGCGCGTATCATAGAGGAACGACATGACATTACTTACTATCATCGCGAAGATGAGCGAGGGCCTCGGCAAGACCTGCGCCATTTTCTTTCTGACCCTCCTGTTCTCCCTGCCGCTGGGCATGGTCATCACCTTCCTGCGCATGAGCAAGAGCAAGGTCATCTCGAGCGTGACCCGTTTTGTGGTCGCCGTGCTGCGCGGCACGCCGCTGATGCTGCAGCTGATCGCCGTGACCTACGGCCCGTACTATCTTTTCGGTACGGCGGTGTCGAAAAATAAGCTCATCCCCGTGGTCATCGCGTTTGCCATCAACTATGCGGCCTATTTCTCGGAGATCTACCGCGGCGGCATCGAGTCGATCCCGGCGGGACAGTATGAGGCGGCAAACGTCCTCGGCTACACCAAGGCGCAGACGTTTTTGCGCATCATCCTGCCGCAGGTCGTCAAGCGCGTCATGCCCAGCGTCACCAATGAGGTCGTCACGCTCGTCAAGGACACCTCCATGGCCTTCACGGTCTCGTATCAGGAGATGTTCACCATCGGCAAGCAGATCGCAAACTCGCAGACGAGCTTCACGCCGTTTCTCGTGGCGGGCGTGTTCTATTTCGTCTTCAACGCCATCGTCGATTTTGTCATGGGCAAGATCGAAAAGCGCATGGACTACTATAAGTAAGGAGGTGCTGTCATGAGCGTATTGGAACTCAATCACGTCAAAAAATCCTTTAATAACGGGGAGCTGGAGGTCCTGCAGGACATCAGCCTGAGCGTTGAAAAGGGTGAGGTCGTGGCCATCATCGGCCCGAGCGGCAGCGGCAAATCCACGCTGCTGCGCTGCGCCACGCTGCTCGAGCGCATCGACTCCGGCGAGGTCTGCTTTGACGGGCGCTACGCCGCGCGCACCGGCGACGACGGCACCGCCGTCTATGCCGACAAGGCGGAGCTCAAGCAGATCCGCAACTATTTCGGACTCGTTTTCCAGCAGTTCAATCTCTTCCCGCACTACTCGGTGCTCAAAAACGTCATGGACGCACCCATCTGCGTCCAGAAGCGTGACCGTGCCGAGGTCGAGGCCTCGGCGCGCAAGACGCTCGAAAAAATGGGCCTCGGTGACAAGGCCGATGCCTATCCGTGCCAGCTCTCCGGCGGTCAGCAGCAGCGCGTGGCCATCGCACGCGCGCTCGAGATGAACCCCGAGATCCTGTTTTTCGATGAGCCGACCTCCGCGCTCGATCCCGAGCTCACGGGCGAGGTGCTCAAGGTCATCCGCGCCCTTGCCGAGGAGCACATGACCATGGTCATCGTCACGCACGAGATGGCCTTTGCCCGCGCCGTGGCCGACAAGGTCATCTTCATGGACGGCGGCGTCATTGTCGAGCAGGGCGCGCCCGAGCAGGTCTTCGGCGACACGCAGCAGGCGCGCACGAAGCAGTTCCTCGCGCGCTACAATGAGCGTCCGTGACGAAAATGTAAGAGAAAATTCAGGGTTTTCCTCTTGCATGACCGGTCGTTATTCGGTATGATAAAAAGCGCATCGGTGTTCGATGCGCTTTTTTGATTCTTTCTTTTGGGAGGGTTTCCCTTGAAATATAGCAAACGGATCGCGGTGCTGCTGCTCGCGCTCGCGCTGTGCTGCTGCACGGCGTGCAGCAAGACGGTCGGCAGCTACCGCGTGGTCAAAACGCTCAGCACGGAGCAGTTTCGCATCGGCTTTCGTGACGGGGATCAGGCGGCGGTATATGTCAACGCCGCGCTCAAGGTGCTCACCGCCGATGGGACGGTCCACAGTCTTGCGCTCAAGTGGTTCGGCACGGATAACACGACCTTTGACAGCGATGCCGGTGCGCTCGACGCGCTCGGCGACATTCCGCAGCGCACGTTCATCATGGGGCTCAATGAGGAGCGCTTTCCCATGAGCTATGCTGACGGCGACGGCTACAGCGGCTTTGACGTGGAGCTGGCGCAGGCGGTCTGTGCCCGCCTCGGCTGGACGCTGCAGTATCAGTCCATCGCCAATGCCAACGCCTATGTGGAGCTCTCGAGCGGCAATGTCGACTGCGCCTGGGGCGGCATGGTGCTCGATCAGACCGACAGCAAGGACAGCAAGAAAAAGCAGAAGATGACGCTCACCGCGCCGTATCTCGAAAACCGGCTCCTGCTCATCGTGCGCGGCGACTCGAAGTACCGCACCGGCAGCAGTCTCAAGGGCACGACTGTCCTGCTCGGCACGGACGAGACGTACATGAACGCGCTCTCAAGCGAGGAGAAGCTCATGAAAAACTTCGGCGCTGCCCAGCGCGTCACCGGCGGGTCGAAGGCCTGCTTTGAGGCGCTCGCCGCCGGAAGCTGCGCTGCGATCGTTGCCGACAGCGCGGCGCTCGCCTACTACACGCACTGATGTCTGCCGCCCGCGCGGGCTGAAGCGCGGGCGGTTTTTCGCGCTTTTTCTCACCGGACGGCAAAAAGGAATTCCGCTTTTGCTCTGACTGTGCTATACTATCTCTGTCCGCGCCTGTCGAACCGGCAGAATATTTGCTTGCGCGGGCAGAAACACGGGTACGCCTATGTCGAACAACAAATACAAAACCCTCGTGTCCAACACCATGCTCATCAGCCTTGGCACCTTCGGCAGCAAGCTGCTGGTGTTTTTCATGGTGCGCTTTTACACGAGCTATCTCACACCGGCGGACTACGGCACCGCCGATCTCATCACGCAGACGGCCAATCTGCTCTTCCCGCTCATCAGCCTCGGTATCACGGACGGCGTGTTCCGCTTCGCCGTGGATCACACCGAGCAGCGGCGGAACATTTTCTCCGTCGGCGTGTATACGATCCTTGCGGGCGCACTGCTGCTCGTGGCGCTGCTGCCGCTGCTGGGGCTCTTCCCGCAGTTTGACGGCTTCCTCTGGCTGATCGCGCTCTATACGATGTGCTCGTGCCTGCACGCGCTGTGCGCACAGTTCGTGCGCGCCGAAGGGCATACGGCGCTCTTCGCCGTGCAGGGTATGATCAACACCGCGCTTGTCATCGGGCTCAACATCCTCTTCCTTGCGGGACTGCACATGGGCATCACGGGCTATGTGCTCTCGGTCGCGCTGGCGGATCTGGCGTGCACGCTGCTTTTGTTCGTGCGCGAGCGGCTCTGGCGGCAGCTGATGCTGCGTCCCGGCTGGGCGGCCGCGCGGGAGATGCTGGCCTACAGCATCCCCATGATCCCGACGACGGTGTTCTGGTGGATCACGAGCGTGTCCGACCGCTATATGGTCACGGCCTACCTCGGCGTGGATGCCAACGGCATCTACTCCGTGTCGTACAAGATGCCGACGATCCTGTCGCTCGTGTCGAGCATTTTCATGGAGGCGTGGCAGTTTTCCGCCGTCTCCGAGGCGCAGGGCAGCCGGCGCGAGCATATCCGCTTTTTCTCGAAGGTCTGGTGCTCGTTCCAGTCGGTGATGTTCCTTGCCGGGGCGTGCATCATTGCCTTTGCCGTGCCGGAGATCCGCGTGCTCGCGGCGGCGCAGTATCATGATGCGTGGCTGTATGTGCCGGTGCTCGGCATGGCCATGGTCTTTTCCGCGTTCGTGAGCTATCTCGGCAGCGTCTACATGGTCGAAAAGCGCAGCAAGCGCACGTTTTTCACGTCCATGATCGGCGCGGTGCTCAATGTCGCGCTCAACTTCCTGCTCATCCCGTCGAAGCTCGGCGTGCAGGGTGCGGCCATCGCCACGTGTGCGAGTTATTTTGTCGTGTTTGTCATCCGGGCGGTCGATGCACGCAAGTTCATCCCGTTTCGGTTTTATACCATCGGCGTCACGGAAAACTGCATCCTGCTGACGGTGCAGACGCTCTTCATCGTCCTGCAGCTGCCGGGCTGGAAGCTCGCGCAGGGCGTGTGCATCGCGCTGCTGCTCCTGCTCAACCGCAAGCCGCTCATGGACGGGGCGGGGAAGATCATCCACTTCCGGCGCTGACGCTTAGATATTTTTCTCGGAGGATTCGAATTTGAAGATTTGGAACAGCCTGTTTGGGAAGCTCTTTATGACCTTCCTCATCTCCATGGTGCCGGTGCTCGAGCTGCGCGGCGCGATCCCGATCGGCGTTGCGCACGGACTGGATTACCGCGCCGCCATCGCGGTGTCCATCGTCGGCAATCTCGTGCCGGTGCCGTTCATCGTGCTCTTCATCCGCAAGATCTTCGCGTGGCTGCGCACGAAGAGCGAGCGGCTCAACGCCTTTGTCACGCGCATGGAGCAGCGCGCGCTCAAAAAGTCCGACACCGTGCGCCGCGCGCGCTTCTGGGGTCTGTTTTTGTTCGTGGCCATCCCGCTGCCGGGCACCGGCGCGTGGACGGGCTCACTCATCGCCGCCATGCTGGATATGCGCGTCAAGGAGGCCTTCCCGCCGATCCTGCTGGGCGTGATCACGGCCGGCGTCATCGTCGCCGTTGTGACGTATGGCGCGGCGTCGCTGCTGTTTTAATGCCGGCGTGCCCGCTGGCAGAGATCGCAGTGCGCTGCGGCGCACGCAAAAAATCCCACCGTCCCATGGGACGGCGGGATTTTTTTGCATATATCTCTTTACTCGGCGAACGCCTTTTCCAGCGCCTCGAGCTCATCGCGCAGCTCGTGCGGCAGCTTGTCGCCGAACTGCTCGAAGTACTCGCGGATGCCCGCGCAGTTTTCGCGCCAGCTTTCGGCGTCGAGCGTCAGCAGCTGACGGAGCGTCTCGACCGTCACGCCGCAGCCGTCGAGGTTGATGTCCTCGGGCTTCGGCTCATAGCCGATGGGCGTCTCATCCGCGCCCACCTCGTCAAAGCAGCGCTTGAGGATCCACTCGAGCACGCGCAGGTTGTCGCCGAAGCCTGGCCACAGGAAACGGCCGTTGTCATCGGTGCGGAACCAGTTGACGTTGAAGATCTTCGGCGCGTTCGGCAGCTTTTCGCCCATGTCGAGCCAGTGCTGCCAGTAGTCGGCCATGTTGTAGCCGCAGAACGGGCGCATGGCCATCGGGTCGCGGCGCACAACGCCCACGGCGCCGGTCGCGGCGGCCGTCGTCTCCGAGGCCATCGTCGCGCCGACGAACACGCCGTGCGCCCAGTCGCGGGACTGGTAGACCAACGGCGCGGTCTTTGCGCGGCGGCCGCCGAAAATGATCGCACTGATCGGCACGCCGGTGCCCTTGAAAAACTCCTCGCTGATGCACGGGCAGTTTTCCGCCGGTGCGGTGAAGCGGCTGTTCGGGTGCGCGCCGCGGCTGCCGTCGCTGCCGTCCCACACTTCGCCCTTCCAGTTGCGCAGGTGACCCTTGGGCGGCTGCTTGGTCATGCCCTCCCACCAGACGGTCATATCGTCCTCATTGAGCACGACGTTGGTGAAGATGGTGTTTCGGCTCGTGGACGCGAGCGCGTTCGGGTTGGATTTTTCGCTCGTGCCGGGGGCGACGCCGAAGAAGCCGTTTTCCGGGTTCACGGCCCAGAGACGGCCGTCCGGACCGACGCGCAGCCAGGCAATGTCGTCGCCGACGGTCCAGCACTTCCAGCCCTTTTTGCGGTAGCCCTCGGGCGGGATGAGCATGGCAAGGTTCGTCTTGCCGCATGCGGACGGGAACGCACCCGTCACATAGCGCACCTCACCCTGCGGGTTCTCGATGCCGAGAATGAGCATATGCTCAGCCAGCCAGCCCTCGCGGCGGCCGAGCTCGGAGGCGATGCGCAGCGAGAAGCACTTTTTGCCCTGCAGCACGTTGCCGCCGTAGTTGGAGTTGACCGAGACGATCTTGTTCTCCTCCGGGAAGTGGACGATGTAGCGGTTTTCGGGGTCGAGCTTGGCCTTGGCGTGCACGCCGAGTATCACATCGCTGCTGTCACCGAGCGCCTCGAGCACCTTTGTGCCGATGCGCGTCATGATGGCCATGTTCAGCACGACGTAGATCGAGTCCGTGACCTCGATGCCGTACTTGGCAAACGGGGAGCCGATCACGCCCATCGAGTAGGGGATGACGTACATCGTGCGGCCAGCCATGGCGCAGCGCAAAATCTCGTGCAGCTTGGCCTTCATCTCGTCCGGATCCATCCAGTTGTTCGTGGGGCCGGCCTCTTCGCGGGTCCTGGAGCAGATAAATGTCCGGCCCTCGACACGCGCCACGTCGTTCACGTCGCTGCGGTTGAGATAGCAGCCGGGCAGCTTTTCTTCATTGAGTTTGATGAGCTCGCCGGTCTCCACGGCGATCTTTCTCAGGGAATCGAGCTGGGTCTCCGAGCCGTCGATCCAGACGATCTCTTTCGGGGTCGTGAGTTCGGCAGTTTTCCGCACCAGCTCCAGTACGGACGGGTTTTGCGTCAGTTCCATGTTGTGAGGTTCTCCTTTTTGACTAAAATTTCTCGACCTTGATCCGTATCTATACTACATTTCTCTGAAAACACCTTACACCATCCCGCCGCGCCTGTAAACCCCAAAACGGAAACTTTTCCTGTGAACCTTTTCACACAGGCGCATCTGTGCTACAATGCGCGCAGAACACGTTTGCGCAAAGGAGGCAATTTCATGTGGAAAACCGTTGTACCGGCGCTGACGGTGCTGTCGGCCGAGGCGGTTATCCGCCGGAAGATCAACGCCCTGCCGTCCGAGATCTTCCCGCTGCGCATCGGACAGCGCGTGCAGCTGCGCCGCGCGCATAACCGCGGCCTGTTGTGCAGCAAGCTTGCCGACCGGCCGAAGGCGGCGACCGCGCTGCAGACGGTGTCTGTCGCGGTGCTCGCGGGGATGACGGCGGTGTGCGTTTTCCGCCGGAGCAGCGCCGTGCTGCAGGCCGCCATGGGGCTGATGCTCGGCGGCGCGTTGGCAAACCTCATCGAGCGCTGGGTGCGCGGCGCGGTCACGGACTATGTGTATCTTCCGCGGGCGGTCATCCCGTTTTTCCGGCGCATCATCTGGAACGTCGCCGATCTGAGCGTGCTTGCCGGCTGCCTTGCGGCGATCGGCGCGCTGGTGTGCGAAGCGGCGTGATTATGTAAACCAAACAGAGCGGAATACCCCCATGTTCACAGAGCAGCCGGGGAGCACGAGGGGGCAAGCCCCCTCGAAAGGAATCTGGGCTATCTTTTGCCTTCGGGCAAAAGAAACAAGACCGCGCCGGAAGGCGAAGTTCACAGAGCAGCCGGGGAGCACGAGGGGGTAAGCCCCCTCGGATGAAATTTTGGCTATCTTTATGTCTCCACACTTGTGTGGAGACATAAAGATAGCCCCTTGTTCCAACATCAGAACAAGGGGCTATCCTGCGGTGTTCGGTTCCATCACCTTAGAACCTCCTTCAGTTTTCTTGCCGTGCACGGGTACTTGGCGCCACACACGGACTCCGACCGCTGTGAAGGGAAATGCTCATTCAAGATTTCACACCACTGCGTGCCGTCTCCGGAATTGCAGAACCCTGTCTGCTTCCGGTCGATTCAGTACATTGGACTCACCTCCAAGGCTTCCACTGAACCTTTATTGTAAAAGCGCCGCCCCTTGTTAGGGGGTTGCGACTCTTCCTCTTTGCATCTTCAGTATAGCAGTTGGTCTGATCTTTGTCAATGTTTTAATTAACAAAAATCGGCCTCGATGTTCAGTAAAAACGCCGAATTTCCGCCGCGCCCATGCCAACGCCCCGTGTCTGCGGGGCATTGGCGACCGGCTGCGCAGCGGCGCGCAGCCGGAAAAACCGCCGTGCGCATCCGTCGGCGCACAGCGGCAGCAGCCTCGTGTCAGCGGTTGCTCGGCGCGGAGCTTTGCCCGCCGAAGATCCAGTCGTCCAGATCCTGATCCATGGTGCTTCACCTCCTGTTTCAACGGCATACGGCCATTGTATGCCGGGCTGGGTGAAAAAATGCACGAACCGGGGGCTTGAAATAGAAAGAACTTGAAACCAACGCCCGTTTGCGTTATAATCAATGCATCTTTATCCGCGCGCGGAGGCTCGCTCCGCGGGCAAGACAAAATTCGAAGGATCAGGTGAATCACGAATGAGTGCATCCCAAGACAAAAAGCGCCGCAGCGACGAGCGTGCGTTGGGCACCGAGCGCCGCCAGGTCGCCTCTCAGAAGGAGACCAAAGCGCGCAAGCAGAGCAAGATCAAGTGGACGGTCGGCACGGTCATTGTCGTGCTGCTGGTCGCTGCGATCCTGCTTGGCAATTCCAGCCTCTTTTACACCGCGCGTCCCGCGCTGCAGGTCGGCGATGTGAAATATTCCACGGCCGAGGTCAACTATGCCTACCGCACGGCTTACCTCTCGTTCTGCAACCAGTACAGCAGCATCCTCTCCTCCATCGGCTTTGACACGAAAAAGCCGCTCGACGAGCAGAAGTGCACCGTCAGCGAGGAGTTTGACACGTGGGATGACTATTTTAAGGACGCTGCCAAGCAGAACCTCGTGCAGGTCACGGCGCTGTGCGATGCCGCCGAGAAGGCCGGCATCACGCTCGACGAGGACGATCAGCACGCGGTCGACGAGCAGTTTTCCTACATCGAGCTCTCTGCCAAGCAGTATAAGTACAGCTCCGTCAGTAAGTATCTGCAGGCGGTCTACGGCAATGGCGTGACCAAGAAGGTCGCGCGTCATATGCTCGAGCTCAGCCAGCTCGCCTCGAAGTACTCGCAGCAGCAGTTTGACAGCTACACCTACACGCCGGAGCAGATCGCGGCCAACTACGCCGAGAACAAGAACAGCTACGACGTCTTCAACTACCAGTACTACTTCGTGCAGGCGGAGACCGAGGAGACCACGGATGCCGACGGCAAGGCCAGCTCTGCTGCGACGGCTGCCACGATGGCGGCTGCCAAGGCTACGGCCGACAAGATCGCCGCTGCCACGCACGACGCGGACAGCTTTGCCGCCGCCGTGACGGCGAACGTGCCTGCCACGACTGCCGCCGACGGCAAGACCACGACGCCGAGCGTCACGGTCAACACCAACACCAAGGGCTCGAGCGCGAGCTCTGCCGCCTATGCCGACTGGCTCTACAGCGCCGAGCGCGCGGCCAATGACGTGACCGTCGTCGAGCAGGAAAACAGCGGCTACTACGTCGTGCTCTTCCAGAGCCGCGACAATAACGACTACAACACCGTCAGCGCCCGCCACATTCTCATCAAGGCGGAGGACAGCGACAACGACGGCACGTATTCCGACGAGGAAAAGCAGAAGGCCAAGGTCGCGATCGACGATGTCTATGAGCGCTGGATGCAGAGCAACCAGACCGAAGATGACTTCGCGCAGCTGGTCAACTCCTTCAGCCAGGACAGCGGCTCGAACACCAAGGGCGGCCTGTATGAGCACATCTACAAGGGTCAGATGGTGCAGGAGTTCAATGATTTCTGCTTTGACCCCGCGCGCAAGCCGGGCGATGTGGGCATGGTCTTCAATGAGAGCGATTCCTACTGCGGCTACCATCTGGTGTATTTCGTCGGCCAGGGCGAGCGCTACTGCGACTACCTCGCCGATCAGGCGCTGCGCTCGGCGGACTTCGAGAAGTGGGAGAGCACGTTCTTCAACGACTGGAGCGCTACCGAGCTCAACGGTATGAAGTACGTCGGATAAATCAGACACGCGTCAGAGCCGTCCGAACAGGGCGGCTCTTTTTTCAATGTTTCTATGGAGGGATCAGCATGACCGGAACAAAAACACTGCGCTATGACACGACCGTGCTCGATGCGCGCGCGCTTGCCGATGCGCTCGAGGCGGAAGAGAAGGCCGGCTGGGAGGTCGCGGAGGCCGCCTATGACGGCACGGACTTTGTCGTGACCTTCGAGCGGGAGGGCGCGTTATGAGCGAGCAGACCCTGCGCACCGAGATGCTGCTCGGCAGCGACGCGCTCGCGCGCCTGCGCCGCAGCCGTGTCGCGGTGCTCGGTCTCGGCGGCGTGGGCAGCTGGTGCGCCGAAGCGCTGGCGCGCGCCGGCGTCGGCGCGCTCACACTCGTGGACGAGGATACCGTCAGCGAGAGCAACATCAACCGCCAATGCTGCGCGCTGCACTCTACGGTCGGCCTGTCGAAGGCGGAGGTGATGGCCGCGCGCGTGCGCGACATTGACCCGACCATTGCCGTCGATGCGCGCACCGAGCGCTATGAAGCATCGACGCGGGAGCGGTTTTTTGACACGGAGTATGATTACATCGCCGACTGCATCGATCTTGTGGCCTGCAAGGTGGATCTGATCTGCACCGCGCAGGCACGCGGCATCCCGATTGTGTCGGCGCTTGGCACGGGCAACAAGGCGGACGCGAGCCGCTTTGAGCTCTGTGACATCAGTCAGACGAGCGGCTGCCCGTTCGCGCGCGTCATCCGCCGCGAGCTGCGCAGCGCCGGCATCACGCACCACGCGGTCGTGTTCAGCCCTGAGCCTGCCATGACGCCGGCGGCGCTGTGCGCCCCGCCGCCGGGACGGCGGAGCGTGCCCGGCTCGCTGCCGTGGGTGCCTGCGAGCGCGGGACTGCTCATGGCGCAGAAGATCGTGCTCGACCTGTGCACGGTGCGGGAGGCGCAGATATGAAGCCCGTCTGGATCGTGCTGCTGTGCCTGCTGGGTGCGGCGGTGTTGGCAGCGCTGCTCGTGTGGTATTTTGAGCAGCGGATGCTGGCGCGGTCGCTCGGCCGCGTGCCGGAGCGTGCGGATGCGCAAGCTGCGTGGGAGCAGCATATGCTGCGCAAGCAGGGCTGGACGGAAGACTCCGAGCCCGGCAGCGCCGCGCTTGCGCGCGCCCGCGCGGGACTTGCTGCGATCCAGGAGCGCCCGCATGAGGATGTGTTCACGCCCGGTCTTGACGGTGCGCGTCTGCACGCGCGGCTCTACCGCGTGCCCAATGCCCATGCGACCGTCATCCTCTGCCACGGCTACCACAGCCGCGCCGAGCACGACTTCGGCGCGCAGTTTCCGGCTTTGTACGCCTCCGGCGGCTGCAACCTGCTGCTGATCGACGAGCGCGCGCACGGCCTGAGCGATGGCAAATGCCTCACTTTCGGGCAGCTTGAGCGTTACGACATCGCGCAGTGGGTGCACTGGGTGCGCGAGCACTCGCGTGTGCAGCGGCCGATCGCGCTCTACGGCGTGTCGATGGGGGCGGCATCGGTGCTGCTCGCGGCACAGCTTCCGGAGCTGCGCGGGGAGCTTGCCTGCGTCGTGGCCGACTGCGGCTACTCGAGCTTCCGGCTGGAGGTCGCGGACGCCGTGCGCCATGCGACGAACGCGCCGCGCTGGCTGCAAGGACCGCTTGCGCGCGCCTGCGTGCGCATCCTGCGCCGCAGCGGGCTGGATTTTGACGTGGTCGATACCACGCCCGGCATGGCGGCGCTCGATATCCCGATCCTGTTTTTCCACGGCGACGCGGACACCTTTGTGCCGCTGCACCACAGTGAGCGCAACCTTGCCGCCTGCCGGCGGCCGCAGCGCCTCGTTGTCATCCCCGGCGCGGAGCACGCCATGGCAGCGCAGGTCGACCCCGAGCGCTACCGCCGCGAGCTGCTGGTTTTCCTATGGCGCAACACGAATTATCTCTGGGCGGAGCGCAACAAACCGCTTCGGTGATCGCTCCCCACTTGCAGTGCATTTTTGCGTGTTTTCAAAACGCGGCACACCACTTTGACGCAAAAAAGCCGGATGTCTGAGACATCCGGCTTTTTTCTATATTTTTCAGCTTTGCAGCAGCGCCGCAGCCGCAGCGCCCACGGCAGAGGCGTTGGATATTGGCTTGCACACGCAATAGCGCTGATGCTTCTGCACGAGGAAGCTGTCGAGCTCCTCGTTGACGGCGGGGCGCAGGAGCGCCGAATCGCGCAGCAGCGACCCGTCCGCGGCAACGACCATGGGGCGATGGCGGCTCTGTGCGCCGCCGGTCAGCAGTACCATGGCAGAGACATTTGCGACGAGCACCTTGGCCGCGCGGCCGAACACACCCTGAATGACCATGGCGGCGGTCTTGCGGTCGGCGTCCGCGGCATCGGCCAGCGCTGCGATCGCGCCGCTGTCCGGATCTGCGCCGAAGGTGTCCGCCTCGGTGGTGGACAGCGCCGTGAGTGCGCGCAGCTTGCCGGCGGTCTCGGCGGCAAACAGACCGTCGTCCGCGGCGGCGATGAGCGCAAGGCGGCTGAGCTCGCCGAGGTAGCGGCCGCTCGTCATCTTCTCGAGGCGGTACGCGCCCGGCGCGGCGGAGGCTGCGTCGACCGCCTGATCGAAGCGGCTCTGCGGAAGCTCGGAGAACGAGCCGGACTCGAGGTTTACGAGCATTGCGCCGTCTTCGTCGCGGCCGAGCTTTTCGATCGCGCGCACCGGCAGCAGGCAGCAGGTGTTCGTGCCCGTGCCGTTGACGAGACCGGCAAAGCCGTTGGCATAGTTGTTGGCGATGGTGGCCACGCCGCTCAGGTACGTGGCGGGGGTGTCGTTGACGACCGCGATGGGCAGCTTCGGGCAGCCGCGGCGCGCGAGCTCCTCGGCGAGGTCAGCGCCCACGAGATGCTCCTCCCAGCCGGTGAGCTGCACCTCCTTGGTCATGCTGAGCACCTTCGCGTCCAGCTCCGGCGTGTTTTGCGCGGGATAGCTGAAGCAGACGCCGATGTGCGTGGCATCTGTCAGCAGCGGCGCGAGCGCATCGGCGGTCAGGCGGATGAAATCCGCCCAGTCGGCCGCACCGTCCGTGCCGGGCATGGGCAGCTTGCGCTCGTTTTCAAGGATCGGGTGTCCGAATTCGTACCGCACGGTGGCGACGCGGAAATGCGTGCCGCCCGCATCGACGACGGCGACGCGCTTGCCCTCTGTGTCGGGCAGGTGCTTGCCCGGTGCGAGGTAGGCCGGCAGCATCGGCAGACCGCCGGGTTCCCCGCGCAGACCGCGCTGCATCGCGGCGAGCAGGGCGTCGGTGAGCGCCTGCGTGTCGAGCTGGTCGGGCGCGGCGTCATACTTGCGCAGGAAGGTGAGCACACGCGCGTCAATGTTGATCGCGGGGATCTCCACCTCCTCATGTGCGGCGAGCGGATACGGCGTGCGTGCCGCGGCCGGCTTCGCGGGCGCTGCAGGGGGCTCGGCAGCCTTCTTTTTCTTGAAAAACGGAAGCTTCATGTGTTCTCTCTCTTTCTTGACGAAGACCCCGCGCCGGAACCGGCGCGGGGTCGGTGCTGATTTGGCTGTGTGTCAGGCGTTCGGAGCGTCGCCCTTGACGCTCTCGACCAGACCGGCTGCCAGCGCGGCAGCGCCCTGGATCTCGGACGGGATGATGATCTTCGTCGCGCGGCCGTCGGCAGCGGCGGTGAACGCCTCGAGACTCTTGAGCTTGATGACGGCGTCGGACGGCATGGACTCATTGATGAGCCGGATGCCCTCGGCGGTCGCGCGCTGCACGGTCAGGATGGCCTCGGCGCGGCCCTGCGCCTCGAGGATCTGCTCCTGCTTTTTCGCGTCGGCGCGCAGCACGGCGGATTCCTTCTCGCCCTCGGCCATCAGGATGGCGGAGCGCTTCTCGCCCTCGGCACGCAGTATGGCCTCACGGCGTTCACGCTCGGCCTTCATCTGCTTTTCCATCGCGTTCTGGATCTCCTTCGGCGGGAGAATGTTCTTGAGCTCCACGCGGTTGACCTTGATGCCCCACGGGTCGGTGGCCTCGTCGAGGATCTGGCGCATCTTGGTGTTGACGATGTCGCGGCTGGTCAGGCACTGGTCGAGCTCGAGATCGCCGATGAGGTTACGCAGCGTCGTTGCCGAGAGGTTCTCGATCGCAAGGATCGGCTGCTCGATGCCGTAGGTGTAGAGCTTCGGGTCGGTGATCTGGTAGTAGACGACGGTGTCGATCTGCATGGTGACGTTGTCCTTCGTGATGACGGGCTGCGGCGGGAAGTCCGCGACCTGCTCCTTGAGCGACAGACGCTTGGCGACCGCCTCAATGAACGGGACCTTCAGGTGCAGGCCGACGCCCCACGTGGTCTTGTAGGCGCCGAGGCGGGTGATGACATAAGCCTGTGCCTGCGGTACGATGCGGATGTTGCGCACGAGGATGACGAGCGCGATCACGATGATTCCGTAAATGACGAATTGCATGGAAGTTCCTCCTTATTCATTTGCGTCTGCACGCACGCAGACGGGGGTGACGATGAGCTTGACGCCTTCGATGCGCAGCACGGTGGCGGTCGTTCCGGCGGCAATGGCGATGTCGCCCTGCGCGCGTGCGGTCCAGACCTTGCCGCCGACGGTCACGGCGCCGTGACCGGTCAGATTGTCAATGTCCTCGGTGACGAGGCATTCCTGCCCGATGAGCATATCGGCGTTGGTCGGCTGCGTGCGGCCGTTGATATATTTTTTCACCAGAGGCCGCGTCACGGCAAAGGCCGCGATCGAGATGACGAAAAACCACACGAGCTGCAGCCACAGCGGCGCGTGGAACATGGCGGCGATGAGCGCGGCGAGCGCACCCACGGCAAACCAGATCGTGACGAGACCTGCGGTCAGACCCTCGACGATCAGAAAGATCACGATCAGCCCGATCCAGACGGCCGGCATGGTGAAGGGGATCCCGGCAATGACCATAGAAAAACCTCCTGTGCAAGCGGTGGAAATATGCGGTGCGGCAATGCTTTGCCATGAAAATATCATACCGTATTTATCCTTTAAAAGCAAGAAAAACCCCCGGGATCCGACGCATGAAATTTCCGGATAGTTTTCCTCTTTACTTTCTTAAACAATTAGAGTAAAATAGTATACGTAAAAGTGTGACCCCACCTGCAATATAACTGATGAGAAACAAGGAGCGCATATGAATAAACAGCATAAAAAGCCGCGCTGCGATGACATGTACCGTGCCATCCTGACGCTCAAAACGGTCGAGGAGTGCAAGCAGTTTTTTGATGACCTGTGCACGGTCACGGAGCTGCAGGCCATGGAGCAGCGCTATCAGGTGGCGCAGTATCTCGACTCCGGCCTGATCTACAACGACATCCTCGAAAAGACCGGCGCCTCGAGCGCGACGATCAGCCGCGTCAACCGCAGCCTGCAGTACGGCAACGGCGGCTATGAGATCGTGTTTGCCCGGCTCAAGGAGCTGACGGAGAAAGCTCCGGAGGAGCAGGCGTGAGCGCCTATGGCGCCCTTGCCGCGTGGTACGATGCGCTGACCCGCGACGTGGATTATGCCGCGTTCGCGGACTTCTATGAGCAGTGTTTCCAGCAGGGACGCGGCGAGAGCCATACCCTGCTGGATTTTTGCTGCGGCACGGGCACGCTCACGCGCCTCATGGCCGCGCGCGGCTATGAGATGATCGCGACCGACGGCTCGCCCGATATGCTCATGCAGGCGCAGGCGCACAATGCGCAGCTGCCGCCGGACGCCATCGCGCCGCTGCTGCTGTGTCAGGAGGCGTCCGAGCTCGACCTTTACGGCACGGTCGACGCGGCCTACTGCTCGCTCGACGGCATCGACTACCTGCCGCCGGAGGAGCTGCCGGAGGTGCTGCACCGGCTGCACCTGTTCGTGCGCCCGGGCGGGATGCTGATCCTGGACATCCGCGACCCGGCGTCGTTCCGCGCGCTCGACGGCGGCACGTTCGTCGACGAGACGGACGATGTCCTGTGCCTCTGGCGGGCGGAGTTTGACGCAGCGGCGCAGACCATGCACTACGGGATGGACCTGTTCACGCGCGCGGGCGAGCTCTGGTCGCGTGCGTCCGAGGAGCACATTGAGTATGCGCACACGCCCGAGCTGCTCACGCGGCTGCTCACGGAGGCGGGCTTTCTCGATGTGACCGTCCGGCGCGACGGACCGCAGGCAGATGCCGGGCGCGTGTTCCTCACGGCGATGCGCAGTCTGGAGTACGGAGACGAAACCAAGTAAACTACAAACCCCTTTGGATCATTTTTCGAGGTGAACATTATGGATGAGATCATCCGCGCCGTCTCGAAAGACGGCTTTGCAAAAATTTCGGTCGTCACCGCGCGTGACGCGGTGCAGCGTGCCAACGCCATTCATCACTGCAGCCCGACGGCCATCGCCGCCCTCGGCCGCAGCCTGTGCGCCGCGTCCATGCTCGGCGACCTGCTCAAGGAGGAAAACGGCACGGTCACGCTGCGCATCAACGGCGGCGGCGGTCTCGGCACGATCGTTGCGGTGTCGGACTGCGACGGCAATGTCCGCGGTATGGTGGCAAACCCCGCGTTCGACCTGCCCACGCGCCCGGACGGCAAGCTCGATGTCGGCGGTGCGGTCGGCAAGGACGGTATGCTCACCGTCAGCCGGGACATCGGTCTGCGCGAGCCGTACATCGGCAGCACGGAGCTCGTCAGCGGTGAGATCGCCGAGGACCTGTCCGCCTACCTTGTCGAGAGTGAGCAGATCGCAGCGGCCTGCGGCCTCGGCGTGCTCGTCGACACCGACCACAGCGTCAAGGCGGCCGGCGGCTTTCTTGTGCAGCTCATGCCCGGCGCGCCGGAGGAGCTGATTGGGAAGCTGGAGGACAACATTTTCATGATGGACCAGCTCACGACCATTCTCGACGAGGACGGAGTGGACGCCATCATCACGCAGGTCATGCGCGACCTTGCGCCCGAGATCGTCCTGCGCCACCCGATGACCTACCGCTGCGCGTGCTCGCGTGCGCGTGTGGAGCAGGCGCTGCGCCAGTGCGGAGCGGATGAGCTGCGCGCGATGATCGCCGAGGGCGAGGATACGCGCGTGCATTGCCAGTTTTGCGACACGGAATATGTATTTACGCCGGCGGATCTGCAGACGCTGCTGGACGCCGAAAACCCTGACGCCGCAACGGATTGAACCGTGTTTGGGGCGGCGCTGCCGCCCCAAACATGCACAATTGCCGAAAAAATTACCGAAAATCTATTGACAATTGTGTGCCCGTCTTGTATAATGAGCAAGCTGCGAAACGGGAGCATAGCTCAGCCGGGAGAGCACTTGCCTTACAAGCAAGGGGTCACAGGTTCGAGCCCTGTTGTTCCCACCAGTTTTTTAATTTCATACGCCTCTGTAGCTCAGTTGGTAGAGCAGGGGACTGAAAATCCCCGTGTCGTTGGTTCGATTCCGATCGGAGGCACCATTTGCGGATTTAGCTCATTTGGTAGAGCGCGACCTTGCCAAGGTCGAGGTGGCGGGTTCGAGCCCCGTAATCCGCTCCACAGAATCAGCACACCAAGTGAATATTGGTGTGCTGATTTTTTCAAAGCATTAAACGTTAAATTTTATATGGCACCATAGCCAAGCGGTAAGGCAGAGGTCTGCAAAACCTTTATTCCCCGGTCCGATTCCGGGTGGTGCCTCCAAGTATAAGCCTCTTAAAAGATATTTGAGGCAAAAAGCCCGATCCCATAAGGGATTTCGGGCTTTTTTCATGCTCGCGAAAATGTAAAAATAAGAAGATATTTTTCCCCGGTTTCGATTTTCCACGCGGAATTATGAGCGGAAAGTGACCAGACCGGATGGGCTATGAAAGCGGACAAACGAAGGCAGAAAAAATCGAGACAAGGCAATGCTCTTATGCTATAATGAAATCACAGAACGGACGGGAGGGACAAAATGAATTGGATTGAAGGTATCAGCGAAGCGATCAATTATATTGAAGCAAATTTAGAAAACGATTTGAAAATTGAAGAAATTTCCCAAAAGGCATTTGCATCATCCTTTTGTTTTCAGAAATCGTTCTCTATGCTCTGCGGTTTTACGGTCGGAGAGTATATTCGGAACCGCAGACTGGCCAGTGCGGGTAACGACTTACTTACTACCGACGAAAAAGTGACAGATATTGCTTTGAAATACGGATACGGATCCATTGACAGCTTCACAAAAGCATTCACTCGTTTTCATGGCGCCACACCGACCGCTGTAAGAAAAAACGGTTGTACGATAAAGTCATATGCACCGTTAAAACTCGAAATTTTTGTGAAAGGCGGTTATATTATGGATTACAGAATTCTGAAAGAAGAAGCGCAATGCGTAAAAATAAAAGTTGACAAAGAGCAAAAAATCATTTATTGTATTGATGACGGCAAACTGCAGAGTTTAACTTTCTTTCGGCTCGGAATGTATTTGCCAAATAATAAAGAATATCAACTGTCCGGTGATTACACAACCAAGTTTTGCCGCGCGGATATGTGCGGAAACACGGAGGGATTTTCAATAATAACACTTCCTGCCGTTATGTGTGCAAGCTTCCAATGCAAAGGAACATCGAGAATCGATGCTCGGGAAAAAACATGGGACAGGATAAAAAACGAGTGGCTTCCGCAAACGAATTATGAATTGCTCACACCGAATTATATTATGGTGAATTATCCGACAAATGATGAAAATTCCAACTTTGGCGAAATTATCATAGCAATAAAAGAAAAGAATCATAATTAGTCGGGAAACGGCGTTTTTTAAAACTATAACATATAAAAATCCCGCACAAATGCGGGATTTTTTGTCTCTTATCAATTGCACCTGCGGCATATATAAAATGCGGTGTGTGAGATGAACTTGCTTTTTGTCATAAAAAATACGGCTATGCGAAGCGTCAGATGTAAAATAGGCGTTTATAAAGAGATACAATAAACAAAAGTAACCCCCTCCGATAGCGGGGGGGGGGGGGGTTTTTTTTTTTTTTTTTACACTCTTACACAGTATGCGGGGTCGATCTTACAAAGTTCTTTGTAGGTGTCGATTTCTGCGATGTCATCGAAGCTGCATTCTCGGACGGTGATTTTATACTGTTCGGGGAAGTAGTCAAAAGCGACCTGATCCCAATAGCGTTCTTTACCGCCGGGAAAGTTATAAACCTGCTCGATATGTTTTCCGAGACGTGCACCGTCCTCATCGTTCCAATACGATATACCGAACATATGATAGCAGTTTACGCCGCCTATCGTCATTTTGGATATATAACCGTTCTTGCATGTGAAACACCAATCGTCGGTTTTTTCAACGGGAACGCCGAGATAATTTGTCTGGTATTGATATTTTCTTATAAGGTCGGGATTATAAAGGAGAAGATCGGCTTCGCATATATATGCGCCTTGAAGATGTTCGCGAGCGCACATTATCGATGAAATGTTGTTTGCTTCATTATAGAAAGGATTATCAATAAGCTTTATGCTCGGATATTTTATAAGGAGCTGATCAAACTGTTCGGCAAGATAGCCGCGAACAAGATAAATTTCTTCAATGCCGACGGAAACAAGTGCGTCGAGAAGGCTGTCTATGATCCGCTTGCCGTTTACGCGAACGAGGGGTTTAGGTGTATTCAATGTGACGGGAACAAGTCGCGAACCGAATCCCGCCGCCATTATGACCGCACGTTTTACGCGATAAGGTTCAAGTGCTTCAAGTCCTTTTCCGGTGATACATCCGTCGTCGCAATAGCCGAGCGAAATAAGCTCGCTGAACGTTTTATTCACTGCGCCGAGCGACATTCCGGCTTTTTTTGCAAGCAGGCGCTGAGTCGATGCAGGAGAGCGTTCAAGCTCGGAAAGAATATCAAACTGTTTTTTTGTCAGCATAAATTTACCTTGATCCCGCTCTGCGGAATTTTTGTTTCAGCAGACCGATGATGCCTTTCATTAAGAGATTTATGAAAAGAATAATAAGCGCAACTATTGCCGGTGGCACGAGCGATGTCTGAGAGGCATCGAAGCGAGGCAGCATAAGCGCAAAAAGCTCTGTGCGATAATTTGTAAGGAACGATACTGCGGATATCGTCATCATTGAGTTTATAAAGAAATATGCGAACATTTCCGCAAGAGTGCCTCTTACCTGCGGCGCGATAACATCGCGGAGCAGACGCGCTTTGCTTATTCCGAGCGTGGTTCCTACCGCTTCAAGCTCCGGAGGAAGCTTCCTCAGACTGTTGTAAACCATAAGATACGGAGAAGCGAAAAAGTGCACTATATTTACAAGCACAAGTATAGCAAACGTTCCGTATATAAATGTCGAATTGAAGAACAGCACATATGAAAGTCCGAGCACGATTCCGGGAATTGCAAGCGAGGTTATTGCGAGCAGATGAAGTGCGCCCGATGCGGGAGATTTTGATCTTGCCGTAAGATAAGCGCACAAAAATGCACACAGCGTGCCGATAAACGCTACAAGCAGCGCAACTATAACCGAATGACCAAGATATTCAAGTCCGCTTTTGTCGCCCATTACTGATGAAAACTGACGGAGCGAGAAGGTGTTGTCAAGCGGGTAGTCTGCCGAAAGCGCAACCGGAATAAAAGACAGTATGGGGAGCAGAACGCATGTCACTATTACGGCGAGAAGTATATAAGCTACGGCTTTTTTTATGCGTGTTCCGGATACGGAAAAAGGCTTGACGGTTGAATTTCCAACTTTATCTTTTCCGGAAAAGATAAAGTTGGAAATTCAACC